>JAEEGL014388435.1_pt1 | contig 19951 bp, 15 predicted proteins | sample 9134231 | NCBI WGS metagenome assembly JAEEGL01 (sample SAMN16246548, study PRJNA631951) | gut metagenome | biome: gut microbiome; feature: rumen; material: fiber-attached | host: Bos | place: Iran: Karaj | collected 2018-10 | reverse complement strand
ATGAAAAATCCTCCTGCATTTCTATCTGTTGACACGGATAGTATTTGCAGGAGGATTTTTGGTTATGCGGCGCAGTTTCGGCCGCCCTTGGCCTTTTTCGCAAGGAAGATTCTGATCGATTCCGTCAGATGCTGATGGCGGATCTTCGTCGCGTCAAAGCGCACCGTACGGAAGGCCAGCTGCATGATCGGCCCGGTGCCGAAGGCGCAGATCAGCGTCCCGACGCCGACCGGTCCGCCCAGCAGCCAACCCGTGAGCGTCGCGAGGGAGAGCAGCGCGATGCTCACCGCCCCGATCGGCAGACGGTTCAGCCGCTTGGCCAGACCGACCAGCAGCGTGTCGCGCGGCCCGCAGCCCAGCGCCGCGGACATATAGGCAAACTGGGTATAGGCCATCACAAAAAGTCCCGCGATCATGACCGGCACGCCGACAAAGGGCGAGCGGCAGGCAGACACCACATGCAGACGGTTGAAGAGATCCACCGCCTTGCCCACGACGATCGCGTCGATGAACATGGCGATGCCGATCGGCTCGCGCATCAGCACGTCGATGGCAAGAATGGTCAGCGACACGCAGATCGAGGCCGTGCCGTAGAGGATGCCGAGGGTTTTGGACAGGCCCAGATTCAGCACGTCCCACGGGCCGGCGCCGATGTTGGCCTGGATCGTGAGATAGACGCCGAAGCCGTTGACGAAAAGGCTCGCCGCCGCGAGCAGCATGTTCGCCGCGATCGCGCCGCGCGTCCGGTTCTCGCGCAAGTCCTGTTTTGTGTACATGAAGATCACCAGCTGTGCGAAGAAGTTCCGCAAAAGCTCCCGTCTTCAGACGGAAGCGGTTTGCCGGAAGAAGAATATCACAGTGCGGAAGAAATATCCACTGCTTTTTTTCTCCCGTTTTGGCGCGGGCAGATGGAAGACCGCCGCGGAGAAGAACTCCGCGGCGGCTTATGCCCGCTTATCGTCTCTTTTTTCATTTCCTTGTCGATGCACGCGGCAAAGACAGGATTTACAGGAGGATTGTCGCTATGCGCCGCCCGGGTCGCACTCGGCTCAGCCGACGGTGTATTTCAGAATCGGCAGCTTTTTCAAAACAAGCGTGATGAGAAGCGACACGCCGTAGGTCAGCAGCGGGCAGAGCACGCGCCAGACCAGACTGTGGCCGTCCAGCCCCAGCAGGGGCATTTCCACATACATGACGATGCGATGGATGAGAAAGATGCCGAAGGAGCAGGCCGAAAGCCGCGGCAGCAGCGCGCAGACCTTTTCGCCCAGCACGCGCTCCCAGGGGATGCGCAGACCCAGGACGAAAATCGCGGCGGCGTAGAGGACGGAGTGCATCTGCTGATAGCCCTTGAGAGTGGTGGCCGTGTCTGCCAGCGCGAAGGAGCGGTAATAGGTGAACACATAGCGGATCACCACCGCGCACAGGCCCAGCGCGTAGAGCAGCAGCCGCTGTTTTTTCGCGGGCAGGCCGGTGCTAAGCAGATAGCCCAGCAGGGCGAAGAGGATCATCTCGCCCACCAGCGCCACGTCCATGGAGATGGACAGCCCGGTGAGCGTCCGGAGCCGGGGCAGGACGGAGAAGGCAATGCCGTTCAGCGCCACGACGTACCAGAGGATGTCCCGCCGGTCGCACAGCAGCGAGAACACCGGCATGGCCAGATAACAGGCAAACAGCGCCCGGAAGAACCAGTACACATACTCCACCTGGGTGAAGCTGAGGATCCGGTTGACCGCGTCCAGCAACGGAGACGGCCCCAGGACGATCAGTCCCTTCCAGACCTTGGCCGAGAGGATGACAACGCTCCAGAACAGCCAGGGCAGCACCGTGTGCAGCGCGCGCTTTTTGAAAAAGCTGGGCGTATCGTACCGCTCGCGGTAGCGCATCAGGTTGGCGCCGCTGATCATCATGAACACCGGAACCGCCCAGTACCACAGGCATTCCGCCACCAGGCTCTGAGCCCAGGCGCGGCTGCCGTCGAAGGTGTGTACCAGGCCGTTGTGATGCAGCGTGATGACCCCCAGACAGGCGAGGATGTTCAACACATCAAAGGCCGTTACGCGGCCTCTCGGCGCCATATTCTCTTTGCCTACCGTTTCTGCCATGGAGTTTCTCCCTTGTTTGCCGCGTTTTCCCCTCCGGGGGTGAAAGGATTCCGGAGCAAAGCGCTCCGGAATCCTTTTGCTTGGTTAAGTTTGGTGCTATCAGCGCTCTATAGATCAGTTGGTCGTGGCGCTGACGCCGGTGGAATCGTAGCCGCTGCGCCAATCGTTGTTGAAGGCCACCACCGTGTAGGTGTAGGTGTAGCTGGCGTTCAGGCCGGTATCGGTGTAGTTGTTGACGTTGCCGCCGATCAGGTGGGCGATTCTGGTCCAGCCGTTGACGCCGGTCTTGCGGTAGACGTCATAGCCGGTGGCGCCGTCCACGCTCTTCCACTGGACCGCAACGCTCTTGTTGCCGCCGGTGGCGCCGACCAGTTCAGGCGCGGCCACGTAGAGGATGGTCCTGCCGGACTTGTCGTAATCGCTGACCACCGTGCTGCCGTCCAGGCAGCGCACCGTGTAGGTGTAGGTGTTGTTGGAGACAGCCGTGGTATCAACGAACTCGGTGGTGCCGCTGACGTCGCCCAGGGTAGTGAAGCCGCCCAGGTTGTTGTCGCGTCTGTACACGCGGTAATCGTTGATGCCGTCCACAGCATCCCACTTGACCTTGACGCCGGTCTCGACGTTCTGGGCCGTGATGTTGGAGGGCGCCGCGTAGAAGACAGTCTCCACGCCGGGCACCTCATGGGCGCTGACGACCTTACCGTTGATCATACTGGCCACCGCGTAGAAGTAATGTCCGGCGGACTGGGCGGTGGAGTCGATGTAAGCGGCGTTGTTGACGCCGGCCGCGATCTGGATCCAGCTGTCGCTGGCGGTCTTGCGGAAGACGGCGTAGGTGCTGATGCCGTTGGCGGGCTCCCAGGTGATCTTGACGCCGCCGGTCTCATTCTGGGCGGAGATCATCGCGGGAACGGTGTAGTAGGTGGCGGTGAGGCCGGTGGCATTGTATTCGCTGGCCAGCTCATCGCTGCTGTTCAGGCAGGCAACCGTGTAGGTGTAGGTGCCGCCGTCCTTGACGTCGCCGCCGTTCGGGATGTCGTCATCCAGGTAGAACAGCGTCGTCACGTCGGCAACAGGCGTCCAGCTGGTGGCCGTGTTGTCCTTGCGGAAGACGCGGTACTTGGGCGCGCCGTCGACCTCCTGCCAGGAGAAGAGGATGCCGCCGATGCTGCTCTCAGCGCTCTCGAGCACAGGCGCGGTGTAGAAGACGATGCTGTGGCAGGTGACGCCGGTGTGGTCGTAATCGCTCAGCACGGTGCCGTCGGCAGCAACGCCGCGGACCGTGTAGGTGGCGTCAACACCGGAAACCACGGTGGTGTCCACATAGCTGGTGCCGGTGACGCCTCTGGCCAGAGTCATCCAGGTACCGGCGTTGATCTTGCGGTAGATGTTGAAGTAGGTCAGGCCTTCGACCTTCTCCCAGGTCACCACAACGCCCTTGTTCTGCTGCTCGGCGCTGACAAGCTTGGGAGTGGCGTAGAACTTGATGCTCTTGCCGACTTCGTCGTAGGAGCCCACGGGCACGTCGGAGCTGTCCAAACCGCGGATGCGGTAGGTGTACTCGGTGTTGGAGACGGCCGTGGTGTCAACGAAGCTGGTGGAGGTGGAGGTGCCGATGTTGATGAACTCACCGCCGGCGGTCTTGCGCTCGAGGATGTAGGTGGCGACGCCGCCGACCGCATCCCATTCGATCAGGACGCCGGTCTCGCTGTTGGTCAGCGTCTTGACCTGGACCTTGCCGATGTACACGCCGTTGATGCCGGTGTGATCAAAGTCGCTGAGGAAGGTCTTGCCGTCGGTGGAGAACACGCGGACCGTGTAGTAGTAGTCGGTGCCGGGGTTGGCCGCGTTGTCCTGGAAATAGTTGTTGGTGGTGATGCCGAGTCTGGCATAGGTGCCGGAGATGCCGACCTTGCGGTAGACCAGGTAGCGCGGCGCGCCGGACACGGCGGCCCACTTCACCAGGATGCCGTCGCCGGAGGAGATGGCCTCGTTGAGCACGGGCACGCTGTAGAAGTGGATGGACTTGCCGGCGGTGTTATAGCCGCTGGCCACATTGCCGGAGCTCAGGCAGCGCACCGTGTAGGTGTAGGTGCGGTCGTTGAGCACGGAGCTGTCCAGATAGCTGTCTTCGGAGGAGCCCACGTCAGCCAGGGCGACCCAGCCGCCGTTGCCGGTCTTGCGGTAGACACGGTAGCCGTCGGCGCCGGTGACCAGATTCCAGCTGAAGAGCACCGCGTCGCCGGAGCAGACTGCGCTGACCAGCACGGGGGTGGTCAGGGTGCCGGTGTTGCCGGAGGTCCAGGTGCCGGAGACGCCGGTGGTGTTGTAGTCACTGCACACGGCGTTGCTGGCATTCAGGCAGCGCACCGTGTAGGTGTACTTGGTGCCGGCCTTGGCGGTGTTGTCCAGATAGTCGGTGCCGCTAACGTCCACCAGACGGGCCCAGCTGGTGCTGGCGGTCTTGCGGTAGACACGGTAGGCGGCGGCGCCGGAGACGGCGTTCCAACTGACGCGCAGGCCGCTGCCCTCGGCGGAGGCGCCGACGAGCACGGGCGTATCAAGCTTGGCGGCTTCGGCCTTGTCGATCTTGGCCTTGACGCCGGTGGTGTTGTAGTTGCTGCAGACCTCGCTGGAGCCGTTCAGGCAGCGAACCGTGTAGATGTACTCGGTGCCGGGGACGGCAGAGGTGTCGGAGTAGTTGTCCGTCAGACCCACGTCCGCAAGGGTGCTCCAGCCGGTGCTGGAGGTCTTGCGGTAGACGCGATAGCCGGCGGCGCCGGAGACCTCGTTCCACTTGACGGTGATCTCAGTCTTGGAGGCGGTGGCGCTGACCAGCTTGGGCGTGCCGACCCAGCCGGCCGTCGCTTCCGTCCATGCGCCGGAGACGCCGATGGCGTCGTAGGGGCCGTTGACCGAACCACTCACCAGGCAGCGCACCGTGTAGGTATAGGTGGTGCCCGCCGCGGCGGTGCTGTCGTGGAAGCTGGTACCGGCCGTCTCACCCAGTGTAATCCACTTGGTGGAGGCCGTCTTGCGATAGACACGGTAGGAATCCGCGCCGGTCACAGCGGACCAGTTCACGGTAATGCCGTTGCCGTCTGCCGCAGCAGTGCCCAGCACCGGTGCCGGCAGATCCGCGAAGGAAAAGCTCGGCAGCAGGGTAGCGAACATGAGCACGCACAGAAGCAGCGACAGCACTCTTTTCAAAGTTCGTCCATTCTTCATTTTCGTTACGCTCCATTTTTTCTTTATTTGCCTGTCCGCCCCTGTGGCGGACGACAGCAGCGTCTGTCTCTTTTTCCGGTCGGCCGCGGCGCGGCGGTCGGTGCTAAAACGGGGCGAGCCCGTTTTGCGCACGTCGGCGCGCGGAGGACCGTTGGGAAAAATGCCCAGACGGATGCCGTTGGCAAAACTTTACTCGATAAGGATTATAGCGCAAGCTTTGTAAAATTTCAATAGTTTTTTGTAACCGTTTTGTTCTTTTTTGAATTCTTCAGAATTTCACGTTTTTCTGCAAATAGAGGCGGAGAAGCGCGCGGAACGGGCGGAGAAGGAACTTTTCTCCGCCCGTTCCGGGAATACAAAGCTGTTTTTGCTCAGTCCAGCGCGTTTTTCAGACAGGCTAAAGACGCCTCCCGGCGCTCGTTCAACAGGACGTTGACCGCGCTGTAATCATAGCGGTAATCCTCCACGGCGGCGATGTCCGACTCGTCGGCGATCAGCCGATCGGCCATGCCCAGGGAGCGCAGCAGATAGCTCTTGCGCACGTCCTCTTTCCAGTATTTGTTCTCGATGGTGTAGACCGGGCGGTTGAAGTCCACGGCGAAGGCGGTGCCGTGGAAGGTGTCGGTAAAGACCACCTCGGCGTTGGCAAAGAGGTTCAGAAACTCCCGCGGGCCGGAGGCCAGGGCGTTTTGCACGCCGGGCATGGGCAGCTCGAAATAGGGGGCGACGACCACGATCTTCAGCCGGTGGCGCGCGTTGAAGGCGCGGATGGCGCGCATCCAGTCCCGCTGCACCGCGCCGCAGCGCAGGGAATAGAGCAGGGCGTAGGGCTCCTTCACCAGAGGCTCGTCCCCGGCATAGGGGGCCCAGTCCTCCTTCGACAGGAGCATGGAGGGGTCCAGCACCACCGGCACCTGGGCGCCCAGCAGCGCCGAGAGCGTGTCGGCTCCCTGCTGCTCACGGGTGGAGAGGGCGGCGTAGCGCTCAAGATACGGGCGGTATTTCTCCAGATTCTCCCGCTTCATGGCAGCGATGCAGGAGGCGTAGGAAATCTTTTTGCGCTCGGTGAAGCCCAGGAAATAGCCCAGGATGGCGTCGCCGCCGGTGGCGCGCAGCTCCGGCACCTGCTCCGACCAGATCTGATCGGCGCCGGAGACGAACACGTCATAGGCCTCCGCCGCGCCGGCGAGGGCGGCATAGGAGTCGTAGCGGACGCTCTCGCGCAGGAAGCGCTTTTCATAGTCCTCGAAAAGGCGCACACGCTCGCGCCGCGCCCCGCTCTGGGCAAGATAGCAGCTGCGCAGCAGCTTGCCGCGCAGTCCCCCGTGGCCCCGGGCGCAGTACAGCCGGTCGTAGCGGTCCATGACCGGCAGGCGGTAGTCGATGATCTCGCAGTCGTGGCCCATACGCTCGATGGCCAGCTGAGTCGCCTGGGCCTGGAGCATGGAGCCGTAGTTCAGGGCGGCGTGAAAGGTGATGACGCCTACTTTTTTCACCGCTTATTTCCTTCCCTTCATGATTTTGATGGCCTTGCGGATGATCCGGTCCCGCAGATCGGCGCGCTTCCGCTCGGCCTCATAGTCGGCGGTCAGCGAGGCGACGAGCTCCTCAAAGGGGCCGCTGTCAAGTTTTTCGAAGAAAACGCGCCGCCGGTCGGTGAGCTTCATGGGCCGCGTGAGCGTGCGGTTGCGAAGCCTGGCCTCGATCAGCCGGTGCTCCTCCAGGATCGGGGCCTGCGCGGCGCGGATGCGCGCAAGCGCGGCCTCGCCCCGGGGAGTGTTGACCTTTAAGAAGTTCACGCCCTTGCCGGTTTTCAGGGCAGTCGGGCTCATGATGCCCAGACCCCAGAAGTCGCCGATGGTCAGATCCCCCGTCCTGTCCGCCCCGGCGAAGGGGCAGGAGGTGCAGGAGCGGCGGAGAAACAGGTTTTTGTTGAAGCCGCGCATGAACGGGTCCTCCAGCGAGTTTGCCGTGTACTCCGTCCCGTCGGCAAAGAGGGCGCGCATGATGACGCCGCCCCGGTTCATCTTGTGGCGGAATTGCAGGCTCTGCACCGGGCTGTTGTACCGCCGGGCCAGGGCATCCAGATAGCAGCGCACGACCCGGCCGCTCGCCACGCCGTGGCACATGAGGTCGATGGTCAGCAGGCTGTCACTCTCGCCGCAGAAGGAACGGACCGCCGCCACCTGGCAGGGCGTGCCCACGAAGAGCACCTCTCGCCCGGCACGCAGATCCTCCCGGACGGAGGCGTAGACGCCCCAGGCCTCGCTCTGCATATACTTGCTCTTGCGCGCCGGGGCCAGGCCCGCCTCGTCGGTGATGCGCACATGGCGCACGTGGGCCAGGCTGTCCATCACGGCGGCGTAGACCGCGCCGCCCCCGGCCAGCACCGTTGAGGCCGCGGCCGTGAAGAAGCCGCCGGAGGAGCTTTCGGCCAGCACCGCCCTGTCCGTGTTCTGAAAGGCGTAGCAGCGCTCATCCGTGCAGGGATTGCGCAGCGCCGGGGCGCCGTTGACGGGGCAGACCTTCACACAGCTGTCGCAATGCAGGCAGGCGCTCTCGTCCACACGGGGATAGAAAAAGCCCTCGGCGTCCTCCGTCATGGTGATGCACTTGCCCGGACAGCGCGCCGCGCAGGCGCCGCAGCCCGTGCACAGCAGGGGATCCTTACAGATCTGCATGGTGCGACCTCTCTTTCAGCTTCTGGCGCAGTTTTGCCGGCAGCAGCGGCAGCAGTGCGCGGTATTCTCCCGTGAGGAAAAGCATCAAGGCGTACACCGCCAGGGCCGCGGAGGCCTTGACGATCAGACTCAGCAGCAGATTGTCCGGCGTGGGCAGGAAGGCCAGCGCAAGACACATGGCAGCGGCGATGGCCAGCTCCTCCTTGAACAGGAGCAGCAGGTTCCGGAAGCTGTCGGCAAAGCAGAAGCGGGACAAAAACCACTGGCTTTTGAGGAAATTCACAATGAAGGCCACGCTGTAGGCCAGGGCCAGACCGTTGATGTCGCCCAGACGGATGCCCGTCAGGATGCCGCCGACGGTGATGACTGTGCCGATCAGGCCGGAGATGAACATTTCGCGGGTCTTGTTGACGCTCTGGTAAATGCTGCCGGAGACGCCGCCCACGATCTGGAAGAACAGGGACACGCTCAGAAAATGAAAGCTCGTCACCGAGCCGCTCCACTGCCTGCCGAAGTAGAGCAAAATGATCTCCTCGGAGGCGAAGAAGCACACCACGCTGATGTACACCGCGATCACGCCCAGCAGCTTGACGATGGCGCGGTATTTCTCATAGACGTACGCCACGTCCTTCTGGTGGTCGGACAGGATCGGCTGCATGGAGGGCGTGATCACGTTGGTCAGATTGTCCACCGGATAGCGCATCAGCCGATAGGACTTGTCGTAGTAGCCCAGCTGGGCCTCGCCGAAATAATAGCCCGTCAGCAGGTTGTCCAGGTTGCGGGAGAAATAGTTGATGAAATTGAAGGCGAACTGGTACACCGAAAAATGCCGGATCTTGCGCATGCTTTCGCCGATGCCGCGAAAGGCCGGGCGGAGCTTCACCGTGGCAAGGTTCCAGCACAGCACGAACAGCGCCGCCGTCAGCTGCTGGAAGACGATAGAATAGTACTTCCAGCCGTTGAGCGCCGCCGTGATGGCCACGGCGTAGCCCAGCAGGCAGCTTAAAATCACGCGCACGGCGTTGGTGGCGAAGAGCTTGTTCTTCATGAGGGTGGCGTTGGGCACCACGTTGAAGGTAGCCAGCATCAGCCCCAGGCCCAGCAGCGGGCCCACGCGGTAGTAGACCTCGTTGCGGTAGAGCCTCACCATCAGCACAGAGCTGGCCGAGAACAGCAGCCCCAGCGACACGCCCAGCAGGATCGTGAAGCCGAAGATCCGCTCGGTATCGTCTTTCGTGAGCTCCTTGTTCTGGATGACGGCGGTGCCGATGCCCATGTCCGCAAAGAGGTTGAAGAAGTTGACAAACACCGTCACCACGCCCACCACGCCGAATTCCTCCGGCGTCAGCAGACGGGCCAGGACCGCGCTGAACACCAGGCTCAGCAGCACGGTGGAGTACTTGGAAAAGGCGTTGATCAGCGTCGCCTGCTTGAGGGATGTGAAGTTTTTGTTGATATTGAGTTTCATATTTCACACGTCCCCCTCAGGGGGTTTGCTCAGTGTTTTATCCTGCCCAGAGCCAGGCGGAGGGTGTAGCCGAGGCCGTGGTCGCGCACGCACTGCACGCCGCCGCGCAGCTTGTCCGGCAGCCACAGCAGCGCCTTGCCCAGCCGGTAGGGGGCCGAGCGGCGCAGAAGCGCGTTTTTGTCCGTCTCCGCGTCCAGCGCAAGGGCCGCGGCGCGCAGCCGCAGACGCAGGTCCTCCTCCGTCTCCCCGGCGGGGGGATCGAACAGCTCGGCGCGCCCCAGCTCGCAGAAGCAGGCCAGGTCGGGATCGGCCATGATGCGCTCCAGCCGCGCCAGCTCCGTTTTGGAGAAGGTGGCGGCGCTGAGCTCTCCGGCGTCACGGAGCTTGCGGAAATCCGCGGCGTAGCGCTGCATGAATTCGCGCTTGAACTGCTTTGCCACGCGGCGGAAGGTAAAGTCGTAGTTGTACATGCGCCAGCGTGCGCACATGGGGGCGAAGCGCTCCTCCAGCGCCGCATCCTTTTTCAGAAAGGCGCGGATGAAGTCGTATTCCTCGCACATGCAGTAGACCTTGGCGCTGGAGTTGATGGAGGAATTGGGGTTGTCCCGGCGCAGATAATAATAGGCCTTTTTCGTGAAATACAGCCGCCGGGCCTGGGAAAAGACCTGGAAGAAGAAGCCGTTGTCCTGGTAGGAGGCGCCGGGGGTCTCGTTGTGGGCGACACCCTTTTCCTCCAGAAAGGCGCGGCGGTACAGCCCCGCCCAGGAGTACAGGCTCTTGAGGTCCATCAGCGAGGGGTCCGCGGAGGGGTTCAGCACCCGGCCGCAGTTCTTGTCCTCGGCGATGGGGGCGTATTCGAAGCTCCGCCCGGCGCCGTCGCCGGTGAAGCGGTAAAAGCTGCCCTTGACCACATCCAGATCGTGGCGGCAGGCCAGGTCGTAGAGCCCTTGCAGCATGTCCGGGGCGATATAATCGTCCGTCTCCACGATGCCGATATAGTCCCCCCTGGCCTGGCGCATTCCCAGATTCATCTGGTAGCCGTAGCTTTTGCGCTCGGAGACTATCACACGCACGCGCGGATCCTCCTGGGCACGGCTGCGCAGGAAGTCCAGCGTGCCGTCGGTGGAGCCGGCGTCCACGCAGAGGATTTCAATGTCCCGCAGGCTCTGGGCGCAGACGCTGTCCAGGCATTCGCGGATATAGGGCGCGACGTTGAGAGACGGCATGATGACCGAAACCTTGACGCCGTTTTCCATGGTATGACCCTCCGTTTTTTGATGGATTCAGCCCTTGCGGGGATAGACCTTTTCGCGCCGCAGCGAGCGCTGCAGCCGGAACAGGAGATGCAGGGGCAGCCGGGCTCTCTCCCCCAGGGCGGCGACAAGCCTCACCGCCAGGCGCACGTAGCTTTTGAGCCCCGGCAGAGAGAGAAGCTCGCTTTTGTTTTCGCGGCAGAAGGCGATCATCTCGCCGATGCGCGCCGACTCTTTCCGCCGGAAGGCGCTGTCCGCTCCAGCGAGGCTGGAAAAGTCCGTGTAGATCGCCCAGGCGCAGCGGCGCAGCGCGGCGAGCCGGTACTCCTCGCCCCGGGGGGAGAAGGTGCAGAGAATCTCGTAATACGCCGTCCAGTGATCCAGCCGGGTACGAACCGAGGGCGAGTGGAACAGCCCGTCGCCGTACTGGACGTAATGATAGCCCACGTCGGGGATCAGCGCGATGGTTTTCGCTTCCTCCAGCAGCCGCCAGGTGAGGCGTACCTCCTCAAAGCAGCAGTCCTCGGGAAAGCGGAGCTTGTCGAACAGCTCTCTCTTATACAGCTTGTCCCAGACGCCGTGGCCCAGCCGGTTTGTGACCAGGAGCCGGTAGAGCGCCGAAGTGCTGTCGATGGTCTCCGGCTGCCGGCATGGCTGCCAGATGCCAGCGCTGCCGGGCCGGTCCTTGGAGCCGCCGAAGCAGCAGATGTCCGCACTGTAGTCCATCGCCGCGCGGTAAATATCCGGCTCGACCCAGTCGTCGGAATCCACGAAGGCCACATACGCGCCCCGCGCGGCGTCCAGTCCGTCGTTCCGGGCCCGGGAGAGGCCGCCGTTTTCCCGGTGGATCACCCGCACGCGCCCGTCCCGCCGGGCGTAGTCCTCGGCCAGGGCACCGCTGCCGTCGGTGGAGCCGTCGTCCACCACGATCACTTCCAGCTCCCGGTACGTCTGAAGCAAAATGCTGTCCAGACAGCGCCCCAGGGTCTTTTCGGCGTTATAGACCGGGACGATCACGCTGAGCATGTCAGAGCCCCTCCCGGTCGGCCGCACTCAGCGCAGCGGCGATGACCTGGTCCATGTCGTAATAGCGGTACTCGCCCAGGCGTCCGCCGAAGAGCACCTTCTCCTCCCCGTCCGCCAGCGCGCGGTAGCGCTGATAGAGCGCGGCATTGGTCTCGTCGTTGACGGGATAGTAGGGCTCGTCGCCGATCTTCCACTCGGAGGGATACTCCCGGGTGATGACGGTTTTGTCCAGCTCCCGGCCCTGGGCGTCCCGGCCGAAGGTGAACCACTTGTGCTCGATGATGCGGGTGTAGGGCGTCTCGGCGTCGGTGTAGTTGACGGCGGCGTTGCCCTGGAAGTTGGGCATATCCAGCAGCTCGGTTTCAAAGCGCAGGGAGCGGAAGGCCAGGTGGCCGAAGCGGTAATCAAAATAGGCGTCGATGGGCCCGGTGTAGACCACATGCTCGGCCTGCGCGTCCAGCTCGGCCTTGTGGGCCAGATAGTCCAGGCCCGTGCGCACCTCCACGCCCCGCAGCATGTTTTCCACCATGGCGGTGTAGCCCGCCTCGGGGATGCCCTGGTGGCGGGCGTTGAAGTAGTTGTTGTCAAAGGTCAGCCGCACCGGCAGGCGCTTGATGATGAAGGCCGGCAGCTCGCGGCAGGGCCGGCCCCACTGCTTTTCCGTGTAGCCCCGCACCAGCTTTTCGTAAATGTCCGTGCCCACCAGGCTGATGGCCTGCTCCTCCAGGTTGCGCGGCTCGGTGATGTGGGCCGCGGCGCGCTGGCGCTCGATCTCGGCCGCGGCCTGGGCCGGCGTGGTCACGCCCCACATTTTATTAAAGGTATACATGTTGAAGGGCAGCGAGTACAGCTCGCCTTTATAGTTGGCCACGGGGGAGTTGGTAAAGCGGTTGAAGGATGCGAAGCGGCACACATAGTCCCAGACCCGCTCGTCGTTGGTGTGGAAGATATGCGCGCCGTAGACGTGGACGGCGACGCCCTCCACGGTCTCGGTATAGACGTTGCCGCCCACGTGGTCTCGCCTGTCGATGACGAGGACCCGCTTGCCCGCCTCGTGGGCGCGCTGGGCAAAGGCGGCGCCGTACAGGCCGGCGCCTACGATGAGATAATCGTATTTCATGGTGCGATCTCCTTTTCCTTTCCGCAGACATAGCGCAGCGTGTAGGCAAGCCCGTGCTCCCGCAGGCAGTTCAGCCCGCCCTGGAGTCGGTTGGCGGTCTGGCCGGGCAGGGCTTTGGCGCGCTCGAGCTCGTAATAGGCCCCGCTGTCGGCCATGACGGCGCGCAGAGCCCGCCACTCGCGCCGCGAGAAGAGAGACCTGTCCAGCTCGCCGTCGGCCTCGATCCGGCGGAAATCCGCCGCGAAGCGCTGCAGAAAAGCGTCCTTGTCGGTGGGGGCGATGCGGCGCAGGGTGGCGAAATAGTTCATGCAGCGGCGATAGGCGCACACCGGCGCCAGACGGCCCTCGATGTCGGGATGGCTGCGCAGGAAGGCGCGGATGAAGTCATATTCCTCGCACTCGCAGTAGACCTTGGACGAGGAGAACACCGACGAGCCCGGGTTGTCCCGGCGCAGGTGGTAGAAGCAGGCGTTGTAATAGCGCACGCGCGAGGCCAGGGCAAAGGTCTGGAACCAGAAGCCGTTGTCCTGGAAGGAGGCGCCGGGGGTCTCGTTGTGGAGGATGCCGTTTTCATGCAGAAAGGCCGTGCGGTAGACGCCCGACCAGGTGTAGAGGGTGTTGGAAAAGCTCTCCACATGGTCGATGGGGGCGAAGACGCGGCGGTACTGCCATGAACGGCGGGCAATGCGGCAGGGGATTGCGCGCTCGCTCTCGCCGCTGCCGGTGAAGACGTAGTAGTTTGCCTTGAGCACGTCCAGGTTTTCGGCGCGGGCGGCGGTATACAGCCGCTCGTACATGTCGGGCTCGATATAGTCGTCGGTCTCGACGATGCCCAGGTACTCCCCCGACGCGCGGCGGATACCCAGGTTGACCTGGTAGCCGTAGCTGCGCTTGTCCGAGCGGATGAGCGTGATGCGTCCGTCCCGCTGCGCCAGCTCCTGCAGGATCTCCCAGGTGCCGTCGGTGGAACCGGCGTCCACGCAGAGGATCTCGATGTCGCGCAGGGTCTGGGCCAGGACGCTCTCCACACAGGAGCGGATATAGGGCGCCACATTCAACGAAGGCATGATGACGGATACGCAGACCATGCAGGGCCTCCTTATCGATGTTTTTTCAGTCTGGCCAGCGCCAGACGCAGTGTGTAGACCACGCCGTGCTCCCGCAGGCAGCGCAGACCGCCGCGCAGTCTGTCGCCCAGGCCGCGGGCCTTGTCCGGGGCGACGGGCCCGCTCAGCGCAGTCTCGCTCGCCTTTATGAGCTCGTCGAGGCGGCGGCAGGTTTCGGGGTCGTAAAAATAGCTCTCGCTGCGGCCGGTGACGCCCAGCTGCTCCAGCCAGGCGCGGCCCAGCATGTAAACCAGCACGTTTTTCACCGGCTGGGCCAGGGTATTGAGCTGCCACAGGCTCAGCTCGGCGGCGTAGTTGACAAAGTCCCGCTCGTAGCGATCAAACAGCTCCCACTCGATAAGCTGTGCGCGCAGGGCCAGCAGCGCCGTGTAAAAGCAGAACCAGGATTTTTCCCGGGTGGTGGACAGCGAGTCCCTGCCCGTCCGGCGGTAGTGGGCCAGCACCCGCTCCAGCCGGGTGACGCGCCCGGCGCGGGCCAGGGCGGCGTAAACAAAGAGCAGATCGTTGGTGGTACGCTGCTCCTGGAAGTGCAGATTCAGCTGCCGTATGTAGGAGGCGCGGAACAGCTTGTCCCAGGGCCAGCCCACCGCGGCAGAGAAGAGATCGGGGATGTCGCAGGCGGCAAACACCGTCCCCGGGGCGGGCAGAGCCTCCTCAGCCCGGCGTTTTTTGGGCAGCTCGAAGCTCCCCGCCTCCTCCAGATAGAGGTCATAGCCGTAGAGCACCACGTCGGAGCCTGTCTCGTCGGCGCAGGCCACGGCGCGCTCCAGCATGTCGGGCTCGAAGAAATCGTCCGCGTCCAGGAAGGAATAATACTCCCCCGTGGCATGGCGCATGCCATGGTTGCGGGCGGCGCCGGCGTTGATGTTGAGCTGGGTCAGGACGCGCACGCGGCCGTCCTTTTGCGCGTAAGTGCGCAGGATGTCCGCTGTTCCGTCGGTCGAGCCGTCGTCCACCACCAGGATCTCGATGTCCCGCAGGGTCTGGGCGCAGACGCTGCTAAGGCACTGGCGCAGATAGCGCTCGCCGTTATAGACCGGGATGATGACAGATACTTTTGGCATGGTGTTTCACCTGCTGTTATTAGAGATAGCGTTCGGAAATAAGGGCCGGGAAGGCCAGCTTGAGGGCCAGCTTTCCGCGCTCGCCTGTCGGGATCGTGCCGGCTGTGAGCGCGCGGCGGACGCAGGGGCGCAGCGAGGCGCGCAGTTGCGCAGCCTCCTCCCGTTTTCCGGCCAGGTCGGCGCGGCGGGCGTTGAGGTTGGTCTGCTGGACAAAGCCGAAGACCGCAGCGTCGGTCCGCGCTTCGCTCCCCTGAGCCAGCTCCAGGATGGCCTTCCAGGCCGTCGGCTCCGAGGCCAGGCGCCGCGAGAGGTCGTGTACGGCCGAGAGGCCGTGGATGCGGTAATGGTACAGCGGCCGCGGCAGGCAGACCACGCCCCGGCTTTGCAGGATCGCGCGCTGGCACAGCAGCAGATCCTCCAGGACGGAAATAGCGGGATCAAATCGCAGCTCCTTGAAAAGGGGCGCGTAAAAGAGCTTGTTCCAGCAATAGCCGTCGATGCCGCCCCGCAGGGCCGAGCAGAAGGCCTCGTCCGGGGAGAGAAAGGGCGTGCCGAGGCGCGCCGAGCGGTCTTCCGTCCGCTCGTCCTCGTGGCGCAGATGGCCGCAGGCGCAGATATCCGCCCCCGGCTCGCCGTCCAGGGCCGCGAGCATGCTCTCCAGCCAGTCCGGCTCAACCCAGTCGTCGGCGTCGACAAAGGCGATATAGTCCCCCGCGGCGCGCTCAAGGCCGGCGTTGCGCGCGGCGCTGACGCCCGCGTTCTGCTGGTGTATCACCCGGACGCGCGCGTCTGAGCGGGCATAGCCGTCGCAGAGAGAGCCGCTGCCATCCGGCGAGCCGTCGTCGATGAGCAGCAGCTCAAGGTCTGATCGGCTCTGGGCAAGCACGCTCTCCACGCATTGGGCCAGAAAGCGCTCGGCGCGGTAGACCGGAACGATCACGGAAACGGCGGGTCTCATAGCTTCTCCTCCCTGCCGGGCGCGGATTCGTCCAGCAGCCGGCGAATGGCCAGATAGGTCCGCTCGCTGTTGGCGTCGTCGTTGAGGGGATAAAAGGCCCGGACCCGGTCGGCGTACAGCGGCGGCATGACAAAATCGGCGCGCAGCTGCTCCTCCAGGGCGCCGAGCAGCTCGTCCTGCGTGGCGCAGACCGGGCCGAAGCCGTCGCGCAGGCTGTCAAAATAGCCGCGCTGCAAATGCTCGCGGTGGAACTGCTCCTCGTCGAACTGGTAGCAGAGCACGCTTTTGAACTGGTAGCCGAAGTCCATCTGGACACTGGAATAGTCCGTCAGGACGGCCCCGGCGCGGCGGATGAGGGAGGCCACGTCCGCCTCCGCCCAGGGCAGGACGCGGACGCGGTCGCCCGCGGATGTGAAACAGGCCTCGTAGGCCTGCATGTTGCGGTGGGCCACGAAAACGGCCCGCTTGTCATAGCGCTCCAGCAGCTCCTGCAGCCTGGGGCTTTGCAGCAGCTCGCTCCAGCGCCGGTAATAGTCGCTTTGCAGGAAGGCCTTCTGCCCGGTCTCGCCGTGCAGGCGCTGCAGTGCCATGCGCCAGGTGGGCAGGATCAGCAGCAGATCCCGCTCGGTCTCGCCGCCGTGCAGGCCGTCGAAGCGGCACAGGCCCGTATAGCACACCGCCGAGGGCTCATAGCCGAAGTGCTCGCGCACAAAGCGGTACTCCGGCTCGGCCCCGCAGCAAAAAAGCGCATAACGTGCCTTGTTGCGATGCAAAAAGGGCAGGTCGTGCAGGATGACGCCGTGCTGCAGGAACACGCGCCGGTTTTTCAGTATCCCCAGCACCACTTCCAGCACATAGCACACCGCCGCGTTGGGCTTGCCGTATTTCTGGCTGCTGATATTGACCTCGGCCGCCAGATAGTACACCCAGTGGCGGAAGCCGCCGAAGGGCACGGTAGGCCCCAGGGCGCGCACCCGCGCGGCCTCGGGGGCGGCGGGGTTCACGGCGTAGACCGCGTCAACGTCTGGCCGCTGCTCGCGCAGGTATTTGAAGAACCAGTAGCCGTTGTCCCGGGCCTCGTCCGCGCTTTCGCACACCAGCCACAGATGGGGCCGGTGCAGCCGATAGAAAAACGCGGGCAGCAGCGCCAGCAGGAACAGGAACACGTGTCCCACGTCCCGCAGCTTGACCATTTTCAGCTTTTGCAGCAGACTTTCGTTCATAAATAATACCGTCTGATCCCGTGGATCACATAGCCCAGGAAGCACAGGCAGCGCCGGGCGAAGGGGATGCCCAGATACGCATAGGTGTCCCAGGTCATGCGGGCGGATTTTTTCTTGTCGCGGGATTTGGACTTATCGGTCATGCGGTAGAGGATCAGCCCCTCGCTCAGCCCCCGGGCGCCGTCGATGCTGCGCAGGATCTGAAGCCAGCAGATATAATCCTCGTGAAGCTCGCTGTGGACCATGGGATGGGTCAGCAGCAGCTCCCGCCGGGCCAGCACGGTGGAGCAGACGATCTCGTTGCCCCGCAGCAGCGTGCGGTAGTCCAGCTTCTCCGGCGGGGTAAAGCGGCGCGCCAGGGGCGCGCCGTCATGGTCGATGCACGCCGCGCCGGTATAGAGCAGGCTCGCGCCGCTCGCATCCCGGAGGGAGAGCTGTTTTTCCAGTTTTTCCGGCAGCCACAGATCGTCGCTGTCCAGAAAGGCCACCCAGTCGGCCCGGGCGGATCGCACGCCCAGGTTGCGCGCCTCGGCCACGCCCCGGTTTTCGCCGGGGCGGATCAGATTGACGCGCTCATCCTCGCGGCAGAGGGCCTCCACCACGGCGGCGGTGCCGTCGGTGGAGCCGTCGTCCACCACCAGGATCTCGATGTCCCGCACGCTCTGGGCCATGGCCGAGCGGACGCTCGCTTCCACAAAGGTCTCGCAGTTGTAGGCCGGGATGACCACGCTGACAAGAGGCTTCATTTCCCGCTCTTTTCTCCGCCGCCCTGGGGGCCGCGGCTCTGTCTGTTTTTCAGCTCCTCGTCCACAAAGGCGGCGAAGCGCTGGGTGCTCTCGGCGCTCATGGTGCTCTCGGCGGCGGCACGCTCCCGCGCGGCGCGGCGGGCGGCCAGCTCACGCTTGCGGCGCAGATAGCGCCGTCTCTGGGCCCGGTAGCGCAGCACCAGCACCAGATAGCCCACGCCCAGCACCAGGATCACCACGATCAGCACGATGATCCAGGGGTTTTTCAGCGTCTGGTGGATGCGCCGCTGCATGAACTCGGTCTTGGACAGCTCCACCTGGGCGGTGTTGACCAGGTTGACCTTGCCGTAGCTCTCGCCGTCGATGAAGATCTCGGCCTTGCCCAGCACGGTGCCGGCGTTGATGGGCGCCACCAGCATATCCTCAAACACGCTGGGGACAAGCTCCACCTCGCTCAGATCCAGGTCCTTGGGCAGCAGCAGCTCCACGTCGCTCTGGGGCCGCAGGTTCACGTTGGCGTCCTCCTCTGAGGCCAGATCCACGTGCACGCGCGTCACCGTGCCGGCGGAGGACACCGCCGTGCGGTAGGCGAAGCCGTTGAAGGCCCAGTTGTAGAGCGTGATCGTGTCGCTGAAGTTCTGGTATTCCTCGATGCCGGTCAGATAGTAGCCGTCGCAGCCCATGACCACCGCCAGCAGGTGCATGTCGTCCTTCTCGGCGGTGGAGACCAGGCAGTAGCCCGCCTGGCGGGTATAGCCGGTCTTGACGCCGGAGGCGGGCTCGTAATAATAGCTGCTGCCGTACATGGAGTCGGTGGAGATCAGGGCGTTGGAGTTGGAAAAGGCCCGGGGCGCGCTGAGGTTGGTGGCGCCCATCTCATAGCTGCGGGTGTTGCATATCTCGGCAAAAAGCGCGTGCTTGAGCGCCTCGCGGGTCATGAGCATCATCTCATAGGCCGTGGTGTAGTGGTTCTCGTTGGACAGGCCGTTGGGGTCGGAAAAATGGGTGTTGACGCAGCCCAGCTCGGAAGCGCGGCGGTTCATCAGCTCCACAAAGGCGCTGACGCTGCCGGAGACGCGGTGGGCGATGATGTTGCAGGCCTCGTTGGCGCTGTGCACCATAGCGCAGTACAGCAGATCCCGGTAGCTGATGATCTCGCCGGGGCGGATGTCGGAGGTGCTGGAATCCGTGTCCAGCCCCGCCAGGCAGTCGTCCTGGGCGGTGACCATCTCGTCAAGGCTGACCTCGCCCCGCTCCAGGGCCTCGATGGCCAGGAGCACGGTCATGATCTTGGTCAGGCTGGCCGGGGAGCGCTGCTCGTCCATGTTTTTCTCGTACAGGATGCGGCCAGAGTCCATGTCCAGCAGCACAACGGCCTGGGCGCTCTCCAGCGCGGGCTCGTCCAGGGCGTAAGCGGCCGGGCTCATGACCCCCAGCAGGAGGATCAAAGATAAAAGAAGCGATAAGATTTTGAATTTTTTCATTTTGCTCTCCCGTTTTTCACGGAATGTGGTATAGTAAAGATAAGGTATCTATGTTATTATACGGTCTTGTAGAGAAAAAAGCAACTTAAAAAGAAGGAGGCGCTGACGCATGAAGATTCTGGTGGTGGACGACGAGGTCCTGCTCGTCAAGGGGATCAAGTTCAATCTGGAGAGCGAGGGCTACACCGTCGAGTGCTGCTATGACGGGGAGAGCGCCGTGAACATGGCGCGGGAGAACAATTATGATCTCATCATCCTGGATCTGATGATGCCGAAAAAGGACGGTCTGCAGGCCTGCCAGGAGATCAGAAGCTTCTCCACCGTGCCGGTGATCATGCTCACCGCCCGCAGTGAGAGCGCCGACCTGCTCATGGGCTTTGAGTCCGGCGCCGACGACTATGTGACCAAGCCCTTCGATATCATGGTGCTCAAGGCCCGGGTGCGGGCGCTGCTGCGCCGGGCCGGGAT
>JAEEGL011945695.1_pt1 | contig 19951 bp, 20 predicted proteins | sample 9134231 | NCBI WGS metagenome assembly JAEEGL01 (sample SAMN16246548, study PRJNA631951) | gut metagenome | biome: gut microbiome; feature: rumen; material: fiber-attached | host: Bos | place: Iran: Karaj | collected 2018-10 | reverse complement strand
TTTCTACATAGACTTGGATTGAATTAGTTCGTGAGAATTCACGTGAGAAGATAATGGTAAAGTAGTTGAACTTATAATCGTCTCTGAGGCTCAAAAGAGCTTGTCTGAGAAGAATTCACTAAGCCAAGGTCGACACGGGCGATTCCCCTCACTTGCTCCATTGAAAATAAAAGCTCCTAACGGAGCTTTTTTGTTATTTGACTAACTGCAGACTTAAGGCTATCAATATCTGCCCAATATAATACAGAGAAAGATTTGTTATGCGCAGAGAGAATCTTGTTTTACTGCCAAATGTATTAAGAATCAGGACAATATCACTGATCAGAAACAGGAAAGCGCCAGCCATGTAAACAGCGCTGAAAGATGACGGTGACTGAATCAGATTAGCACATGCAACGCAGTTCATTGCCATGATCGCTCCAATATATACTACACCAAAGATCTTAAAGGCAGATTTGGCAGTTATTCTCTTAAAAATCCATACCATTAAAATGGCAGTAAGAATTACTGATATAACCAGAACAACTAGCCTGTTGCTGATTAAAGGCAGCAGAGCAGCCAGATATGCTATATGCCCACTAAGAAAGACAACTATTCCTACCAGAAAGATTAGCTGTCCTTTCCGAGGAAAGACATAACGCAGATTAAGCAGAACATCCGCTATACACACCAGCAGCAATCCGATTATTATTGTTGTTGAAATCGCCGTAGGATTCAGCTTTCCTGAAAGGAAACCGGTTACGACAAACAACAGTGAAGCAGTACCTTTCAGGATAACGGCATGAACGTATTTTTCCTCATGTTCAAAGTAAATGAATACTGCAGCAACAATAAGTGACAGTACCCCTATCCATGTATATTTCATATTTTTCTCCTGTTTTTCTTGTTTTAATTATATCATATAGCAGCTCTTATTCCAGTTAAGTGCTATCCTCACCTGTTTTGACGTGAATATGTAATGCTTTGAAATCATATGGAGACTGATATCATGCTATAATTAATTGAAATAAACGGGAGAGAATCAGATGAATAAAACTCTTTTGATCATAAACAGCATCACCGGAAACGGGCGTAACAAGGTCAATACATTTGATCTTATTGACATGCTTTCAACCGGTAATAACAGTGTGACTGTTTTCCCCATAAGTGCAGACTCTCATCTTCAGCTAAGTGAGTATCTTACCGCTGTAGAATATGACAGAGTCATATGTGTAGGCGGTGATGGTACTCTTAACAGAACTATCAATGAAATAATGTCATTGGATTATAAGCCTGTTTTAGGCTATATACCAGCCGGTACGACAAATGACTTCTCCAAAAATCTCGGACTTGTTACCGATATCTATAAAGCCTGTAACATTATCCGTGATAATAATGTCATAAACTATGACCTTGGATGTTTTAACAACTCTTACTTTTCTTATGTAGCGTCTTTTGGATCATTGTCTTCAGTCAGTTACAGCACAGACCAGACTTTTAAAAATGTTGTAGGATATGCTGCCTACATTCTCAACGGCATTTCACTTCTGCCAGAAATGTTATCAATGAAATGCCATCTGAAGATAGACACGGGAAACGAGTTTTTTGAAGGAGATTATCTTTTCGGTGCCATTTGCAATTCCCTTTCCATTGCAGGTGTAAGACTTAGTAATCTTACTTTATCTGACCTGACGGATGGAGAATTTGAACTGCTTCTGGTTAAATGTCCGGATCATATCCAGGATGTTACAGGTCTTGCGGTTTCCCTGCTTAATGGTGATTTAAGTAATCCATTCATTGAATACAAAAAAATAAATGGATGCAGAATATATGCTGATTCCAATACTGAATGGTCTCTTGACGGTGAATACGGAGGAAACCCAGACGAAATCGAATTCAAAGTGGTTCATCAGGCCATCAGCATAATTGCTGAAAAATCAATATCTGATTAACAATCAATAAAAGTCTAATTATACTGACTATCGCTACATTACAAATACCAAAAAAAGAAACGTGATTTATCACGCTTCTTTTACTCTATTAGCTATATCTTCTGCAGTTATATGATATCGCTCTCTCAACTGATTTACAGATCCATGTTCTATGAACTTATCAGGCAATGTGACTGCTCTGATTCTGATATCATCAAACGCAGCTCGACATCTTTCAGCATAACTTCCGGTATAGACAACTTCTTCAGCAATAACAAACAGTGAATGTGTTTCAGACATCTGCAGGATCAGTTCCCTGTCGATATCATGAAGGAATCTGACATTTACAAGTGTTGGATCATACCCTTCATTTCTCAGTATTTCACATGCCTTATATGCCTCAGATACCATTGTACCGGCAGCCATGATGCAGACGTCCCTACCATGCAATATTATTTCATTTTCATTCAGTTTGACAGGCTGACGATAATTGTTCAGCAAATCACATACCTTGCCTCTTGGATATCTTATAACTACTGGCTTATCATAATTTACGGCAAATTCCAGCATGTCTTCGAGTTCCTGTCCGTTTTTCGGAGACATTACGGTAAGACCAGGAATCGTACTGAGGAAACTTTCATCAAATATGCCCTGATGTGTTTTACCGTCATTTCCAACCAGTCCGGCCCTGTCAACAGCCACAACTACCGGCAACTGCATCATACTTACATCATGCAGCAGTTGGTCGTAACCTCTCTGCAGGAATGTTGAATACAGTGCCAGTACCGGTTTCATACCGGCCGCTGCTAGTCCAGCTGCAAAAGTAATGGCATGTTCTTCAGCAATACCGACGTCAAAGAATCTATCTGGATACTCTTTCTTAAAATTATATAATCCGGTACCAAATGGCATGGCAGCGGTAACTGTAACGATTCTTTCGTCTTTCCCCGCAAGCTCAATGATCTTTTCTGAAAACACTTCTGTATAGCTCTTCCGTGATTTCTTACCGTTTACAACACCGGTTTTAATATCAAATGGATCAACACCATGGTACAGAGCCGGATGCTGCTGGGCAGGCAGATAGCCTTTTCCCTTTTTTGTCAGGCAATGAATTATGACAGGTCCTTCTATCTTGGAAGCATTGATCAGTGCTTCGTAGACCTGTTTTATATCATGCCCGTCAATTGGTCCGATGTATGTCAGTCCCAGATCTTCAAAATACATTCCTGATACGACAAGTCTTTTTACAGATTCCTTGGCTATACGAAGCCCTGAAATCATTGCTTCACCAACACCAGGAACCTTACGTAAACCTTCAGTTACTGCTCTTTTAGCATCAAGATATCTCTTGCTTGTTCTGATCTTACCCAGATAATTTGATAAACCGCCTACATTTCGTGAGATGCTTCTTTCGTTATCATTAAGAACAATGATCATATTGCTGTTAAGATTAGAAGCATTATTAAGGGCTTCCTGAGCCATGCCACCTGTAAGTGATCCGTCTCCTATTACCGCAACAACTTTTTCATCTGTCTTTTTCAATTCTCTGGCATGAGCAAATCCCAGTGCAGCTGAAACAGCAGTTGAAGCATGACCTGCCACGAAACTGTCACATTCACTTTCCGAAGGATCAGGGAAACCGCTTATGCCATCCAGCTGTCTTAAACTCATCATTGCATCCTTACGGCCGGTAAGGATCTTATGAACATATGACTGATGCCCAACATCAAAAACCAGTTTATCCTTAGGAAAATCAAGAAAACGATGCAATGCGATCGTTATCTCTACGATTCCCAGATTACTGGCCAGATGTCCTCCGTTTCGACTGGTTACTACCAGCAGATATTCTCTTATTTCCTTTGCCAGCTGATCCAGCTGATCAGAAGGCAGATTCTTAATATCATTAGGTTCTGATATTCTGTCTAACAACTCCATAAACTACCCCACATTGCCGGTACGTCTCTTATTCAGAATTACCGTTTCCAATGCTTTCATCCATCTCTTCATTTTGTTTTCAAACATCATTTTCTGAATGAAGTTCATTTTTTCATTATTCATTGTCTGACTATATGAAAACTCAACAGTGTTTTCACTTAACGGTGTCAGTATATAATTCATTTCATAGAAATACCGTTCCAGAGAATATGTTACATGAATTCTTCTGTCAGGTTCAGTTTTCTTGAAATGAACGGTTGCGTCTTTTATTTCCTTGCCAACCTGTTTCTTGGCTGTATATTTATAACCTTTTTCAAGCTCGTCTATGGTCAGTTCCTTTCCTGTAATCTGTTTGATTTCAGCAATGGACTGTTCCAGCAGTGCAATGTAAAGTTCATGAGCTGTTCCATTCAGTGTTCCCTTATAACTAGGCAATTCGATCACCTCTATGAACATTTTAGCATAGATTATATGAAATAATCATGATTTATGGCCACCAATCTGACGGTTGCGTTCTCTTGCTGTTGCACCTTCCTGCATGCTTGTTCCCCTTATGACAGCATTTTTGCCAAACCTGGATCTGATTTTAAGTACTGCTTCCCGGGCTTTGGCATCCTTCTCTGACTGCACCCTATTTTCTTTTTCGCTCTTTTCAATTTCTTCCGGATCAGTGAAAAGATCAAGCTGTCTGTATGAATCGTCCAGCTTATCTACCGGCAGAACCTTATTGGCACATACGGTTATTTTTCTGACGGTCAGATTTCTGTCTGCTATGCCGTCAAACAGTTTCAGCATGGCTTTCATCATAACTGAAGATGAAGCGGTAAACTGATTCAGGTTTATGCTTCCACCGGCAGATTTCGGAGCAGGTCTTCCATAATAATCAAGTACGACTTCCCCATCATATTCATCAGTGATGTTGGAAGTATCGTAATTAAGAAACAGTCCAAGCTGATCAGTAACGACCTTTTTCTCGTTAAGCTGTAAAGACAGACCATCTGTCATTTCAGTAACAATTATTCTTGCCTTATCAAACGGATAAGGTTCAGACAGAACCTGTCCGCTGCTTAGGCTGTTATTCTGAGGAACATATTCCTTGATGTCACGTATTGTGCACGGTTCCCAGCCCCAGGCGTGATCTATCAGCAACTCTGCATTTATGCCGAATTCCTTAAATAACACTGCACTGTTTTCCAGTGAAAATCTGGCAACATCTCCCATCGTAGACAAGCCATATTTATCAAGGCGTCTGTAAATTCCGTTACCGATTCGCCAGAAATCTCTTAAAGGCAGATGATCCCACAGTTTTTCACGGTATGAAATTTCATCAAGGCTGGCTATTCTGACTCCGTCTTCATCAGCAGGAACATGCTTTGCAACTATATCCATGGCTACTTTTGCCAGATACATGTTTGTCCCGATTCCCGCAGTGGCAGTTATACCGGTTTCATTCAGAACATCTTTTATGATTGTCATTGCCATTTCATGTGCAGAACCATCATACTTTTTAAGATATCCGGTTATGTCCATGAATACTTCATCCACAGAATAGACATGAATGTCTTCCCGTGACATGTATTTCAGATAAATGTTGTAGATCCTGTCACTGTAATCCATGTAGAACTGCATGCGAGGCTCAGCAACGATGAAATCAAGTTCCAGATTAGGATCTGCCTGCAAAGCCACAAAATCCCGTGATTTGCCTGTAAATCTGTGCCTGTAGGCCAGCTGTTTTCTCTCTCTGTTGACATCCCGCACCTTCTGATACACTTCGTAAAGACGCGGTCTGCCTGGTATGCCATACATTTTAAGAGCCGGTGATACCGCCAGACATATCGTTTTCTGAGTGCGGCTTTCATCGGCAACAACAAGATTGGTTGTCAGAGGATTCAATCCACGTTCAACACATTCTACTGATGCGTAGAACGATTTAAGGTCGATGCATAGATATGTTTTGTTTTCCAACATAAAAAGACAATCCTCTGATTGTCTTTATTATACCACTAGATTATAATTCAAGCAAACTTCTGGCAGTAAGATTGTTGATTCTCTAATGAGAATAAACAGGAGCACTTTCCTTTGTGAAGAAATACTCAACGATCTGTTCACGAGGTATTCCCAGCAAGGAAATCGCTGAATCAATTTCATCCTGATCAAAGAATGATACACCGTTCATTTTCTTTGACAAGGTTGATTCATTGATACGCATGGCTTTGGCAAAGTTTTTCTGAGAGCCAAATACTGTAATGATTCTTGATTTTAGAATTTGATAATTAAACATATAGCACCTCATTTCTACCATGCAGTTACATAAGGAATAAAAAAGGCCTTATGAAAAATAACTGCATCCTCCATAAAGCCTCATATAACAAATGGTGCTCCGATAGGGACTCGAACCCTAGACCCACTGATTAAGAGTCAGTTGCTCTACCATCTGAGCTATCAAAGCAGCACTGTAATTGTAGCATTTACTTAACATCATTTCAAGACGTCAAGCAACTATCTATATAAAACGAACTACTCTCGCAAATAGTTCGCTGCTTGTAAATGGTAGCCCGTACGGGATTCGAACCCGTGAGTGCATGCGTGAAAGGCATGTGAGTTAAACCGCTTCTCCAACGGACCATCTTAACGGCTTGTTTATTATATCAGTAACTTATCTGCTTAGTCAAGGTTATTTTGGATATAATTTGATGTTTTTTTCAATATTTTTTGCAGGAATAATACTATATCAGGAAATAGCCGGAAGCCGGAGGATCCGGCTTCACTGCTAGTCAATGTTAATATAGCTGATTTCCTTTTTCCTGTCTTCCTTAGGTACACTGATTTTCAGGATCCCATCAGTGAAACTGGCTTTCACGTCTTCAATGTTCACGTCACCGATATACCAGCTTCTTGAAACTTTACCTGTATATCTTTCTCTGGTGATATACTCCTTCTCGCCAGATTCCCTTTTCTCCTCTTTGGTACCAGTTACTGTTAGATATCCGTCATTAACAGTTATCTCAACGTTATTCTTGTTATATCCCGGCATTTCAATGTCTAACAGATATTCCTTTTCGGTTTCCTTTATATCTGTCTTCATCTGTCCTAAGGTCCGTGGATAGAAATCATTATTGAAGAATTCATCCCATAAAGTTCTATCTGTATTGTATCTCCTGACTGGTTTTAAAAAATAATTAAGCATATTGTTCACACTCCTTTATTTTGACAATGTAATTAGCACTCTTAATGTTAGATTGCTAATTATATTATACAAACTATTTTGGCACTGTCAAGTATAGAGTGCTAATACTGCGGATTTATTTTAAAATCCAGCTTATTCCCTTAGCAAGCCTTTCAGCAGCGTTTTGAAAGTGATTTCCGGGATTTTCCTCAAATACAGTATCTATTCCGCGTTCAGCATAAAAATCTCTTAAACGGACTGTACAGTCTTTTACAGTAGACATTAAAGCATTGCGGCTTTTGTTTTCCCTGTCTCCCAGGGAAAAATAGATCTTTTCCGGTTCAACACACAGTAATTCCTTTTCAGCATAATTCACAAATTCCGGATACCAAAGTGATCCTGATACTGATGCTAACCTTCTGAAAACTTTTGTCCTGTAAATGCTGTAGACGGAAAACAGTCCTGCCAGTGAATAACCCGCTATCGCGTAATATGAAACCAAATCACCTAATACTTTATGCAGTTTCGGAATGATAATCTCCTCTATTTCTCTGATAAAACAATCAGCCTTGCCGTTATAAGGCTGATCAGATCTGAAGAGTCTGTCCATGTACCATGGTGTAAGATCATCATTCCAGTTTACCGTTTTAATGTTAATCAGAATGTAATTGTCACTGTCTATATGTTTCATGATCTCTTCAACATCATGGTGCTCACCGATTACCATAACCGCCGGTGCCTTTGTTCCGGTTATATTGCGATAAATATCAATTTCCCTATTGCCAATGATCATACAGCTTACCTCAATATTATTGTAACAAAAAAGCCCGCATAACGATGTATACGGACTTTTTGTAACACTGAATGATTAACGCTTTGAGAACTGAGGAGCTCTTCTAGCTGCCTTCAGACCATACTTCTTACGTTCTTTAGCACGTGAGTCTCTTGTCAGGAATCCAGCTGCCTTTAATTTTGGACGATAGTCTTCAACAACCTGTAATAAGGCTCTTGCAATACCATGTCTCATAGCACCGGCCTGTCCTGCATGACCGCCGCCGTAGACGTTGATGTTAACGTCATACTGGCCTAAAGTCTCAGTAACTTCCAATGGTGCTCTAACAACCATTCTTAATGTTTCTAATGGAAGATATTCATCCAATGGCTTACCATTTACGGTAATAGCACCGCTGCCTGGAGTTAAATAAACTCTTGCAACAGAACTCTTACGACGACCGGTACCCTGGTATCTAACTACTTCTTTTTTCTTAGTTGCCATTTACCTTTTCCTCCTAGTCGACATTGAGCTCTACTGGCTTCTGTGCTGCATGTGGATGTTCACTGCCCTTATAAACAAATAAGTGCTTGCGCTGTACATCACCTAACTTAGTGTGAGGTAACATACCCTGAATTGACTTCTCAACCCACTCTACAGTGTATTTTTCCTTCATGGTGCGCATTGATCTTACACGCATTCCACCTGGATACTGTGAATGATGGTAATAGTTCTTAGTGTCTAATTTGTTACCGGTTACGACGATCTTGTCGGCATTGATTACGATAACATAATCACCACAATCCACATTTGGTGTGTACGTAGGTTTATGTTTGCCTCTTAAGACTGAAGCCACTACGGTTGATAAGCGTCCGAGTGTCTTTCCTGCTCCATCGACAACATACCATGTACGTTCTACTTCTTTTGGTTTAAGCATCGTTGTTTGACGCATAGTTTTTCCTCCTTACAAATGTAGTTTCCGGGGCTACATTATAAGTGCCACTTAATATTTTATTTGTATTAAATATTAAAGTCAATGAAAATCTTCACTAAAATAACGAATTTTTATAATGATTTATCATCAGTGTTATCAAGATATTTTGCAACCTCATTTATCACTGATTTTACGCATCCATCGGCGAACGGTGAAATTAATCCCGCTTCTTTTACAAGGCCTGTAAACGGCATTGTTCCGCCTAATGAGCACAGATGCAGATAGTCTTTCCAGCTGTCTGGGTCATGACGCTGATTGCGGGCCCAGAACTGCAGGGCACATATCTGCGCCAGGGTATAATCTATGTAGTAGAACGGAGACTGGAAGACATGTCCCTGACGGAACCACCATCCACCCTTTTCCAGCAACGGTGCTTCACTGTAATCCTTATGAGGAAGATACATTTTTTCCAGTTTTCTGTAGCACTGTTTTCTCTGTTCCGGTGTATATTCAGGATGATCATATACTTCATGCTGGAAATGGTCAATCAGTACTCCATAAGGCAGGAACTTGACGGCTGATCCAAGGTGCAGATACTTATACTTTGGTTCATCTTCCTTAAAAAACAGATTCATCCAAGGCCAGGCATTGAATTCCATGCTCATGGAATGTATCTCAGCAGATTCCATTGTAGGCCACTGCAGTGGTTCAATTGGAATGTTCCTTGACATGTAATACTGGAAGGCATGACCGGCTTCATGCGTCAGGACATCTACGTCACCGCTGGTACCGTTGAAGTTAGCAAAAATGAACGGAACCTTGTAATCAGGAATTGAAGTACAGTAGCCTCCCATTTCCTTATCAGGTCTGGATTTCAGATCCCATAATTCGCCTGCTATCATCGTATCGATGAATTCACCTGTTTCAGGGCTCATTTCATGATACATCTTTCCGGCAGCTTCAATCAGTTCATCATATGTACCCTTTGGTACCGGATTTCCTGTTGGAAATTCCATTTTCTCGTTATAATATGCAACCGTATCGTGATGCAGTCTTGCAGCCTGTCTTTCATACAGTCTGTTGGCTACCGGAACCAGATCTTCAAGTATCTGTCTGCGGTAATTAGCTACCATTTCAGGAGTATAGTCTATGCGGTTCATACGAAGATATCCCAGCTGAGTGTAACTCTTAAATCCGAGCTGACGTGCCATTTCCGTTCTGACCTTGACCATTTCGTCGTAAATTCGGTCAAATTCCGCTTCGTTATCACTGTAGAAACGTAAAGCTGCAGCGCTGGCTTCTTTTCTGGTCTGTTCATCCAGTGATTCGGTAAACGGCGTAATAGTTGACAGGTTGTATGTCTCACCACGGAATTCTATACGTGCTGAAGCCTTTAAACGGCCGTACTCAGTTGAAAGACGGTTTTCCTGCTGTAATAACGGTACGATCTTTTCGTTGAAAGACTTAAGTGAGCATTCGACAAGCTGGAAATATACCTCAGGTATCTCATCATACAGTTCTTCTCTGAACGGGCATTCAAACATGATCCTGTCTATTCTGTTCTGATATACATTGATAAGTGGCCAATGTTCATCCCAGAAATCACTTTCAGCACTATAGAATTCATCTGCAGTATTAATGGAATGTCTCACTGAACATAAAGTAGACATGGTACTGATATGAGAATTAAGCTGTTCGATTTCTCTGTAGACCAGCATGAAAGCCTGTTTGTTGTCAGCCGCGGCAAGTCTCTCTATCAGCTCACTGTACTGTTTTTCCAGTTCCTTATAATCAGGACGTTTATATTCAAAATCGGTAAATTTCATAGGTATTCCTCCGTTTATCTGAATGGTTAGTTTAGTTCAATGCTGCCATATCTGGCAGTCAGCTCAAACAGTAATCCGGGATCATTTAAGCCCCCACCCTGCGCAAATGTCCGGTTGCCTCCGCCACGTAAGCCGTGTGCTAAGGCAATATCCTTAAAAATAACTGCTGCATCTATTTCCAGGTCCTTGCTGCGGGCAATGACCAGATGCATTTTCTCTCCCAGATTGGAGATGAAGAACACCAGCTTGGAACTGTTGCTGACAACCATCGTTGCCAGTTTATTCAGAGCCTTGATGTCGAAATCGAACTGACCGAAAACAATTCTTTCATCACTGCTTATGTATCTTTCAGCAACAGATTCAAGATAGTACTCTTTGTATTCTTCTGTTTCAAGACGGCTGTCGTGAAGATCCTGTCTGATCCTGCCGACAGCTTCCGGTATTTTTTCTGCTGGTACAGCGAAATCAGCAGACATGCTGTCAAGAATATCACTGTACTGTGCAATTCTTTCCCTTAACATTTTTCCGGCAAGATAATACAGCTTATAACCTCGGGATGTTTTCTCAAAATCAAATATCTTCAGCATTCCCAGATATCGTAAGGAAGGAACATGAGTGCAGCCGCACATGTCATAATCAATGCCGTCAATTCTGACCGTACGCAGAATATCATGAGCCAGCTTGACATCGGTAAACTTATCCTTTACTTCCTCATATGCCGGATATTCTATTTCAACAGGAATATCCTTAAGAATATATTCGTTGCACAGATCCTCAATTTTCTGTATTGTCTCTCTGTTGATGGTTTCAAAACTCATCTCAACATAAGCATCATGAGAGTCGTTATAGAATGCAATCGTACGGGCATTGAAATTCCTGTTAATCAGGGAACAGAGAAGATGTGATGCGCTGTGTATTTCAGCCTGCTTCTGTCGGAAATCTCTGTCAACTTCCATGTGGCAGACAACGGTTTCAAGTTTTTCCGGCAGAACGTGGTAGTAGTGACCGTCTCTGACAATAAGGTCACTGACTTCAATCCCATTTATGGTGCCGTGATCTGAATGCTGACCGCCGCTTTCAAAATAGAAGACAGTATCTTCAAATTCGTAAAGATAACTGTCTTTTTCCCTTATGCAGTTTCTGATCTCTGTATCCAGAGTCAGATCCAGATAATCATCATAATGTTTATTTATCATACTGTCCCCCTCTGGAAAGTCATCACTGTTCTATTTATGGATAACAGTACCCGTTTCACCTCTTAAAGCTTCCTTGGCTCTGTGCAGTGAGGTGATAAGGGCCTGACCGTTTTCCGTATTTTCAACATAAGCAATGCATGATTCAACTTTCGGAAGCATGCTGCCAGGAGCAAACTGTTTTTCTTCTATATGCTTTCTGGCTTCTGCAACTGACATTTCAGCAAGTTCACATTGATCAGGCTTATTGTAATTCAGACATACTCTGTCTACTGCCGTCAGAATAACAAGCATGTCAGCATGAAGATCAAGTGCCAGTCTTGAACTTGCTCTGTCCTTATCAATGACAGCAGCAACCCCTTCATACCAGCCTTCTGACTTTACTACCGGAATACCGCCGCCGCCAACTGTAATAACCACGGCACCTTCTCTAATAAGTGTTTCTACTACATCAAGTTCAACTATCGATACAGGTGTCGGTGAAGGAACGACCCTTCTGTAGCCTCTGCCGGCATCTTCAACAAATGTATAGCCTGTTTCAGCAGCTATTCTTTCAGCCTCTTGCTTTGTATAGAAAGAACCTATAGGCTTGGTAGGATTCTGGAAAGCTTTATCATCTTTGGAAACCTCGACCTGCGTAATAACGGTTGCTACAGGTTTTTCAATACCTCTCTTTTTTAGTTCTCTGCCTATTGACTGCTGCAGGTGATAGCCAATGTATCCCTGTGTCATTGCTCCGCATTCAGGGAAAGGCATTTCCGGAGTTCCCCCTGTCTTGTTATGTGAATTTTCAAATGCCAGATTGACCATGCCGACCTGCGGACCGTTGCCGTGTCCGACAACAACATCGTATCCTTCTTCAACCAGGTCAACAATGGTGCTGGCTGTTTCCTTTACTAATTCCAGCTGCTCCTTAGGAGAATTGCCTAAGGCATTTCCGCCCAGAGCGATAACTAATCTCTTTCCCATACTACTTTAAAGTTGCATACATAACTGCCTTGATCGTATGCATACGGTTTTCAGCTTCATCAAATACCTTTGACTGCGCTGATTCAAATACTTCATCAGTAACTTCCATTTCAGGAATACCGAATTCTTCATATATCTGTCTGCCTGTTGAAGTGTTAAGGTCATGGAATGATGGCAGGCAGTGTAAGAAGATGCAGTCAGGATCTGCCATGCTCATGACTTCCTTATTTACCTGATATGGAGATAACAGTTTGATTCTTTCTGCCCATAACTCCTTTGGTTCGCCCATGGATACCCAGATGTCTGTATAAATGACATTGGCACCCTTAGCCGCCTTCTTGACATCATCAGTCAGTGTAACCGTACAGTGGTTTTCCTCTGCGATTTTTCTGCAGGTCTTGACCAGTTCTTCATCAGGCATGTTTTCCTTTGGACCGCAGGCAACAAAGTTGATGCCCAGCTTGGCACATACAACTAACAGAGAATTGGCAACATTATTTCTGGCATCACCGAAGAAGACCCATTTCAGGCCTTTATAGTGACCAAAGTACTCATATGCTGTCATGACGTCAGCCAGCATCTGTGTCGGGTGGAATTGAGTCGTTAAGCCGTTCCATACAGGAACACCTGCATACTTAGCCAGATCTTCAACGATCTGCTGATCAAATCCGCGGTATTCAATGCCGTCATACATTCTGCCTAATACTCGGGCAGTATCAGCCAGGCTTTCCTTATGGCCCATCTGTGATGAAGCCGGATCTAGGTAAGTAACACCCATGCCTAAATCGTGGCCTGCGACTTCAAATGAACATCTGGTTCTGGTAGATGTCTTTTCAAATAAAAGTACAATATTCTTTCCATCCAGGTACTTGTGAGGAGTATTTGACAGTTTCAGCTGTTTGAACTGTCTGGCAAGATCCAATAAATACTGGATTTCTTCCGTTGAATAATCTAATAGCTTTAAAAAGCTGCGTCCTGATAAATTTCTTGGCATTTTATATTCTCCTATCTATATTAATCTTCACGCCATAGCGGCATACTCATACATCTTGGACCGCCTCTGCCTCTGGAAAGTTCAGCACTCGGTATTGTAATTACCTTTAAGCCTTTTTCCTGCAGAATGGCGTTGGTGATGTCATTGCGCTCGTAACAGACAATGACACCTGGAGCTAAGCATAATGTATTTGAACCGTCATTCCACTGCTCTCTGGCTGCGGCAATCAGATCATCACCACCGCAGTATATCAGTTCAGCTTTTTCTACTCCGGTATATTTTTCCAGAATATGTTCCAGACTGTCGTCAAGTCGCTTGATATGCAGGTCATCCGGTTTTCTGTCGGCTTCAGTCGATGGAGTGATCTCATATACTTCCAGCGGCCCTATTATAGCCGGATGAACAGTATACTTATCGACGTCAATTCTGGTAAAAACGGTATCCAGGTGCATGAAGGCACGGGATTCAGGAATCTTGAAAGCAAGCACTGTATTGATATTGCATTCATGATCATTGAACAGATTCAGCGCAGCAGTCTCAATTGCATCCGGAGAAGTTCTCTGGGAAATACCGATAGCCAGTACGTTTTCTGTCAGATTGAACACGTCACCGCCCTCAATGCAGGCATGGAAATCCCTGTCATAATATCTCTTTACATATCCGGCAAAATCCGGATGATACTTGAAAATGTAATCCGCGTAAATTGTCTCGCGGTTACGCGTCGCATAACGCATTCTGTTAACAAATACACCGTTTCCAACTGAGGCGAACGGATCACGCTGGAAGTAAAGATTCGGCATTGGAGCAACTACCAGGTCATCGTTAGGAGCGATTCTGTCCTGCAGCGAATATGCTTTGATCGTCTTGCCGGTATATTCTTCCATTTCCTTGAGGGTTATTCCCTCCATGGTTTTAAGAACAAGGTCTTTTCCCTTGAAACTTGACACCATGTAATTGTACAGTTTGTCCTGCCACCTTCTGGTCTTGATGTCTCCTTCATAGAGCCATTGATAAAGGAATGGTTCAATCAGCTTGGGGTTAAGTCTGAGCACATCCGTCATCAGATCTTCCAGATAGACAACTTCCACGCCGTTATCTCTTAAGACCCGGGCAAAAGCATCATGTTCCTGCTGCGCTACCTTCAGGAACGGAATGTCATCAAACAGCAGTTCCTGAAGCGTATCAGGAGTGATGTTGAGCAATTCTCTGCCAGGACGATGAAGTAATACTTTTCTCAGTGGTTTGATTTCACTGGTTACATGAATACCCTTCATTATATTAAAATGTATCCTTTCTTTTTACGGCACAAAAAAATACCATATGCTTCTACTATATAGTACCATTTTCAGTCTTTCAGATATATCAGGTAATTGTATTTTGCATCAGAAAAATCACAAATTTGAATTTCTCAGTAATTTATTAGCTTATTTATCCGGAAAGAATACGATGTTTTTCACAATTGAATGTCACTTTTGTTTATAATATAATAGCGAAGTATGTATAGCATCGCAGCTTTATCCTGCTGAGGAAATGAGGTAAGAATATGAAGGTTGAAGAAAAATTAATAACAACACTTAAGCGGATCGTTACCGATAAGTACGGTATTGAACCTGATGACAGGATGGTCATGATTGAGATTCCCAAAGACAATGCAAACGGTGACTATTCAACTAACCTTGCCATGCGTTTAACCAAGTTACTCAGACGAAGACCTCAGGAAATAGCTGCTGAAATCAAAGAGGAAATTTTATCACGCCTAAACGAAGTTGAAAACATCGAAATAGCCGGTCCCGGCTTCATCAACTTCTGGATCAGAAAAGATGCCATTGCCAATGTCATCAATAATGTAATCGCTCAGGGTGACAATTACGGCCACAGCGATACCGGCAAAGGAGTTAAGTATCTAGAGGAATATGTCAGTGCCAACCCAACTGGTCCATTGCATTGCGGTCATGCACGTGGGGCCGTATGGGGTGACAGCTGCGTACGCATTCTCAAGGCTGCCGGCTATGACGCTACCAGAGAATATTACATCAATGATGCCGGTGCTCAGATACACAATCTCGGCTTATCGCTTTACGCCAGAATCAGAGAACACTTCGGCTTGGACTTTACCCTTCCGGAAGACGGTTATCACGGACCGGACGTAATAGAAATTGCCAAAGAAATAATTGATGATTCCAATGATTACTATCTGACAATACCTGAAGAAGAAGCTGTTGAAAAACTGGCTGAAATCGGCAGAAACATGGAACTTGAAAGAATCAAGAAAGATCTGCGGTATTATGGGTGTGAATTTGACTCATGGATCTCTGAAAAATGGATCGTTGGTCAGGGCATGGTTGATGCCGTTGTTGCGGAAATGACTGCCAAAGGACTTACTTATGAACAGGATGACGCCTTATGGTTCAAAGCTACCGAATACGGTGACGAAAAAGACCGTGTCTTAAGAAAATCCAATGGCTTATATACTTATCTGACACCTGATATTGCCAACCATAAATACAAATATGACAGAGGATATGAAGTTCTGGTTAACATCTGGGGTGCTGACCATCACGGATACATACCGCGTATGAAAGCCGCCATGAAAGCACTTGGCTATAATTCAGACAATCTGCTTATCGACCTGTGTCAGATGGTCAGAATGGTTGAAAACGGCGTGGAAGTCAAAATGAGTAAACGTACCGGCAATGCCATCACCCTGCGTGAACTGATTGATGACATCGGACTTGACGCCGCCAGATATTTCTTCCTATCCAAAGCCTTGGATTCACATCTTGAATTTGACCTGGGGCTGGCCAGAAGTCAGACCAATGATAACCCGGTCTATTACGCTCAGTATGCCTATGCACGTATCTGTTCAGTACTGCGTCAGGCTGAAACAAAGCCTCAGCCGAAAGATTCCTTCTCACTGTTAACAACAGCCAAGGAAATCGACCTGCTGAAACATGTCTCATCATTCCCTGATGTTGTTGCAGATGCCGCCATCAGCAGAGCCCCTAACCTGATCTGTAATTACGTTCAGAAACTGGCTTCTTATTTCCATTCGTTCTATGGCTCCTGCAAGGTAAACGATAAGGATAATCCTGAGTTATCTGCTGAACGTTTAGCTCTGTTGGAAGCAACCAGAATCACCTTGAAGAATGCTTTATACCTTTTAGGTGTAAGTGCACCTGAAAAGATGGTTAAATCTGAAGCAGAATAAGATCACACTAATTAAGAAAGCTGTAAAAACAGCTTTTTTTGTGAATTAAACAGCCTTTAGAGTTGCTCTAAGATACTATACTTTATGCTTTCCCCTGTGATATAATTTTCACGGAGGTAATATTTTACATGAAATATGAGATTTTTGGCGGCGATTTTCCAGCTGTAACAGTTTTTCTGGAACGCGGTGAAAGCATTTATACTCAGGCCGGCGGTTTAGCATGGATGTCAGATCAGATCACAATGGACACCAATGTCAAAGGCGGACTTCTTGCCGGTTTCAAGAGAATGCTCTCCGGTGATTCAATCTTCATCGCCGATTACATTGCTGAAAGTGACAATCAGGAAATCACTCTTTCTGCAAGCTTACCAGGAACCATTCTTCCAATGACAATCGATGAAGACCATCATTACATTGCACAGAAAGGCGCATTCCTTGGTGCTTCTCAGGGAGTAACTGTTGATATGGCAACAACCAACTCTTTCTGGGCTGGACTGTTTGGCGGCGAAGGCTTCTTCCTGCAGCATCTGACAGGTGACGGTGTCGTATTTGTTGAACTTGACGGTTCAATCAGGGAAATTGATCTGAAACCTGGACAGACAATTAAAGTTGACAGCGGTAACGTTGCCATGTTCGAAGACTGTGTCGCATATGACATTGAGTCAATCAAGGGCTTCAAGAATGCCTTATTCGGGGGCGAAGGACTGTTCTTAACAACTCTGACAGGACCTGGTAAGGTTTGGTTACAGACAATGACAGCAAAAGACCTGGCAGGCAGACTGATCCCATTCCTCCCTAAACCATCAACAACAACTATCAAGATGGACGACTAATCAGATCATCATAAAAAACAAAAAAGTATGGAACTTCAATTTCCATACTTTTTATAATGCGTATTCATAAAGACTGACTTCAGTATTTCCAAGATCCTCATACCAGACCGGATAACGTCCTATGCATCTGAAGCCGAATTTTCTGTATAATCTGTCAGCAGGAAGATTGCTTACCAGCGCGTCCAGATGAATAACCTTAAAATGGCCTGTCAGTTCCTTCCTGAGGAATTCAAGAAAGCTCATGGCATACCCTTTTCCTCTGAAACACTTATTTACTGCCAGCAGGTGTACAACAGCTACTTCTTCCGGGGCGACTTTCAGATTCCATCCTGCCCCTTTATACATTTCCTCTTCCCCAGCTACAACCGCACAGCTGCAGGCAATTGTGCCCTCTGATTCGCCAATGTATATTTCCCCATTTTCCAGATGCAACCTGATATCTTCATCTGTAGGATATACACCTCTGGTCCAGCTGGCTCCGTATTCATCATATTTCTGCTGTTCGATAACATCGTCATACAATGAAAGAAGATTATCAAGATCCCGTTTATCCGCTTTTCTGAACTTCATATTTATCACCATATATGATTATAAATGATACTGATGAATTCAAAAAGAAAAACGCTTATGAAGCGTTTTATCCGTAAATGCTATTCCTTGACTTTTTCAATAACGCCATCGGCTGCGTTCTTTCTGACGCTTTCGATACCGTTCTTGCATCCTGCCTTCTGGCTGTAGCCTTCACTGGCAAGAATGATTTCACCGTTGCGGGCTTTTAATCTGAATCTGTATTCTCCTGATTTGTCGACATACATTTCAAACTTAGGATTCTTTACTTTTTCATAGCCTTCAACTGTCTGGTCTTCAACATTAGCGATCCGAGAGTTCTTGATTACGCTCTTGATACCGTTGCGTAAGCCAGATCTGCTGGCATAAACTTCAGAAACACCAATAACTTCGCCGTTTCCTGCTACTAAATTAAATCTAGTACCGGTCTTAACTTCCTTAACCACAAATTTTCCCATATTATCCTCCTGTGTAAAAGTTAATTATACTTTACTTCATTCTATAACATTTTTTTCTGTTTGTCTTTATTTTTTACTCACCGCAGGTCTCTGTGATCAACCGTCACAGAACTGACATCCGGTTCTTCATAATCATCCAGATCATCCTCATCATAGTCTGTTTCAAAAGGATGTATGCCATACTCTCTGATCAGCTTCTGTGCTATGTTGAAATTCTTGATTATCGGATCAAAAAGCAGCAGATCAAGATCCATCATGTAATCGTAGCTTTCTTCGCTGAGGAACCAGACCGTATGCTTGCTGGCCTTAACATTCATCTTCAGGTCATCCTTGACAAAGATCTCACCGTCATCTTCATAGCCGAAAATCGGCAGATCGATCTGAGAGAGTTCAGACCAGATGTCAAGATTCTCTTCATCCTCTTCTGTTTCAGGGTCAAATTCATAATGAATCGTAATCGTCAGTGCCTTAAGGACAGGGTTTGAATTCTCAACTTTTATGAAATCAGGAAGCAGTTCCTTTTTAAAGTCTATCTGCCTGAAATGTTTTATGAACTGGTACGAGTTATATTCGTGATTGTATACAACGGCGCCGTATTTCCTTATTTCATGGTCGAATTCCTTGATGAATTCACAGTTACTGTCTGTTATGTCGACGATCTGATTTAAATATACATTTCTCATATTCTATCACCGCAATTATTTTAACATACGATTTTGATTTGTGTTATAATAGTTGAGCATCTGTGTCCCCGTAGCTCACCAGGATAGAGCGACTCCCTCCTAAGGAGTAGGTAACAGGTTCGAGTCCTGCCGGGGACGCCATCTAACATTAAACCGCTCATCTGAGCGGTTTTTCTTATTCTTACTTACCGTAGCTTACCGGCAGCATTGCAGCACCGATGACACCCGGTTCATCCAGGCCGGCAATGACGAATTTGGTATCAGCCAAAGCAGTATGTGACATTTCCTTAAAGTTCTTAACTACACCCGGCAATAATGAATCGGCTGACCGCATCATACCGCCGCCAATGATGAAGATATCAGGGTCACAGACACATGCTATCGTTGCGCACAGCTGGCCGAAGTCTGTTGCAGCCTCATTTGTGATCTTTACAGCATGTTCATTGCCCTGACCAGCTAGGTTGAGTGATTTACCTGCGTAGGCCAGTTGTACATGGGTATGC
>JAEEGL017023932.1_pt1 | contig 19952 bp, 13 predicted proteins | sample 9134231 | NCBI WGS metagenome assembly JAEEGL01 (sample SAMN16246548, study PRJNA631951) | gut metagenome | biome: gut microbiome; feature: rumen; material: fiber-attached | host: Bos | place: Iran: Karaj | collected 2018-10 | reverse complement strand
TGCGCGCCTGCGCCGTGCACACCGTCTGCCAGGAAGCCCGGTGCCCCAACATCGCCGAATGTTTCCAAAAATCGACCGCCACCTTCATGATTCTGGGCAGGCATTGCACCCGCAACTGCCGGTTTTGTGCCGTGGAATCCGCATGCCCCGATCCCGTGGATCCCGATGAACCCGAGCGCATCGCAAAGGCCGCAGGCGAGCTTCATTTAAAGCATGTGGTGCTCACGATGGTGACGCGCGACGATCTCCAAGACGGCGGCGCTTCGCACATTGCAGCCTGCATTCGCGCGCTCGAGCAGGCCCTTCCGCAGGCGCATACCGAGGCGCTGATTTCGGATCTCCAGGGCAACCCCGAAGCGCTCCAGACGGTGATTCAAACGTCGCTCGCGGTCTTCAATCACAACGTCGAGACGGTGCCGAGGCTCTACCCCACCGTGCGGCCCGAGGCCGATTACGCGCGCAGTCTGCAGGTGTTACAGTTTGCAGCGGAGGCCGGGCGCCAGGCGATCAAGAGTGGATTCATGGTGGGGCTCGGGGAAACCGAAGAAGAAGTGGTCGCGCTGCTGCAGGATTTGCGGTCGGCGGGCGTGCAGATGGTGACCATCGGCCAGTATCTTCGCCCTTCGCTCGCGCATTTGCCGGTGGTCGAATATGTCTCCGCAGAGCAATTCGCGCGATATCGCCAGATCGGCTTAAGTCTCGGTTTTCACGCCGTCTTTTCGGGGCCTCTCGTGCGGTCTTCCTACCGTGCGGCCGAGGCGTATTTGCAACAATCCCCCATTTTTATCACCCCTTCGCAGCCATAACGCGCTATGATGCGCAGTCCTTTACGTTTACGGCTCAAAGTTTGAGGAGGGATCCATGGAACGGATACCGATGACCATTGAGGGCTACCAGCGACTTCGGGACGAGATCAAGCGCCTGAAGTCCACCGAGCGCAACGCCGTAGCCCGTGAGATCGAGATCGCGCGCGGACATGGCGACCTGCGCGAGAATGCAGACTACGATGCCGCCAAAGAGAAGCAGGGTCTCCTTGAGGCGACGATTCGCGATCTCGAAGACAAGCTGGCGCGTGCAGAGGCGATCGATGTTTCTTCGCTGTCCGGAGACCGCGTCGTCTTTGGTGCCACCGTCACCCTGTGCGATGTAGACACCGAGGAAGAGCAAACCCTCACGATCGTGGGCGAATTTGAGGCCGATGCCAAAGCAGGGCGCATCTCCGTCACCTCTCCGCTCGCCCGTGGACTGATCGGTAAGCGCGTAGACGACGTCGCCAAAGTGCAGACCCCCGGCGGAACCCGCTCTTTCGAAATCGTCGAGGTCACCTTCGGATGAAGTTGGTATACGCCTACGACCAGGTGTTGCCCTATACAGGGGCCGATGCCGAGCAGGTCATGAACACGGTTTCGGCCTTATCCGACGAAGGCGTCAACATCCGCCTGGTGATTCCGCGCCCTCACAAGAAAACCCCGTCATCAGAAGCCGAGCTGAAGCAGTATTACCAGGTCGACGGGGCGTTTCACATCGAGCAGATCGCGACGGATCTGCCCTTCAGGGTGCCCGAGAAGCTGCGGCATGCCCTCACCATCTGCGGATCACGTCACTTCCCGGGGCTGCTTTATACCCGTCACATCCCGATGGTGGCGGCTGCGGTCGCCTGCAAGCGGCCCATCGTCTACGAAACCTATCGCGCCTGGCCCGATCAATACCCGCCACTCTCCAAACCGCTTTGTCGTTTGCTGCAGAGTCCCACGGTTCGGGGGTGCGTGTTCCATTCGCAATGCGCGCTCGAGAGCTTTTCCAAAGGTGGGGTGCCGCTCGAAAAGCTGACGGTCATCCATAACGGGCATTCGCCTTCAAGAATGCAGCCGGTGCTGAGCAGGCAACAGGCGAGAGAGCAGCTGAACATCGCGCAGGATCGCAGGATGGTCATCTATACAGGCCGCGTCGCGCCCAAAAAGGGGCTCGAGATCCTGCTGCAGATGGCGCGTCTTTTGCCGCAGATCGACGTCTATCTGGTGGGATCGGAGCATCCCGACGGTCCGATCGAGCGCATGGCGGCCCAAATCCCCAACGTGCATTGCGTGCCCTGGCAGCCTTTCGATCGTACGGTGCCTTACCTTTACGCGGCAGATGCCCTGATCATTCCGCCAAGCCTCGAACCGCTCAAGGGCGCCACGGTGCTTCCGATGAAGCTGTTCCTTTATTTTGCGGCGGGCCGGCCGATCTTTGCACCGAAGGCACCCGATACGCGCGAGTTGTTGCGGGATCAGGAGAATGCCTGTCTGGTCACCGCGGGCGATGCGCATTTAGCGGCCAAAGCCTTAGAGCGGTTGCTGCAGGATCAGGCCCTTTGCGAGCGGTTATCCCAGAATGCCCTCGCTTTGGCGCAAACCCTGACGTGGAAAGCGCGGGGTCAAAAGCTTTACAAGTTCCTGCAACAGGTGGCGCCCGACTTCATGTAGGCCAAAGCCTCCGCCCTTCCATCCGATCCCCTGCCCTCATTTCCATCCAGCCACACCATCACCGAAGGATCCCTCTTCTTCAAACGCAGAGGCAGAGACCGATCCGTCTGTACAGGTCGCCCATTCGCCCGCATCAAAGGCGCCAACATCAAAGCATCCCCTCTCCGCGCCTGATCCTTCACAGCCATACGCGCATTCACCCCTTGCATCCCATCTTCGGTGCTTATCGTTCTGTCTGTCAGTTGGGAGTCATCCCAAAAAGAATACTACATGAACAGGAGTGAAAAGCATGAACGATCAATTGACCATTAAGGCCCAGGAAGCGTTGGCGGCGGCTCTGGATCTGGCGCGCAAGCAAGGTACGCCCGAAATCTATCCGGAACAGCTGCTGACTGCACTGGTCACACAGGAAGAAGGCATCGTGCGCGGGCTTTTAAAGCGCATTGGTGCTTCACCTGAGGCGGTTCTGCGCGCTGCAGAGCAACAGGGACGAACGAGGCCCAGGGCTTCGGGGCAAATGCAGGTAGGTCAGAGCCGCAGTTTACAGGATGCCTTGCAGAAGGCAGAAGACATTGCCCATCAGATGGGGGATGAATATCTGTCGAGCGAGCATCTGTTTCTGGCGTTGTTCGAGGCTTCCGGCAGCCGCGAAGCATTGGAGCAGGCCGGTGTACAGCGCTCCGAAGCGGAGAATGCCTTAAAGGATCTCCGGGGGAAGTCCAAAGTCACCGACAGGGATCCGGAATCCAAGTATGCAGTGCTTCAAAAATACACGCGCGATCTGACGGCAGCGGCCCGATCAGGCAAGCTCGATCCGGTGATAGGCCGAGATTCCGAAGTGCGGCGTGTGATGCAAGTGTTGCAAAGGCGCACCAAGAACAATCCTGTGCTCATCGGTGAGCCGGGCGTCGGTAAGACTGCAATCGTTGAGGGCATTGCCCAGCGAATTGCAAGCGGCGATGTCCCCGAAGGACTCAAGAACCGACGGCTGTTATCGCTCGACCTGGCTGCATTGGTGGCCGGCGCAAAGTTCAGAGGTGAGTTTGAAGAGCGGTTAAAGGCGGTTCTCAAAGAAACGGCCGCATCTGAAGGGCGTGTGATCCTCTTCATCGATGAGTTGCATACTTTGGTGGGGGCCGGTGCAGCCGAGGGCGCAATGGATGCATCGAACATGTTAAAGCCAGCCCTCGCGCGCGGCGAGCTCAGATGTATCGGTGCCACCACGTTGGATGAGTATCGCAAGCATATCGAGAAGGATGGTGCACTGGAGAGGCGTTTTCAGACCGTTCTGGTGCAGGAGCCATCGGTGGAGGACACCATTTCGATCCTGCGCGGTCTGAAGGAGAAATACGAAATCCACCACGGCATCCGCATTCAGGATGGTGCCCTCGTGGCGGCAGTGAAGCTTTCCAACCGTTACATCCAGGATCGACAGCTGCCTGATAAGGCAATCGACCTGATCGATGAGGCGGCCTCCTTGCTTCGACTCGAGCTCGACAGCAGGCCATCGGCCATCGACAACGTGGAGCGCGAGATCACCAAGCAGGAGATGGCACTCATGTCGCTCGAGAGGGAGAAAGATGACGCGAGCAAGCAGCGTGCAGAAGAGGTCAGGCGCGAACTTTCGGCGTTAAAAGAGAAGTCCGCCGCCATGACAGCCACCTGGCAGGCCGAAAAAGAGGCCCTCAACAGCGCGAATACCCTGCGTGAAAAGCTTGAGAACCTCCGTGGAGAGAGCGATCGGTTGATGCAAAAGCTCCCCAAAGTGGACAGTTACCGCGAAAGGGAGTCGATGTATCAGAAGGCAGGCGAGCTTCAGGTTCAGGTCCAGCAGACCGAATCGGAGTTAAAGGCCGCCGAAGAGAAGTTAAAGGCACTTCAGGCCGACGCGAGCTACCTGCGACAGGAGGTTGGCCCCGATGACATCGCATCGGTCGTGAGCCATTGGACCGGTGTACCTGTAGAGAAAATGCTCGGAGCCGAGGCCGACAAGCTGTTGAAGCTCGAAGAATCCCTGCACAGCCGGGTGATCGGTCAGAACGAGGCCGTTTCCGCCATCGCAGATGCAGTGCGCAGGGCCCGTGCAGGCCTGGCCGATCCGCAGAGACCGATCGGCAGCTTCCTGTTCCTTGGGCCTACGGGCGTTGGCAAGACGGAGCTTGCGCGAGCATTGGCCAGTTTCCTGTTCGACGACGAGCGTGCATTGCTGCGCATCGATATGTCGGAATACATGGAACGGCACGCTGTCTCCCGTTTGATCGGTGCCCCTCCGGGTTATGTGGGCTACGACGAAGGTGGTCAGCTGACCGAAGCGGTGCGACGCAAGCCTTACTCGGTGATCCTGCTCGATGAGATCGAAAAGGCGCACCCTGAAGTGTTCAACATCCTGTTGCAGATCCTGGACGATGGCCGCTTAACCGACGGTCAGGGTCGCACCGTAGACTTTAAGAACACCGTGATCATCATGACCAGCAACCTCGGATCCGCCGATCTTCTGGAGGTTTCGGATCCCAAGGAGGCTTGGACCCGCGTGGAAGCGGCCTTGCGCGCCCAGTTCAAGCCGGAGTTTTTGAACCGAATCGACGAGACCATCCTGTTCCACCGCCTCGAGCGGCCCGAACTCGAGAAGATCCTCGATTTGCAGGTGGCTCGCTTTGCAAGCCGCTTAAAGGAACGGAACGTCACCCTCGATTTGAGCCCGGCGGCCCGCAAGTTGCTGATCGATCAGGGCTACGATCCGCAGTTTGGTGCGCGACCCATGAAGCGTGCAGTGCAGCAGTCCCTCGAAAACCCGATCGCCCGCGAGCTGTTGGCGGGACGTTTTGGCCCTGGAGAGACCCTGCGCATCGATGCAAAGGACGGTCAAATCCAAATCCTGTAAGCCTCAACCGCCCGATCCCCCGGGGTATGATCCAGGGGATCGGGGATCCAGCCTTCAACCACTGGCCGCTCCCGTTTTGGGAACGGCCTTTTTTTTATCGTTTGACCCGATTCCCCTCAAAAAAATCCTTGCAATCCAACAAAACCGCCTTCAATATCCCCATTGGAACGCTCAAGCCTCACGGTTAGGTTTTGAAGTCGTTCGCTTCGAGCATGGGTTGACGGCCAGATCAGAGTCGATCTTTTGAATCTGAAACTGCCACCACCGATGAAGCTTGAGGTTCAAAGGATTCTGAAAGGGCCTTGACGGTGTAAACCGTTCAAAGTTTTCGGTCAGAACCCACCCGATCTGCTGAATATGGGTCGATCTTTTAAAAAAGCCCCGGTCATTTTTGTGGTGAAGGCCGCTTCTCATGAAAAAAAAGCAGCGTCCACCAGCGGTATAGGGCCAGAGTTTTTCAAAAGATCCCGCATCCTGTTCGATGCAGATCCGATTTTTGAAAAGAGGATCCGATCTTTTGAGCCGTGATGGGCCGATTTTTTGAATCTGAAGCGCCCGTTTTCGTCGATCAGTTCGGTTCCATTGAATCTGAAGCAGAGTTTACATTCGGCATAGCCCTAAAATCCGTTAGAGCATTGCCCCTTCACCGTTCGCAGAGTACAGGAGTTTTTCAAATGGCCAAGCAGATCACGCGCATTACCTATCGTCGCCTTCGCCGCGATGAGCAGTTCAGCTTCAATGATGCCGTCATCGACTGCATCCAAAGGAGTGGTTGCGACGCAGGCAAGCCCTTTGCCGAGTTTAAAGCCAAGAGTGAAGCGCTGAAGGCGATGCGTAAGAAGAAGTTGCAACGCAAGTCCACCGGCCTTTATGAGAAGGATGCCGTGGTCGACAAGAACTGGCACGCCTTCTACATGCAGGTTCACGCCTCTCAGGAGCACCCTTATCCCGAGGTGGCCGATGCAGCCAACCAGATCGCCAAGGTGTTCGACAAGGTAAAGCGCCCCACCGCGCTCAATTATGATCGCGAGTACGGCGCGTTGCTGGGCCTTCTCGACGGTTTGAACGGCCTCGATCCGGCCTTGTTCACCACTGCCCTCCTCGCGCCTCACTACGATGCGCTCAGTGCAAGCGTGAAAGATTTCGTGCAAACCAAGCAGGATCAGCTGGCACAGGAGAAAAACAACGACACGATCACCATCGATCAGGCCGTAGCCGAATGCAGCGTCGCCTGGACCCAGCTCGCCTCCTACATTGAAGCCAAAGAAAACGCCGACGAACTCGGTGGCAACCAGAGCACCATCGACCTTCTGAACCAGTTCCTGGGCAAGCTCGACGCGTTGATCCGCGGTCGCGACACCCGCGCCAAGAAGAAGAAGGCCAACGCCGAGGCTTCCGACGTGGAAGATGAGAGCGAGAACCTGGTGGAAGAGGCCCTGGCCGAAGAAGCCGCCGAGGCCTGATCACCCGATCCCTGCATAAGGTTTCAAAAAAATGGCAGATCGTTTTACGGTTCAGGACAATCTCAAAAGGTCAGAAGAGACGCCTCTGCAAAAAGTGAAGGCATTCTCTTTGAAAGATCTTCAGCGATCGGCCGATCAGGGCAGCAGAGAAGCGCTCTACGAGCTCGGTTGTCGGTTCGATGAGGGCAATGGTGTAGAAAAGGATCAGGCCAAAGCCGTCGAATACTGGAAGAAGGCCGCCGAAAAAAATGAGCCCAACGCTCTGTATGCCCTCTTTCTCGCGTACGCCAACGGTGAAGGCACAGCCGAAGACGACGATTTAGCCGACGATTATTTCGAGAAAGCCGTCCGTGCAGGCCAGTTCGACGCCGTTATGATCCTGGTCGATTCGATCGTGGACGACGATTCCCTGCTCGAAGATCGCGAGTCTGCGGCCGAACTCCTCCGCGAAAATCTCGCAGCCTGCGACCCCGTCCATCTGTTGGTCGTGGCCGAAAAGCTTCAGGAGTCACAGCCACAGTCGATCACCGCGCCCCTCGCCTTCCAATGCCTCACCTACGCCGTCCAGGGATCCCACGCCCGCGCCCAAAGATTATTAGGCAACGCCTATGCAACGGGCCTCGGCACCACAAAGGATCCCGTCAAAGCCATCGAATGGTGGACCATGGCCGCCAAACAAAACGACCTCCTCGCCATCGATGCCCTCCTCGACGTCTATTTAAGAGGCGATGACACCCAAAAAGACCCCATCCTCGCCCGCGCCCTCCTCCAGCAAGCCGCCGATCTCGGCGACAGCGACGCCGCAGAAGCCCTCCGCAAATTCGATCAGGGCGAGTAAGCTGTGAGGGGAAGCCACCCCCACCGGTAAAGGTGCCCATTTCTTTTCCATCAGAAGCCCCCGATACATCCCGATCCCCCAATCCCGCAGGATCAAAGTTGTCCCCGTAGGTGTTGGTGGCACGCGCACAGCGCGTGACGGAAGGGGACTCACTAAGCAAAGCGAGGCTTCTAGACGGCTGAAACTGCCCACAACCGCCCGATCCACGAAGCCTTACTTTGTAACCCACCTCCCCTTCCGGCCGCTGCGCGGCCACCAACACCTACGGGGACGGCTGGATCCGCCCGATCTCACCCCATCACTTCTTTTCGAACTCGAGGAAATATTGGTAGGGCAGCAGATCTGACAGATCTTTTTTGACCTCAAAGCCCGCTTCAGCCATCGCTTTTTCCAGCGCATCGCGCTTGATCCGCATGTTCTCGGGCGGTCCGTCGGGGATTTCGCCTTCTTTAAACTCGATCACGTCGAATTTGCAGCCGGGTTTGACCTGGTTGCTCACATGTTTCAGCCAGTCCCCAAGATTGGCAACATGGTGCAACACGTCGCAGACGAACAGGCGATCGGTTTGGGACGGCACCTGCGGCTTGTCCTTGTCGATCAGCGTCACTTCGACATTCTGTATACCTTTCAACATCGCGTTGTGGTGCACGTGGCGAATCATCTCTGCCTCCACATCACCCGCGATCACTTTGCCGGAATCGAGCTTTGACGCCATGCGGAAGGCAAAATAGCCCGATCCGGCCCCCAGATCGACGACGGTTTCGCCCGGTTGCAACGCGAGGGCTGCGACCACCTCGTCCGGTTTCTGCCAAACCGCGCGATCTTCCCGCTCCAGGAACTGAATGTACTGCTCGATCTGCTCAAAGGGTTTCATCTTTGTCGGATCGATCCCCGCCTTTCGCAACGGGCAGTCGATGGGTGGATTCGAGGGATCGTGCACATGCGCCGGCGCAGAAGCAGCATCCACTGCCGGATCAGCCGCCTTCGGCTGCGCCTCAGAGACCGTCGTCGAAGGAGGCAGCTCCTTTGCAGGCTCTGCGGGTTTGGAACAACCGAAGAAGGCGAAGGAGGAAAAGAGAAAAAGGCTTCTGTAAAGGTTTGTAGGAGGCATGAGTTCAAACTCCAGTTTGAAAGGTTCCTGTTTTAAATATATGTTTTCCTACTCAAGATCCATCATCCATGGTGCGATCGGGTGATTTTTCTTGTGGGGGATCCGCGTTTGATCGACAGATCCGCTTTGGTCTTCTTTAAAGTTTGTATGCCCCACCGCCCGATCCACGCAGCCTTACTTTGTAACCCACCTCCCCTTCCAGCGACTGCGGCGCCACCAACACCTGCGGGGACGGCTGGATCCACCCGATCACGCCCCTTCTTTTCTATCACCTTCGGCATCGAACGAGGGTTGGATCTTCTGCAGGAGGCAGCGTTCGATCGCTTCTTCGTTCATGCGCCTGGGATTTCGGCCGAGATCGTCCCACCAGCCTTCTTCTACGCCGTACCAGAAGTCGAGATCGGGGTTGTAACGGCGGAGGAGTTCGAGGCCTTTGTAATAGTAGCGGGCATTTTCAAAGTAGGGCCTGGGAACGGATCCGTTGGAAGCGACCCTGAAGGGGAAATCGATGCCTTCATCGAGATACTGAGCCTGGATAGCCGCATCGCGGAGCGACATTTTTTCGGTGTCAGCGAGCTCTACTATCCGTTGAAGGAGGCCTGCATAGTAAAAGATATGGTGTAACTCGAGGCCTTCGTAGTCATCCTTTGCTTCGGGATGGCGCCTCTTTCGTTCAAAATACTGCTTATGCTCCGATCCTAAGAAATAGGCATAGACCAGATTGCCCTCTTCCCCTTTGGCCGAAAAGGAGGGATCGTCCTCTATGAGGAGGCAGTCGGCCATTTGATCGGGCGGTACCACCACATCTTCCAGCTTCTTTTTTTGCGGACCCTTAAAATACCCGACGTAGAGGTCGCTGTAATTCGGTAAGTCCTCGGTGGGACTGTGGAGTGAGGTGGTAAATACGCGGTAGGAAACGGGCTCATCGCCAAAGACACGGTGCATCAGCATCTTTGCAAGATCCACGTTTCGCTCGACAATGGCGCCGCTGAAGAAATCGATCGCGATGTTTTGGCTGTGAACCCATTTTAAGAGCTCGAAGGTCCCGGGATAAGCGATGAAATAGAAGGTATGCCCGTGAAATTCCCAGGGGAAGATCATCCGTTCTGCCTGCGCCTCACCCCAGCGTTCGCAGATGAACTCCCGGGCAGCCTTATAAAGGCGCGGCGAGATGTAGGGGTTTTCTAAGGTACAGTCAAAATCAAACACAAATCGACGCATCTTGCACCTTGGAAAAGGAAAGAACGCATCCAGAAGTTGAAGGGGTCACAGGCGGTGATGGTCTAAAAGACGCGGTGCGATGCAACCATCACCATCGGATCAGATGAGAAAACCTTCAAAAGAAGCTACGTTGCAGGCTTGTTGCTGACGCGATCGACGCATATCCCCTGCTCATCCCACCAGGTAGGCTCTATGCCATACCAAAAACCGAGCTCGGGTTTGAACCGTTGAAGCAGCTTCAGACCGCTCAGATAGTATTTTGCATCCTTGTAATGGGCCGTTGGCTGATGACCCGATGCGTCCATAACGGGCGGAAACGCGATGTCTTCATCCAGATACTGGACCTCTACCGCCGCATCCCTGAGCGAGATCTGCTTTTCATCGGCCCTCTTCAGGATTTGATCCAGCACGCCCGCCAGATAGAAGCAGTGATGAAGCTCCAAACCTTCGAGCATGGCTCCATAGGGCTCGTTCTCCTCCTTCCGTGCAAAGTAGGTCTTAAACTCTGTACCATGGAACCCCGCGTGAACAAGATGCCCTTCCTCGCCTTTGGCTGCATAGTTGTTCTCATTATCGATGAGCAAACAATCGGGCAGATCGGCCTCCTCCACGACAACACCCTGCAATCTTTTCTTATATTTGCCCGCATAACAGCCCAAATAGAACGCTTCATCTTCGGGGGTTTCCAGCTTTTTTAAGTGACCCGCTGAAAAGATGCGGTAAGAAGGCACGGTTTCACCAAAAGCGGTGCGCATCATCTCGCGGCAAAACCACTCGTTTCGCTCAACCGTCGCGCTGCTGAAGAAATCGATCGCGACATTTTGGCTGTGTACCCATTGTAAAAGTTCGATGGCGCCGGGGTACGCAACAAAATAATAGGGAACGCCACCGCGATCCCAAAGGTACACCAGCCGATCGATCTCGTCTTCACCGTAGCGTTCCCTGATCACCTTGTAAATGGGGGCAATCTGCCAATGCATCACGAATGGGGTTTCTAAGGTGGCATCCAGATCGAATACAAATCTTCTCATCGTTTCCTCCTTTAAAGCTCCATTTTTTTACAGCGAACCCCATCTTTTCGCGAGTTCATAGCGTTCCCGATCGATACCATCCTTTGTCCACCATGAATCCTCGATACCATACAAAAAACTGAGCGCAGGGTTAAAGCGTTGCAGCAGCTTAAGTCCGCTTAAATAATATCGGGCATCCTTTGAATGGGGGAACGGCGCAGGGCGGCGATCCGAAGGATTGGGCGGAAACTTAAGACCTTCATCCCAATATTGAACCTCTATCGCCGCTTCACGGAGCGGGATCTTTTTGTCATCGGCCCTTTGCAACAGTTCATCCAGGAGTCCCGCATAATAAAAACAGTGGTACAACTCCAGTCCATCCCCGTTCTCATCGTCCCGATCAGTAAGTTTCCGGCAGAGATAGTCCCTTCCCTCCAGTCCGGAGAAGGGTGCTGTCACCAGATTCGCCTCTTCCCCTTTGGCGGAATAGGACCGATCATCATCTACAAGCAGACAATCCGGCAAATCTCCCGCCTTCACCACTACACCTTCCAGCTTCTTTTTCATCAGACCGTAAAAGAACCCAATGTACTTGCATCTTCCTTCGGCTGTGCGCGTATCGCAACCGTGCTCCTTACCCGAAAAAACCCGGTAAGCCGGCGCGTCATCTCCAAAGGCACTCTGCATCAGCCACGCAGAAACCGCCAGATTCCGCTCGTGGAGGGCGCTGCTGAAGAAATCGATCGCGATGTTCTGGCTGTGAACCCATTGAAGCAACTCGAAGGCCCCGGGGTACGCAAAGAAGCAGTAGAGATTTTCTTTGTAAATCCATTCGAGAACCATCTGTTGACCGCGCTTGGGTCCAAAATGATCCCGATAACACCGCTTAAACCGCTCGTAGTCGTTCTTGAGAACGTGGGGTGATTCCAGGGTGCAATCCAGATCAAACACCATGCGCCGCATCATTTCCTCCGTTGTGCAGGCTTCAAATGGATTTCAACGCTCCGCCTGGCCGGTTATGGCCAGAACTTTTAAAAAAGAATCCCTCTCATTCTGCATTCATGGTCACTTCTTTTTAAAAAGAAGCTTCGGTTTCAACCGTTGACTGCGTCTTTCCTGAATCCGATCGCACAGTTTAAGAGATGAACACCGCTTCCAATGGTTTAAAAGCGGCATTCACCGCCCAACATGGGCCTTTCTTTTCAACAATCTGTATCCATCACCATCGGTTAAGGTCATCTCTTTTTCAAAAGTTCCTGCCATCACCGCCGGATCACGCAGGATCTCATCCGTTTGAAGCACCCTTAACCGAAAGCAAGGCCGCGCTGCGCACAAAAAAAGGCGACTTTCCCGGGGTCGCCTTCATTTTTGAGAGAGAAAATTCAGCGTAACCAGTCTTCGCGCAGCTTGTCGTTCGCTACAAACCGACCGATACCGGCGGATCGCACAGCCTGGCGCCGGCGCAACCAGGCCTTGAATGCAGTGGGCAAGATGAGCGCATCCCAGATTTGGTTATATAAATGCCTTGCTTGTGCTGTTCTAAAGGGTGAAGGCAAAAGTTGCAATGGAGCCGTAGAAATTTGCGTTAAATCCCGCAATCTCTGGCGCGCAGCCGAAATGATTTTCGCATGGTCGAAGGCCAGCGGGGGCAAATCGTTCACGTTAAACCACGCGAGGTTTGCAGCGTCGTCGCCAGCCTTCGCAACCGCATCGGGCGGGCAGAGGCCCACGAACGCAGCCGTCGCCGTCCAGCCCCGGGGATCGCGGCCCGGATCGCCAAATGTGCCGATTTCAAACAGGGGGATCGGTGGAAGCGTGGTCTCTTCGTTGAGTTCGCGCAACGCCGCCTGCTCGGGCGGCTCATCCTTCTCAACAAATCCACCCGGCAGCGCGTAATGGCCCTTAAACGGATCATTTCCGCGCTCGATCAAAAGCAATTGCAAATGCCCGCCGGAATAACGGAAGGCGACCACGTCCGCTGTCAGTGAAGGTTTTGGGTATTCCATGCCGCTAGAATGCACGGATTTGAAACATCAATCAATGACAATGGCGTTTGCGTTCAGGTTTTGCTAGTCTGCCCGCTTCCAAAAATGAGAGCCGTCCAATGCCGCAAGCGCCTCAAAACCCCATCTCGCCCTTTGAAGCCACGCTCAGCACCGAAGACGATACGGCCGACGTGAGCGTCGACGATGAGACCGTTCAAATGGATCCCAGCGATCCGTTCTCCAATGCGTCCCAGGCTTTTCATTCGGGCGATTACAGCCAGACGGTCGCGATCTTAACCCAGACATTAACGTCCCTGCCGCCCGAGATGCGGCTGTTGCTCGCCCGGGCTTACGCAAACTTAGGGCTTTCGGCGCAGTCTATCCGCACAGCTGCCCGCGCTCTGCTGCAATGCGATCCTTATCCCTTTGCCGTTGAAACTTACTTACTGCTCTCGAAGCAGTTATGGGCATCGAGCAAGCCCGCAGACGCGCTCCTTACGGCGCAAAAAGCGAGGGATCTCTGCAACAACGCGTATCACCGCGCCTGGGTTCAGCAGATTGAGGCCGCAAATCCCGATCCGCCCGCTTACGATCTCGGGACTTTGCTCCAGAAGCTCGCCGCCGATCCCTATACCGGGCAGGAAATCGATCTCGGCATTCATCAAAACATCAGCAATGCGCAGATTCAGATGCGGGTCAGCCAGAATCCCGCGGCGATGCCCATCGCTCAGAATCTGCCTCACCTGCCCGAAAGCCGTCACGACGACGATAAGACGATCGATGTGCAGGCGATGACGCAGTCAATGGAAGCTTCTGCGACCGCATCCCTCGAAAGCGATTCCGTAGACGAAGAGGATCTGGACGAGACCATCGCCAATTCGCCCGAAGATCTGCAGCTTGGCGACGGATCGGCCCTGCAGGACGATGAAACCGTCACATTAAAGTCCAAAGACGCGGGGCCAGAGCAGCCAGTCCCCCGGTTTGAAGCGGTCGATACGCCGAACGGACTCGATTCCTCCGGTTCGGTCAACACCCTTTCGATGGAGGATACGACAGGCTCGACGCTCGACTCATCGTTGGGTCAGCCTTTGCCGCAAACGCCCGGGCTTGCGCTCCAGACCCTGCCCAAAGCGCAGAAACTCCTGCAGGCTCAGGCACAATTGCTCGAAGAGCCGCTCAATCCCAGCGAATTTGGGCCGAATCCATCGATCTTTCAGACAAATCCCGAGCCATCGGCGCATCCGGACCGGAAAGCGAGCGGGAAGCTGCCCGGATTGCCGCAGACCTTAAATCAATTGCCGCGACCATCTGCGGGATTGCCGCCCAATCTGAATCAATTGCCGCCGTCTACTCCGGGTTTGCCGCAAACGCTCAACCAGCTGCCGAAGCAGCCTACGGGTTTGCCGCGCGTTCAAACGAATCTGCCGCCACAGTCTGCGGGCTTGCCGCGCGTTCAAACGAATCTGCCGCCGCAGTCTGTGGGATCGCTGCCCGTATGCGAAGGGAGGCGTCCCCAATCCCAGGAGCCTTCGGTCTTCAATCCGCTCTTAAAAAACAATACCCGGATTTCCGCCGCAAAGAAGCAAAAGTCGCGCTCTAACCTGAAGATTTACGTCCTGCTCGCAGCCGTTGCGTTGTTTGTCTTCACCATTTTGATCTGCGGCTTAAGCCTTTATCGCGCACGCCTGAGCATTGCCCAGCAGACCTCAAAGGCGCGCGCAGCTTTTCAGACGGGTCGCTACGCGGGGCACAAAGAAGCGTTGCAAATCCTCGAGTCTTCCGAAAACCAGCCCGGTTTCTGGGCGCAGATGGGCGATCGTACGGCGCGTTTCTTTGGGAACCGGGGGTTAAAGGCGCTTTATGCCGATCAGACGGCGCTCAACATGCGCATACGCGCCGAGATGCGCGCGATCTATTGCGATCAGCAGATCGAACAGCTGCCAAAAGACGCACCGATGCTGGACGCCACGTACAGTCACCTGCTGCTTCAGATCGATTCGGGCGAGCTCCATCAGGCAGAGGTTTATTTGCAGGCGCTGCCCAAAGAGACGGCGGATTTACCCGATATGATCGCGCTCAAAGCGCGGCTGGCCGAGCGTGAAGGCCATTTAAAGGAAGCGCAGCTATGGGCGAAGAAGGCGGCATCCCTGGCAAAAGATGACCGTTCACTCGCGCGTTATGCGGCATTCCTGGCAGCTGAAGCGCAGGATCCGGAAGCGATGATGTTGTTGCAGCAGCTGATCGCACAGAATCCCATGGAGCATCAGCCAGAGCAGATATTGCTTTCACGCCTGCAGATCCGTCTGCAGCAACAGCCCGGGATGGCGCAGGCCACCTTGCAGACCCTATTGCAAAACCACAAGGATTTGAGCCCCATCGAGCAGGCCCTCGCGCAGGAAGCTCTGGGTATGGCCTACGAGCAAAATCAGGCGTTCGAAAAAGCGCGGGATGCGTACCTTTTGGCCTATAAGGCCTGCCCGCGCAAAGCATTTGAAGCGCAGGCCAAACGCGATCTGCGCCCAATGCAGGAAGCGGATCCCAAGCCCGAAGCGACTGCGCCCTGATCCTCTGCTGAAAACCCCCTGAAACCGGAACACCCCCTCGAATCCCCTGCAGTCAGCGCGCCTTTGCATCAAAAAATGGGCGCAATGCCAGAGATTTGAGCAAGAAGGAAGAAACCATGGAAGCAAACGCCCAGGATTTGAACGAAAAGAAAGAGACGACGCTCGTTATCGGTCACCGTAACCCCGACACCGATTCCGTTTGCTCGGCAATCTGTTACGCCTGGCTCAAGAGCGCTTTGAATGCGGGCGAATATCTGCCTTGTCGCGGCGGAAGCCTCAACCCTGAAACCGAATATGTTTTGAATTACTTCGGCATCGAAGAGCCTTCGTGCGTAGACAATGTGCGTACGCAGGTCAAAGACATCGACTTCCGAAAAACTCCGGGGGTTTCGCGCGGATTCTCCTTAAAGAATGCGTGGCGCCTGATGCAGGAAAACAATGTGGTCACGCTTCCGGTGGTAAACGACGCATCTCTGCTCGAAGGCGTCATCACCATCGGCGATATCACGAAGTCGTATATGAATCTTTACGACAGCAGCATCATCTCCCAGGCATGCACCAAATACGCCAACATCATCGAGACGTTAGAGGCGACTTTGATCGTAGGCGATCCCGAAGCCTTTTTTACTTCGGGTAAAGTGCTCATCGCTGCGGCCAATCCCGATATGATGGAAAACTATATCGAGAAGAACGATCTCGTCATTCTGGGAAACCGCTACGAATCCCAACTCTGCGCGATCGAAATGGAAGCCGGCTGCATCATTGTCTGCGACGGCGCAAACGTTTCGCTGACCATCCGCAAGCTTGCCACCGAACACAACTGCACGGTTTTAACAACCCCTTACGATACCTACACGACCGCGCGCCTCATCACCCAATCGATGCCGATCAGCCATTTTATGACGCGCGAGAATCTGATTACCTTTACGGAAGACGACTATCTCGACGAGATTCACGACATTATGGCGAGCAAACGCCACAGGGACTTTCCCGTCACCGACGGAGATGGCCATTATGTAGGCATGCTCTCCCGCCGGAATTTATTAGGTGCCAAGGGTAAGCGCGTCATCTTAGTCGACCACAACGAAAAATCTCAGGCTGTCCCCGGAATGGAGACCGCCGACATCCGAGAAATCATCGATCACCACAGGCTCGGCACCATCGAAACTTTACAACCGGTCTATTTCCGCTGCCAGCCGCTCGGTTGTACGGCGACCATCATCTATCAGATGTACCTCGAATCCCATGTTGAGGTGACTCCCAAGATTGCGGGCCTGCTCTGCAGCGCGATCATTTCAGACACGCTCTATTTCCGCTCGCCCACCTGCACGCCGGTCGATAAAAAGACGGCTTTGGAACTCGCCCAGATTGCAGGGATCGAAATCGACAGCTATGCCAAACATATGCTTTCGGCTGCGTCGAACTTAAAGGGCAAATCCGACCAGGACATCTTCTATCAGGATTTCAAACGCTTCACTGCCGGCAAATATACGTTTGGTATCGGCCAAATCACTTCGCTGAACGCCGACGAGCTCGAAGAGTTAAAGCCCAGAATGCAGGCTTACAGCGAAAAGGCCCAGGCTTATCACCATACCAACATGATGTTCTTCATGCTCACCAACATTCTGACCGAATCGACGGAGCTTTTATGCTTAGGTCAGGGCGCAGAGCAGCTGATCTCGAACGCTTTCCACCTCGACGACGATCACATCGAGAAGATCGACGGGATTATCCACCTGCCCGGCGTCGTCTCCCGAAAGAAACAGCTCGCTCCGATCATCATGATGGCGCTTCAAAACTGAACTCCGAAGGATTCCCGCAGAAACAAAACCGAATGCGCGCAAAATGCCAAGAATTGCCACACAGTTTAAAACGAGATCGCGCGAAATCTTCGTGATTTTTACAGACTCAAAATTGCGCCGTTTCAAACTCTACAGATTGAGCGCACATTCAACTTAAATCGAGAGCTCATTCCAAAGGATTTAAACGTTTAAAAACCGAACAGCGCCCAAATCCTCCACAATTCGCGCAACATCGACCGCCTTATTGCAAAGATTCCAAAGGATTCGGACCGCATTAAAAACGAACAGGATCGAAACCCCATGCATTTGCTCTATCCTCTTTTGATTACCGTCTCAGCCTTTTTGGTTGAGTCCATCATGCAACTCTTTATTTACTTTGCCATCAACCCTTACGGCTCGCCCTACATCAGCAATGCGGGCAGTTCCTACATTCAGGCCCTCTTCTATTCGGCCATCGTGCTCTTCTTTTTGTCCTGGCCCTTCCTCGGCCTCTCCTGTTTCAAAAAACTGAAGGATTCGCGCATCTATGTCGCCCAGATGATCGTCTTCTTTTTGTATCTCTGCATCAACCACGCCGATCGCGAGCTGATCCGCTTCATGGGCAACCATTACTCGCTCACCATGATGACCACCTACACGGTTACCGGCGCAGACAGCTCCACCTTTATTGTAGACACCATCGGTCACGACCAGCGCGGCGCCTATTCCGCGTTCATCCTGATCCTATTCCCCATCGCCTGGCTCACATTGGGGCTTACCTTCAAGCGCCGGATCTTAAACAAGATCGCTGCGATCAAAATCGAATGGAGTCCGCGCAAACAAAAGATCGCCTGCGCGCTCATGGCCGGCATTTCGATCCTCTTCCCGCTCCTCAGCTGCCTCGACTTTGTGAAAACCGACCGCACCTACGGTACCCATTATCTCGGTCTCTCGCGTCCCCAACTGAAGGTCTCCCCTCTGCCCATCGCCCTTTTGAGTGACATCCGCAGCTTCTTAAAGGCCGGCTCAAGAGATTACAGTCAGATCGACGCCCAAATCGACCGCGTGCAAACCCTCTGGAAACAGGGCAGCAGCGATCCGAACTGGGTCTTTACCTCGCACGATCGCCCCCTCCTCAAAACCTATAAGGGCGAATGTGTGAAGCGTGAAAAACAGCCGAACATCGTTCTGATCCTGGTCGAATCCTTACACAGCACCTTCCTTCAGGATTTTAACCCCAAAGCCGAGACTCAGATCATGCCCTGGCTTCACAGCGTGGTGACCGGCGAGAATGCCATCATGAACGCCAATGGTCTGCACAGTACCGTTTACGATCGCTACTTCACCAACGGACAGCCGACCATAGATGCGCTCCTTGCGATCCACACCGGCCTCCCTCCGCATTCTTATCACAATGTCAGCGGACAGTTCCTCCACAACCGCTCCACACCTTCGATGATTACGGCCCTGCGCGCCCACAACTATTACACAGGCTACATCGATTCGATCAGCGGCAGCTTCGACAGCAAAGAAATCTGGATGAATCGCTGGTACGACCATTACGTCGATCTCTTTACCTGGGAGGATCGCATCTCGCTCACGCGCCTCTCCGATCAGATCATCGAGCATCGCAAAGACGACCGCCCCTTTATGCTGACTCTCGAAATGGTCAGCAACCACGTACCCTTCAATCTGCCCGAAACGGAGCCGGCTTTGCCCGAAGACATGCCCCTTGCGGATCGTTCCCGAAAGGTTATCACCTACGACGATCGCGAATTCGCCGCATTCTTCGACCGTCTCGACAAAGCCGGCGCCCTCTCCGACACCATCTTTCTGATTACCGGCGATCACGGCTACGACTTTGGCGAATACCAAAACCCTGAGCACAGCGAGACCGGCTACAACGCGCTCAGAGCCAACATTATCTGGCTTCCCATGGTCATCATCTCGCCCTATGACTGGATTCCCCGCGGACGCCAGTCGGTCATCGCCTCACATGCCGACATTGCCCCCACCCTCATGGAGATGGCCGGCATCTGCGACGACAACAGCTACGCAGGCCATTCGCTGCTGAGCGCAGCCCAAAACACCGCCCTCAACTGCATCTCGGGCAACTTCGCTTACATCGACGATCGCTACCAAAGCATCTTTATTGAAGACGAAGCCCCCCAGCTTTACAGCACCAGCGACATGGCTCAGGAAAAAGATGTTCACCGCGACCACAGCGACATCATCGAAGCCATGCGAAAAGATGCGAGCGACTGGAGGAACGTGCTCGATTACACCTACGAAGGCGATCGTTTTTAAAGGGGCGCTGTCGCTTGTGGGGGAGATGTGGGGGATTTTTGCGCTTGTTAATGTGTGGATGTAAAATTATTTAAATAATATAGTGCGTGTTGATGATGTAGATCCTATAGATCATCGTATGCAGAGGATCCCCGTCTTCTCATCAGATGATCGACCTGCGCTTTTCCTCTCCTACACCACCCTCATCTCTTCGATCTTCCTTTGCAAAGAGGATCAAGGCACCCTCGCTTCCTTCTCCCACATTCCCCTTATCTCCTCTATTCTCCTTTGCAAAGAGGATGAGACACCCCCGCTTCCGGGCGGGGGTTTCTCACCCTCTCTGCACT
>JAEEGL016033710.1_pt1 | contig 19952 bp, 15 predicted proteins | sample 9134231 | NCBI WGS metagenome assembly JAEEGL01 (sample SAMN16246548, study PRJNA631951) | gut metagenome | biome: gut microbiome; feature: rumen; material: fiber-attached | host: Bos | place: Iran: Karaj | collected 2018-10 | reverse complement strand
CTTTTCCAATGCACACTAATACTGCAACAATAATAGAAATATTAAATATATTATTTAAATCATTCCATGAACTAATTAGTCCAAGAACAAGAACAGAAATACCAAATGCTATTAAAGTTTTTATTACTGTTGTTATCCAATTAACTTTTATATACCATTTTGTTTTATTATCATAACTATATATTTTCATTATTGCCTCTTATAACTCTTTTTCAAATACATCTGTATCTTTTATTGTCATTCCTTCACGTAAATATAATTGTCTTGCAAATTCTCTTTTTTTACTTGAAGTTAGTTTTATCTTACTAATATTATTTTCTCTAGCATCTTTTTCTATTTCTCTATACATTTTTGTAGCTAATCCACGATTTTGATAATCATCATCTACACATACATAATCTAAGTAATATGTCTTCTTATTCTTTATTGGATCATTTAATATAGTAATAATAGTAACTCCTATTACTTTATCTTTATCTTTTAATAATAATACTTTTTGATTATCTAATAATTTAAAATTTTTATAATCTTTATCATAATTAAATTCTTTATTAATTAATTTTACTACTTCTTTTTGTTCATCTTTTAAATAAGAGAAAGTAATATCTTTATTTAAATATTCTTTAAGTACTAAAAGGGTATCTCTTGGTACAGCTTCATTAGTAGCATGTGCAAAACTATTCTTTAAGAAACTTAATATTTCATCTTTCTTAACATATCTAGTATGAAATCCACCTTTTCTTTCATTATCATCATAATGAGTTCTATTATTATTTAGAATTACTTCTTCATTTACTTCATAATAAACTGATTCAGTTTTAGTATTAATTCCTTTTTCTGGATAGTCTTTATTATAATAAAGAATAGTAAATATATGATTAGTATTATTAAGTGAAACATCTGCTCCTAATTCTTCTTTAAGCTCTCTTTTTAAACATTCTAAATTATCTTCATTACCTTCTATATGTCCACCTGGTAAATGATAATTAGAATTATTACATGCTAATAATATTTCATCTTTATCATTAGTAATAATTGCCTTAATTCTCTTTGATACTTTATTAATATCGCTATCTTTTAAATTGTCATAATTATATACTACTTTTTTCATATTAACCTCTATATATAGCATATCACAAATTTAAGACATAAAAAAGCACCTCATTAGAGGTGCTACTATTATTTAGAAATAAATTCACAAACTAAGTTACTGATTTCAGTTGGATTATCTATTGGTAGTCCTTCAATTAATCTAGCTTCTGCATATAGTATCTTAGTATATTTTTCAAGTGCATCTTTATCATTCTTATAAAGATCTTTTAATTTATCCGCAATTGGATGGTTTTCATTTATTTCAAGTACTTTTTCAGCATTAATTGTTTCATCAGTTGGCATAGCATTAATAACTTTTTCCATTTCTACTGAAACATTACCTGCTGACGTTAAACATACTGGATGGTTCTTTAAATTTTTAGTAAATCTAACATCTTTAATGTTTAACACTTTCTTCATTTCTTCAAACATGTCTTTATTTGCTTTGTTAGATTTTTCAAGTTCTTTCTTTTCTTCTTCACTATCTAAGTTAACATCTTCACTTGATATATTAGCGAATTTCTTTCCTTCATAATCTTGTAATACTTGTATAGCAAATTCATCAACATATTCAGTGAAATATAATACTTCAAAATCTTTTTCTTTGTATTTATCTGTTTGAGGAAGTAAATCAATCTTATCTACTGTTTCTCCACAAGCATAATAAATCTTGTCTTGATTTTCTTTCATTCTTTCTACATATTCTTTTAATGTTACTAACTTCTTTTCTTTAGATGAATAGAACATTAATAAATCTTGTAGAGTTTCTTTATCCTTACCAAATCCATTATAAAGACCAAATTTAATATTCATACCAAATGTCTTAAAGAATTTTTCGTAATCTTCTCTATTTTCACTTAGCATATCTTTTAATTCTTTAGTAATTTTAGATTCAATACTTTTAGCAATTGTTTTAACTTGATTATCATTTTGTAATATTTCACGAGATATATTAAGTGATACATCAGGAGTATCAACAAGACCTTTTACAAAGCTATAATAGTCAGGTACTAATTCTTTGCATTTCTCCATAATTAGTACACCATTTGAATATAACTCTAAACCTTTTTCATAATCTTTAGCATAGAAATCATATGGTGCTTTAGAAGGAATATAAATTAATGTATTATAGCTACATTTACCTTCAACACTAGAATGAATTACTCTTAATGGTTTTTCATAATCATAGAATTTATCCATATAGAATGAATCATATTCTTCTTCTTTGATTTCATTCTTACTCTTCTTCCATAATGGAATCATACTGTTAATTATTTCATCTTCAGTATGAGTTTCTGTTTTACCATCTTCTGTTTTATGTTCATGAGTTAATGTCATCTTAATTGGATATTTAATATAATCAGAATATTTCTTAATTAAATTTTGAATTTGGAATTCATCTAAGTATTTAGAATACTTTTCATCTACTGTATCATCTTTTAGATGAAGTACAATAACTGTTCCTGGATATTCTTTTTCTGCTTTATCAATTGTATATCCATCTACTCCAGTAGATTTCCAAATATGAGCTTCTTTGTCTCCAAACTTCTTACTTATTACTTCTATTTCTTTACTAACCATAAATGCAGAATAGAATCCTACACCAAATTGTCCAATACAATCTTTTACTTTATCTTTATTTTCTTCTTTAAATAATAGAGTTCCAGATTCTGCAATTGTACCAAGGTTGTTTTCTAGTTCTTCTTCATTCATACCAATACCATTATCTATAACAGTAATAGTATTATTATCTTTATCTATATCTACTTTAATAAAGAAATCATCTTTAGATAGTTTAACCTTTCTATCAGTTAGAGATTTATAATACAATTTATCAATCGCATCACTTGCATTAGAAATTAATTCTCTTAAGAATATTTCCTTATTAGTATAGATTGAATTAATCATTAAATTTAATAGTTTTTTAGACTCTGCTTTAAACTCTTTTTTCTTCATTTGTTATCATTTCCTTTCACGATTACTAATTAATAGTAGCACTAATTTTAGCACTTGTCAATGTCAACTGCTAATATAATTATATAAAAAAATACAAGTCTTTTATAACTTGTATTTTTAATTAATTAGTGAACATTTTTTCCTTTTGGTTTTTCTAAACAACCAGAAATATATTTATCTCTTACTACTCTAAAAGTTGTTCTTAGTAGAGGTATTTTTTCTTGTCTCATAAAACTAATTATGTATTCTACATCATCTTCACCTATATGTATTCCTTTTTCAGGAATGCTATATCCAACACTTTTAAGAGTTTCTTCTTTTTCTTTTTGATTTGTAAGTCCAAAGAACAATCTATTACTTTGAATATAATCTAGAACTCTAGAAGCAGCTCCTGGTTTTAATGCTACTAATAAGTTTTTAAGTTTTCCTTCAAATGTAGAAGCATTTTTTAAACCAAAATCTTCAAGTATTTCTTTTGCAGTTTCATCATCATAAAATGGTAAGTTTTTGAAATATTCAATTTCATCATAAGCATCACCTTGTTCAAAAATACCTTTAGTAAGATTATCAACTCTTGCCATTGTTCCTGTTTTTCTTAATTCTCTATTAAGATTAACTTTAGCTTCATATTTTGCATATAAATCTTGATCAAATACTTCTATAATATTTAAGAATCTATTAAATACTGGTAATGATATTCCAGCATGATCTAAAAAATCACTAAGACGTGGTGATTCGTTATACTTTACATATTCATTAACAAAATAATAAGCATAATTATAGTCATCAAAATATTTTTCATTTTCAAGTTTTAATAAGAATTCAACATCTTTTTTACTATTCTTTTCTTCTTTTTCTTTAAAATATCCATATATTGCCATTACTCTTTCTGCATATGGTTTAATATCTTCATGTTCAGCAAGTTTTAATATATTAGCAAAATGTCTTTTAAAAGAATCTGCTTTAGAAAACATTTCATACATTTTAGCAAGTTTTCTAATTTCTATTAAATTACTTTTATAGACTTCATCCATTTTCTCTAATGTTCTAGCAGAATCATAATGAGAACTAGCTTTTTCTTTTGGATTAGTTAAAGTATAATACTCTAAAAAATCATTTACTGATGAAGAATAATTATAATTATATATATATTTTCCCATTTCTATTTTCTCTCCTTACTTAATACTTTTGGTTCGTTGTATACTGCTAATTCATGTTGTGCTCTTGTACAAGCTACATAATATAAATATCTATCTTCTTCTTGATATGGATTATCTAAATCGTTGTAACTAATTACAGCATCAAATTCTAATCCTTTAGCTAAGTATGAAGGTAATATTAATGTATCTTTGTTATATGCCTTATTATTAACTGATACTACTATATCAGGTACTACATCTTTTAAGCATTCATATAAAGCATTAGCTTCTTTTATACTTCTTGTTATTACACAGATTCTTTGTAATCCTGCTGCTTTAAATCTTAAAATATCATCAACAAGATTTTGTGTTAAATCTTTTTTATCTACTTCTTTAAATTGAACAGGTATGTTTTGACTATTTCTAACTGTCTTAACTGTTGAATCATTAATAACTTCGTTTGTATAATTAACTATTTCTGGACTAGATCTATATGCTTTATTAAGTTCTACATATTTAGTACCTTTTCCAAATATTTCTTGAATTTCTTCTAAAGAATCATATTTATGATATGGGTTGATTGTTTGATTAGCATCACCTAAAGCTGTTACTGTAGCTCCTTTAAATAACTTATCAATCATTTTTAATTGAAGTGGTGTATAATCTTGTACTTCATCAATTACTAAATGATGTATTACTGAATTATCAGGGTATCCTAATAACTCATAATTTAAATATAGAAGTCCAATTAAATCTGGATATTCAAGTAAATTAATATTTAATTTTTTACCTTTACTTCCATAAGCTTCTATATATTCAGGGCTTTCTAAGAATCTATTATAAACAACTCTTGGATCAATTTTAGGTTTAACAAGTTCTGCTTCAAGTTTTGCTCTTAAAGCTTTTAAGTTAACACTTCTATTCTTTTTAACAAGAACATAAATTGTATCAGTAATTGCATCAATTCTTTCTTGTAAAGAAAGTTTTGTATTCTTTTCTAATCCTAATAATTTATTTAAGAAATCTTTAGGAATAGTTACTCCACCTAATTCTACATCATCTTTAAATCTATAATTAGATGCAGTTCTTAAAATAAATTTATCTAAAGCTTCTATATATTCTTTAGAGAATTTAAATCTATTTGATTTATTTTCTTCTTCACTATTTAATCCATCATAATATCTAGAAACAAATTCTGTATATGATTCTAACTTTTTAAATGTTCTTACTGAATAATTAGCAAAGTCACTAAATGTAGTTTCTCTTATATTACTATCTCCTAATTCAGGTAAAACATTAGATATATAATATGAGAACATATCACTTGGTGAGAATATTAACATATTATCTGAAGTTGATTTTTTATCATTAAATAATAAGTATGAAACACGGTGAAGTGCAACACTTGTTTTTCCACTTCCTGCGCATCCTTGAACAACCATCTTTTTATCTGTTAAGTTTCTTATAACTTCATTTTGTTCTTCTTGAATAGTATTAACAATATTCTTCATTTTACTTTCAGATGGTCTACTTAATATTTCTTGTAGTTCTTCATCATCTAAGTGAATATCACTATCTACTATTCTTTTTATTTTCCCATCTTCAACTTTTATTTGCTTTCTATTTTCTAAGTAACAATCTATTTTACCAACTGGTGCAGTATAAGAAGTTTGTCCTAATCTTGCATTATAAAATAGTGATGCAATTGGACTTCTCCAGTCATTTACTACTACATCATCATTACTAATAATTGAAGTTAATCCTATATAAAAGGATTCTCTTTCTCCGTCATCAAATCTTATTTTGATTTTTCCAAAATATGGATCATCATAAGCCTTTCTTAATCTTCTAAGATTTTTTAAACCTTCATTTGTTACTTTAGCAGTACTATCAATATATTTCTTTGATGTTAAAAATTCAACTACATCAATTTCTGCTTTGTAATCCCATTGGTATTTTCCAAATTCTTGAAGTTCTTTTACATCTTTATCGTATGTTTCTTCATTTTTACGAATTATTTGTCCTATAATTTCACGAGTCTTACCAAGATTTTCAATTTCTTCTTGGTTTTCTACAGCATCAATATTACTCATAATCCTCAACCCCCCAAAATATTTATCATATTGTACACTAAAAGCCTTATTTTGTCAACAAAAAAACCTTACAGGGTAAGGTTTAAATCAAATGGTGACTTGTATGGAATTCGAATCCATGAATGTTGCCTTGAGAGGGCAATGTGTTAAGCCACTTCACCAACAAGCCATAAAATAATGTCTTACTTAAAAGACATTATTATTTTAACATAAGTTTTATTTTTAAACAATAGTTTATTATTTATTGTAATAATAATCTAAATCAACATTTCCTTTAATTCCAGGAACTTGTCCACTATCAGTAAATTGCCACATTAAATATTTACCTTGGTATGTTGTATTATCAGTATAATGGGCTAACCAAGTATAATACTTAGAAGTATCAAATAAAGTTTCTAACTTACTCTTACTACCATAATTAATAGGTTTATAACCATTTTCTTCAATAATTTTTAAGAATTCATTACTTAGTTGTTTAAATTCGTGTAAGTTAATATCCATCTCATTTAACAGATTAAATGATTCCCAGTCAAAAGCTACTCCTAATTCAATATCATAATCTTTTAATTGTTCTACTACCCATTTAGCTTGTTCTCTAACATCTTCTATATCATTAGCATAACTAAAGAAGTATACTCCTACTTCAAGTCCATTATCATGAGCACCTTTAATATTCTGTTCAAAATAAGTATCTAATACATTTTCTTGATCAACTGCTTTTTGAGTTCCAAGTCTCATCATTACATAATTGATACCTGATTCTTTTACTTTTTTCCAATCAATATCTTTTTGCCATTTAGATACATCTATCATTAATGATGCATTATCTGGAATTGTTAATTCTTCAATTTTTATTTTTTTAGAAATAGATGTTTCAGGTCTTTTTTCTATTACTCTAAAAATAAATTCTTGTTCTGTTTTATTACCACTTGAATCAGTTGCAACAACTTTTACATTACTTTCTCCTATAGTAGAAATATCATAATCTCCTACTATTTCACATTTAGTATGTCTATCATAATTATCTTTACATATTACATCATTATAGAAAGTAAAATTAGTATTAACTAAATGACTATAGTGATCACCTACACCTATATATGGTGGAGTTGTATCTACAATAGATACTTCAAGATGTCCTTTTTTATCTTTTTCTTTTTCTATATCTCTATAATCTATATCTAATCTAACTGTACCAACTTTATCACTATCAATTTTGTAATCATTTATTAATTCATATCTACTATTTAATTTAATTATATCTTTTAAATTAACTTCATCATATACTTCTATTTTATCTTTTATTAATGATATTTCTTCACTAGTTATTTCATAATCATAAGTTTCTTCTTTACCATTTAGTAGTAAAACTGCTATAACAATACCTACAATTATTATTAATAAAATTAAAAGTAATATAATCTTTTTCTTCATAGACATCACCTATTATTATTTTAACATAAATCTTTTATAGTCATCATAATTTCCAACACATAAATTAATATTTTGATTATCTATATAATAAATCTTTGATATTAATTTGTTCATAAAATATCTATCATGAGATATACATAAAAGAGTTCCTTTAAAATCAATTAAAGCATCTTCAAGTATTGTTCTTGTTTCAATATCTATATGGTTAGTTGGTTCATCAAAGATTAAGAAATTACACTTTTCTTGAATTAATTCAAATAGTTTTAATCTTACTTTTTCACCACCAGATAATTTACTTATCTTCTTTAATATATCATCATCAAAGAAATGAAAGTTAAATAAACTACTTCTTAATAATCTATCTTCTCCATCATAGAATTGTCTTGTATATTCAAATATAGTTTTATCTTCATCATCGAATTTAATCTCTTGTGGAATGTATCCTATTTTAACATTTGATCCAATCTTTAATCTATCATCAGTATTATTCTTATACATATTCATTATATGTTTTATAAGTGTTGTTTTACCTGTTCCATTCTTACCAATAATAGCAACTTTATCTCCATAGAATATTTCCATCTTAATATTTTTAATTAATAATCTTTCTCCAATAGATAAGTTTTCATTTTTAATTATTAAAACATCATTTCCACTTCTTCTATCTACATCAAATTTCAAATTAAGATCTTTTGTCTTTGTTGGTTTGTCTAATTTTTCCATTTTCTCAAGTCTTTTTTCAATTGATGCAGCACGACGAAAGAACATATTTCCACCTTCTGGTGATGCACGACGACCAAACTCTTTTAATTTTTTAATAGATTCTTTCATGGCTTCTATTTTCTTTTCTTGGTTTTTATATGCTTCAAATTCTTGCATTATTCTTCTATCATGTTCTTCCATATAATATGAATAATTACCAAAGTAAATATCACAACAACCTTTTTCTAAAAGAATTATTTTATTAACAACTCTATCTAAGAAATATCTATCATGAGATACAATTAAGACTGTTTTCTTAATACTTTTTAGATAATCTTCAAACCATTCAAGAGTTTCAATATCTAAGTGGTTTGTTGGTTCATCTAATAACAATATATCTGGATTAGATAGAATTAATGCTGCTAAAGATACTATTCTTTTTTCTCCACCAGATAAGTTATCATATAAAGTATCAAGATGCTTCTCTAACTTAAATCCTTTAATAACTTTTCCTAATCTTTTAGATGCTCCATATCCATCTAGTTCAATAAACTTATTTTGTAAATTAGAATATTTAATTACTAATTTATTAATATCTTCTTTAGCTTCTTCCATTCTAAGTTCAAGATTAAATAATTCTTGTTCCATATCTAAAACTTCTTTAATTGAATCATTTAATACATCACGTACTGTTTTGTTTTTATTATCACTTACTATTTGTTTTAAGTAACCAATCTTTGATCCATTTCTTAATGTTACTTTACCACTGGTTACATTTTCATCTTTATTAATAATGTTTAGAATTGTTGATTTACCTGCTCCATTTTGCCCAATTAAAGCCACAATTTCTCCAGTTTTTATTTCAAAACTAACATCTTCTAATACATTACCGAATCCAAAATTTTTACATACTTTATTAAAATTTATTTCTATCATAATTAATCTCCTCATTAAAAAAATCATATAGACCTATATCCATATGATATTTGAATATAGGCACAACAAAAACCGTCATGCCTATTTATTAATTTTTTTTAATAAAGAGACATGACTATTTGTCTATATACATGATGTTTTCATCAAAATAAGACATAATAGTCCCTCCATTTCAATTGTATTATAACATATTAATTAAATAATTACTAGTAACAAAAAAGAATTGACTATTTAATCAATTCTTTTAATCTTTTTTCTAATCTTTCTTTTCCAAATAATTTAATAATTTGATATAGATTTGGAGTTTGTGATTTAGTAGTTATTGCTACTCTTAAAACCATACTTACATCTCCAACATGTCCCTTATACTTATCTGGATTTTCTTTATAATCTTTAACTTCTCTTGCATAACCTAATTCTTCACTTAAATCTTTTAAGCGTTCAAACCAGGTTTGTTCATCATCATCTTCATGATAATACTTATCAAGATATAGTTTTAAGATATTACTTATTTCTTTCTTATCTTTTATTTCTTGGAATTCATATTCTTTTTTCTTTTCTTTATCAAATAATTCATCAAACATATACCAAGTGTATACTCTTATATCTGAATATTTAGCATAATCTTTTCTTGGTTTCTTTTGATTTCTTTCGATATTGAACATATTAATTGAATAATCTTTATATTTAACAAGTAAATCATGGAATTCTTTATCAAATTCATCAGTATATTTTAATACATTATCATATACTTCTTGTGCAGTTAATCTACTTATATAATTACGAGATATATTAATTAATTTTTCTAAATCAAATAATGATCCAGAAGAACTCATCTTTTTGAAATCAAATTTAAATTCATTAAAGTCTTTTCCAGGATTCTGATTTAACCATTCTTCAAAGTTGGAATTACCAAGTGTCATTAAATATAATTTAACTGCCATTACTGGTATTCCTTGTTCATGATAGTAACTAACTGCAGCTTCTTTATCTTTTCTTTTTGATAATTTTCTCTTTTGTCCTGTTTCTTCATCAACTTTCATAACAAGACCTAAGTGAGCATATTGTGGAAGTTCAAAACCTAAAATATTAAATAATTGAATATGAATAGGTACACTTGAAATCCATTCTTCTCCACGTAATACATGAGTTGTTCTCATTAAATGGTCATCAATAGCATGTGCAAAGTGGTAAATTGGTAATCCATCACTTTTAATTAATACTATATCTAAATCATTTTCTGGGAATACTATTTTTCCACGAACTAAGTCATTGAATACTATTTTCTTTTCATAATCTCCAGGAGATTTTAATCTAATTATATATGGTTCTCCATTTTTTATTCTTTTTGCACGTTCTTCATTAGTTAAGTTACGACATTTAGCAAATGATCCATAATATCCAATTCTTTCTTTATTTAATTCTTGGATTTTTCTTGTTTCTTCTAAATCTTCTTGTGAACAGAAACATGGATAAGCTAGTCCCTTAGATATTAAATCTTTAACATAGCATTCATATATTTCTTTTCTTTGACTTTGAATATATGGTCCATAATCTCCAATTTGTTCAGTTTCGCTTAAAGCCCCTTCATCAATTTTAATTTCAAAATTCTTTAAATCTTCTACTATTCCATTAATACCATTTTCAACACTTCTTTTTTGGTCAGTATCTTCAATTCTTAAGAAGAATACACCATCTGTTTCATCTGGTACTTTTCTTTCTATCATAGTAGTTAAAAGGCTTCCCATATGAACGAATCCAGTTGGAGATGGCGCAAAACGAGAAACTACTGCCCCTTCTTTTAACTTTCTCTTTGGATACATTTTTTCATAATCATCTGGTGTCTTTGTAATATTTGGGAATATTAAATCAGCTAATTCTTTATCTGTCATATTTACCTCTTTCCTACCTATTTCAAATTTGGCTGCCCTTACTAGATTCGAACTAGTGCATATGAGATTCAGAGTCTCCTGCCTTACCGCTTGGCTAAAGGGCAAAAATACATATATAGTATATCTTCTTTTTAATAATTTTTCAATAAAAAAGAACATATAGATATGTTCTAATATTTTTATTAACCTCTTCTTTGAGCAAGACAGTATTCAACATAGCTTTGTATCGTATTAGCTGTATTTATACTATGAGTTCCGCCTTTTATCCATTGAGCTGTTACATTACCACCACTTGATAAAACACTATAAAGATGAGATAAGTCAGCGTAATTTCCAGAATCAGATGTACCACAAATTATATGAATCTTATTTCTTCTTAATTTATCATAAGCTTCTTCTTTACTACTTGATTCTCTTCCAACAGCTCCAGTTCCTTGTGCAACAATTACTGCTTGTGAGAAGTAATCTGGGTATCTTTCAACCATATGTTGAACTCCAGATCCACCATAACTATAACCACTTATTGATACTCCATTTGGAGCAGCATTATAAGTTTTAACTATATTATCTGCTAATTCTTTAGAAGCATCTAAATAAGATCCATCAGAATATGATTTATCATTTTCTGCTTCTAATACAACGACAATACCATTATATTGTGCACCTTGCTTTAATTGCTTTCCAACTCCAGCATTTAATCCATGACCAGTAGATCCATCTCCACCCATGTATAACATAACTCCAAGTCCTTCTGTTTGACTTGCTCCTTGTGGAAGATATATATATGTCTTAATTGTTCTACCATTCTTAGCAGTATAAGTAACTTCATTATAAGTTCCTTCTTGTAATCCTTGAAGTTCAACTTTAACTTCTCCAATTTGAACACTAGAGCTTGAAGACTCTAATGCAGATACATCTACTGTTTCAGTTGATGACTTTAACTGAATTAAAGCATTATCCGCTTCAGGTCTTAACGTATTAAATTCTTTTGTATCTTTAGCAATAATATCATTTGCAGTTGATATTATACTATTATTTCTATCTTCTTCTTTTTTTTGTTTTTCTTTATTTATTTTTGCTTGTTCTGCTTCAACTTCTTTTACAAGTTCATCAAGTCTATTTACTTTATCAATTAATTCTTGTGATTTAGAAAGAACTGATTGTAAATATCCAGATAAACTAGCACTTAAAGAATTGGTTAAACTGCTAATAGCAGCAAATTTACCAATTACTACACTTTTATTTTGACTGTTATAGTACTGATTGACACCGCTTTGAGCTTTTGTACAGGCAATACTAAATTTACTTATATTATCTTTTAATGTAGACAAAGTAGAGTTCATGTTTCCAATTCCACTTGAAACAGTATCTCTAAATGTTTTCAAATCATTTGGTACAGCTAACATAATATCACCTCTATTAACTATATTCCTTATCTTGTTCAAAGCACCAATCTAAAACATCGTACTCTTCACCATCTTTATATTTATATTTTTGATTAAATGTTAATGTTTGTACTTTTGAATGTCCTAAACCATCAAAAATATAAAAGTCTGTATCTGCTCCACCTTGCTCAACTCTTTTAACAGCTTTTGCTCCACTTGCACAAGCAAGTGTTGTATCTCTTTCTCCATGGAATCCCCAAACTTTAGTAACAACATTTTCTCCTTCAAAATTCAAATAAGTATTACCACTAATTGGTACAAACGCAGAGAAATAATCTGGATGAGATTGAATTAGTTGATATCCAGTTACAGCTCCCTTACTATGACCACTTAAAGATATTTTATTTTCATCAGCATTATAATCATCTACTGTTTTATTTAATAATTCTATAAGTGCATCTTGATATTTTGGTTCATAAAAGTTGTCATGTCCTTGTGGACAAATAACTATTCCAGATGGTGTTACTTGTTGTGATTTAATAAGTTGTGGAAGCCCTACTCTTAAAACACCATCATAGTTTTCACCTGATCCATGTAAATACATGTGAATTGGTAATCCTTCAACTTCTTGTCCATAATCTGGTACATATATCCAATATTCAACTTTAGTTCCATTAGTAGGTGAAATGTATTCTTGATATGTAAATGTACCATATTCTAAAGCATCTAAATGGTCTAAATAACCATTTGATGAAAATTGAGTTACAAAATCTAATGATTCATCCATTGACTTTAACTCTTTTAACATATTTTCTGCTTCAATCAATAAAGCATTAAATTCTGTAGTATCTTTATTAATAATTGAATTAGATGAAGAGATAACACTCTTATCTCTTTCTTCTTCACTTTTTTTATTTTCTCTATCTAATTTTCCTTGTTCACTTTCAACTTCTTTTGATAGTCCATCAAGTTTATCTACCTTGCCAATTAATTCTTGTGCTTTTGTAATTACTGTTTGTAAATATCCTGACAAACTAGAAGTTATAGAAGATGATATGCTGTTAATACTTGTAAACTTTCTAATAACTGTATTCTTATTTTGGCTATTATAGTATTGATCAATACCACTTTGAGCCCTTGTACAAGCATTACAAAAGTCTTCAATACTTCCTTTTAATGTACCTAAACTAGAATTCAAGTTACCCATTCCACTTGAAACAGTATCTCTAAATGTCTTCAATTCGTTTGGTACAACTAGCATATTGTCTTCCTTTCTATAATATTATTAAATTAAGCTCTTTCTTGTCTTGCTGCCCAGTAAAGTGGGTTTTCATTAATTCCATCTGGAGAAGTATAAGTTCCTTCATAAGTCATCTTATTAGTTCCAGCATGTCCTGTACGAAGTGCAGTTAACATAGCTTGTCCACCCATAGAGTTAATCTTCTTAACAGCACTGGCTCCTGCACCATAACTTGTTGATCCACTTCCATTTTCCATAGTTCCATTAAATGACCATGTTGGTACATTTTTAAACGCATCAGTAATTCCTGCAACACCACTTATTGGAATACAACATGACCAATAATCTGGATACATGTTAACTAACTTAGTAGCAGAAATTCCTCCATAACTGTGTCCTGAAACAGAAACTTTATTAGGATCAACATTATATTCTTCAACAACTGAATCCATTAACTCTTTAGCCGCAGTTAATCCTCTTTCAGTAAAGTCTGTCATAGCTGGCATTACAACAATACATGGTGGTGTAATTTCTCCACTAGCAATCTTACTAGTTAAACCATATTGTTTAGCTTGATCTAAGCTAACATTTTGGTGAGTACTTCCTCCATGCATGTATAACATTGCAGGCATGTCTGAAATATCTTGACCATAATCTGGTACATAAATCCAATATTGAAGTGTAAGTCCATTAGATGCAGTATAACTTGCAGATTCAAATGTACCATATTCTAATTGATCTAATACGTCTTGATAACTAGTTGAACTATATTGTTCAACAAATGGTAATGCTGAATCCATTCCCTTTATTTTATTTAATTCTTGTAGTGCTTCATCATGTTTAGTAGTAAATTGTTGATTTAAAGTACTAATAGCACTTTGAGCTTCTTGTATTTTTGCTTTTGCACCTTCTTCGTTTACTCTTGTCGTATTTATTTTAGTTTGTTCAGCTTGAATTTTAGTATTAATTTCATCAAGTTCTGTAACTAGATCAACTACTTTAGAAGCTCCTGCTAACATACCGCCATTTAAATCACCACTAACACTAGTACCAATATCACTTAATATTTTTGAAAATTTAACAAAACGTTTAAGTACTGTATCTTTATTTGCACTTTGATAATAGGAACTAACACCTGATGATGCAGTTTGAGTTGCATTAGATACTGTAGTTACTTTATCTACAATTGAAGTTGCTTGACTAGTCATTGCTGATAAACTAGGTCCAACTGTGTCCTTAAATTGTTTCAACTCACTTGCTATAGTTCCCATTATTCATTCTCCTTTCTAGTCGTGTAATTGTTCGTCTGCTGCTTTTGTGCTTTCTGTATCTCTATTTTTATAACTTTCTTTAACAGTTTTATCTAAAAATTCTACATCTGTAGCAAAATTTTCTTTTATTGTTATTATTTTTTTCTCTAATTCACCAAAATCTTCATAAACACTATCACTTGTTTTGGTATCCCAATAATCTTTAACATAATTAGTATTATTGGTAATTTTTTCATAATTTTCGTCTAAGTCTTTTAGTATTTCATTTATTTTTGCTAATTCCTGTTCTGCAACTTCAGGATCAATCTTCATATTCAATGATATCACTCCTTTTCATTTTTTCTGAGAAATCATTGTCAACACCATTGTGTTCTAAAGCGCTTCCCTTTAATATATCTGAATTATAACCTAATGTATTAATAACATCATCTAAACTACCTATATGTTTTTCAAAAGATACTTGGAAATTATGACTATCTACACCTTCCCAATAATTTGGGATATTAGCAGAAATTTCAGATAGTTTCTTTTGGTCTTCTAAAATATTATTTAATATTTCATCATATTTTAGTGCTGTCTCATAAACATATTTGCAGTTAATCTTTATTCTATTTGAATTAGACATACTAAGCACTTCCTTTCATTAATGCTTCGTAAATTTCATTACTATTTTCAGCCCCAGTATTCTTAATTACTTTGAAATATGATAATGCTTCAGTTATTCTATTCATTCCATTTCCAACATCTTCAGCATATTTTTTATCTGATAATAATGTATCTAAATCAACTCCACGAATTTCTGCAACCTTAGACATTGTTACATTAATCAATTGTGTAGTCTTATCATCAACAGTTATTTCACCTTTATATACTTTTTGTATTACTGATTGTAAATTTGTTTCTTTAATAAGTGTTGTAGTATCATTAATCAATGTATCGATATCATCTAATAAGATTTCACTGTCTTTCTTATTTTGATCTTCGATAGTAGGTTTAATAACATCTACATAATCACTAAGTGCTATTCTTGCAAATTCATTTAATTTATTTTCTGTTACTAATAATTTCTTTAGTGTAGTTTGAACTTCTTTGTCATCCATTTCATTAACAATCTTTGTTAACTCACTATTTCCTTTAACTGCTTTTAATAATAGTTCTTTTAACTTAGAAGCTTTATTCTCTTCAGTTAAATATGCTACTACATCTTCTCCTAATAAAGATTCAAGTGAAGTCATAAATTTAATATATGAATCTGTATCAATTTTATTAAATTCTTCAACAAATTGTTCTCCAAGTTCTATTTCAACAGGTGGTTCTGTTACAGTTTCAGGTGGTGTAGTAACAGGAGTAGGTTGGTTTCCGCCTCCGCCTCCGCCACCTCCGCCTCCGCCACCGCTTCGGTTTCCGCTTCCGGATTTGTTTTTGTACTTATCATCAACACCTGTTTGATCTTCAGCTGCTGATGAAATTGCTTTACTAATCTGTAACGATGTTCTTTCTATCATTTCTAATGCTTTTTTTAAACTTGGAATATAAGCTGTAGCTACTCCACAACTAGTTAGTGGAGAGTATACACCAGTAACATCAATTGATGATAAACCGGCTCCTGATACACTATTTGCCCAGCTAGAACTTATTTCACTTAAATTATCTGGATCTACCTCTAAAGTTGTTTCTGATAAACTATCTGCAGTTGCTCTTTCTGAATCATTACTCATATATAATCACCTATTATAATTTTAATTTATATTTCTCTTTAAGTCAAACAAAACAAGGTACTGTTTTACATAAACATTGCACAATATTCTTCGTAAGTTATGTTATTTTCATGAATGTAATTTGCAATCTTTTCTCCGACATATCTAAAATGCCATGCTTCAGGGCTATAACCTGTTAATCTTTGCTCTTCTTCTGGATATCTAAGAATAAATCCATACTTGTATGCATTATCCATCATCCATGTGTATTCTTCAGTTGTTTTAAACGGACTTGCAACAGTAGATTTTACATCTAATGCAAGGCCTGTTTGATGTTCTGAATACCCAGGAGTTGCTACATATTGATCTACATAACTTTGCCCTTTGCTCTTAAGATATGAATTGTAAATTTTAGTCTGATCTTCAAAACTTCTATAGGAAGATGTAACCCCTAAATGCATACCATCTTTCTTAGAAGCTTCACACATTTTATCGTATGCCTCTTTAGCTTCTTTAGCTAAGTACTCACCACTACCAGAACACTCTGTTAATTCAGTTAAATCATCTGGAACAAAAGTTGAAGCTAACTTATTATATTTGTTAACAAGCATATCATTGCTATACTTAACAACTACAACTGGATCATCATAAAATACTTTATCTATTCCTATATTAACCTCTATTATTGTTCTTCTATAATCTTGATTATCTTGATAATACTGAATATATCTTTCTAACTTATCTGTTTTAAAGAATGGATACTCTATAAAACTAATAATATCGTTAACATAATTATTCTTTAACTTAGCTATTAATTCTTTATCATCTTTCTTATAAATTGCATTAATTTCTTTTGAATTATATCCAAGATCTAGATAAGTATTAATTGTTTCATTAAAGTCTTTTGCTTCATTAAAATCAATAGTTAAATAATTATCTAAATACTTTTTTTGATATTCTTCTGTACCAATAATATTGTCTAGTGTCTTAGAATAATCTTTATCTAAAGTATATGATTTTAATCCACTAAAATATAACTTAAATGATGATGAAAAACTATAACCTTTAAAGCTTAATCTCATTATTCCAATTCCTGGAATTAAAACTGCTATTAATAAAAGAATAGCTACTATTAAAATTATTAACTTTTTCTTGTTAATTTTCTTTGCTTTTTTCTTTTTCTTAACTACTTGCTTTTCTTGCTTTTCTTCTTTCATATTTCTCCTCCCCAATATTTACGTATTTATATGTAAGTGATAAAAAGATTGTTAAGTAAGAAACTGATAAACAGAATCCTGCTATAGTATCACTTAAATAATGTACTCCTAAATAAATTCTACTTATACAAATAGAAAGAATAATAAATAATAATAGTCCCATAATTAAATATCTTTTCTTTTTATCTTTAATATTCTTATATGCTAAATATATCAAAAAGCCATAGAATGCTGTTGAAACCATTGAATGACCAGATGGGAAACTAAAACCTGTTTCATTTATCAAACTATAAGAAATTGGTCTTGGTCTTTGAATTATTATTTTTAATAAATTATTAAGTAAAAATGCAACTAATATTGTTATAGAAGCAACTATTACATTTCTTTTATCCTTATCAATAATAAACATTGATATTAATCCTATAATAATTGTATATGCACTACCTAGAAAGGTAATTGATTTCATAATAATTGTCATGTTATCGTTTCTTAATCCATCAACTACAACATCAGTAGCCCATTCATCATATGCAGTTGTATGATTAACAAATACATCAATCATAACAACAAAGAATAAAATCATAGCTACTACACAAATAACAATTTTTAAATTTCTACTTGATTTACCTTTCATTCATTATCTCCTATACCATATTATTATAGCACGTTTATGCCTTTTATAGTTATTGAATTATTCATTTCATTTTGTTATAATTTTTATATAAATATTTAGTTTTATAAGCTCAAATATAACAAATTAGAAAGGACACATATGATAGATTTAATAATACCTACTTATAATGCTATAAAAACTTTAGATAGATGTTTAGAATCAATTAAAAATCAAACTATTATCAATGATGTTAAAGTATTTATAATTGATGATAATTCTACTGATGACTATAGAGAAATCGTTAAAAAATATTCTGAATTTATGGATTTACGTCATTATAAATTAACAGAAAATCATGGCCCAGGATATGCAAGACAATATGGAATTGATCATTCATATGACGAATATATTGTATTTATAGATAGTGATGATATTTTCTATGATACTATTTCTCTTGCTAGATTAAGAGATGAAATTGTTAATACTGGTGCTGATATTGTTAATAGTAATTTTTATAAACAGAAAAATAGTTTAAAAGATTATACTTCTTTTTTAAACGATTATATAAATGTACATGGAAAGATTTATAGAAGAAGATTCTTATTTGAACATAATATTAGATTTCCTAGTCTACCTGGAGAAGAAGATAATGCCTTCAATCATTTATTATTAATGTATAACCCATATACTGTTTATATTAATCAATATACTTATTATAATTTATATAATTCTTCTTCTATTACAGAAAATAATCAAGGTAAATATTTTGAAAATTATATTTACTTATATACAGAAGCATTCCTATATGCTTTAGAACAAGCAATTAAAGATGAATGTCAAAAAAGTAATATTGGATATTGGGCAGCTGATTCTTTATTAGTTACCTATACCAGATATGTATTCTTACATTTAAAAATTGAAGGACAAAAAGAAATAAAGAATACTAAGAGATTAATAGAAATATATGAAGAATATTATCAATATTTATCTGATGAAAAAATTAAAGAAGTAATAGATATTGAATTATATAAACCATATTATAAAGAGTTATTAAACAATGCTATATCATTTAAAAAGTTTATTAATTTAATTAAAAAAGATAATTTAAAAGAACTTGGTTATAGCATTACTCCTGTTAAGAAAAATAAAAAATCCTAATTCATACGAATTAGGAATTTTTTTACTTTTTAATTTCTATTTTCTTTAATCCACCCATATATGGTTGTAATGCTTTAGGTACTTTAATACTTCCATCTTCTTGGTAGTTATTTTCTATTAAAGCAAT
>JAEEGL013760734.1_pt1 | contig 19952 bp, 9 predicted proteins | sample 9134231 | NCBI WGS metagenome assembly JAEEGL01 (sample SAMN16246548, study PRJNA631951) | gut metagenome | biome: gut microbiome; feature: rumen; material: fiber-attached | host: Bos | place: Iran: Karaj | collected 2018-10 | reverse complement strand
GCCGACTTGTAGATCGCGTCGAGGATCTTCATGAGCACGACGCCGTCCTCGGCGGGCGCGCGGCACTTCTTCTCGCGGCCCGACGCGCATTCGACGAAGTGGTCGATCTCGCGCTGGAAGAGGCCGCCGAATGAGAGCGAGGTGTCCTTGTTGAAGCCGACGTCGACCATGTAGCCGTTCATGTTGGTGAAGATGTTGATTTTGGGGTCGAGCTTCGCGCCGGCCTTGGTGCCGAAGAGCTCGATGCTGCCCACGCCCGACTTGATGTTGAGGCTGAAGCTGGCCTCCACGCTCAGCACCGCGCCGTTGTCGAAGCGGATCAGCGCCGTGGCGAGGTCCTCGACGTCGCAGATGTCCTTCGCGCTGCCCTGGGAGTCGGGGCTGGCGTATTCGACCCCGTCCTTGATGTCGGGCCGGTTGCCGAGCTTCCTGAAGGTCGCGCCGTAGGCCGAGACGGGCAGCGGGTTGCCCATGACGTAGCGGACGAGGTCGATCACGTGGACGCCGAGGTCGATGAGCGGGCCGCCGCCGGAGCGGGACTTGTCGCCGAACCAGCCACCGGGGTTGCCGTTGCGGCGCAGGTACTGGGCCTTGGCGTAGTAGATCTCGCCGAAGTTGCCGGCGTCGATGAAGTCGCGGAGGACGTCGGCGTCGTTGCCGTAGCGGCGGACGAAGCCGATCTGGAGGAGCTTGCCGGCCTTCTCGGCGGCGGCCTTCATCGCCTCGGCCTGCTTGGCGTTCATCGCCATGGGCTTCTCGCAGAGGACGTGCTTGCCGGCCTTGAGCGCGGCGATCGTGCACTCGGCATGGGCGCAGTTCCATGTGCAGACGCTGACGGCCTCGATCTCGGGGACGGCCTTGAGCATCTTGTCCTTGTCGTCGAAGACGCGCTCGGCGGGGACGCCGTACTTCTCGGCCTTCTCAATCGCCCGCTGGAAGTTGATGTCGCAGAGGGCGACGATTTCGGCGTTGGGGTTGTTCTTGTAGCCGTCGAGGTGGACGTTGCTGATTCCGCCGCATCCGATGACGGCGACCTTGAGCTTCTTGGACATGGTTTCTCCTTGGAGGTTGATGCAAAACAAGCCGGGCGGATCAACCGCAGGGCACTAACTATTCAAGCACAACGGACGGTTTCTGTCAAAGAAACCCGTACGCGGGACGGGTTTTCCGCACCTGCGACTATCGCGCTAGAAGGCGACGTTGACCTGCCAGCGGAAGAAGTACGCCGTCTTGTCCGACACGTAGTAGTCGCCCGGCTCCAGCACTTCGAGGAAGAGATGGCCGGTGACGCCGTTGGCGGAGCAGAGCGGGAAGGTGTAGAAGACCGTCCCGAGCCAGCCGCGGTCGTCGCCGCCACCGGCGCCGTCGCGCTCCGGCGCGAAGAGCGGCCCGGCCGTCGCCTTGACCTTGTGGGCGCCCTTCTCACCCCAGGCGTGGCCAAGTTCGGCGTAGACATGCTCGAGGTTGTGCCAGGTCCCCACGCCGTCGCCGTCGAAGGCGTAGATCATCAGCTCGCTGATCCAGGGATAGCGCCCGTAGAGCGTGTCGAAGTCCTCGCGGCGCGCCGTGTCGGCGTCGTCGCCGGAAAGCCACAGGACATTGGCTGAAACGTATGTCGTGGGGGTGAACGCGTACTTGAGCCCGCCGAAGCCAAAGCCGGCCCGCCGGTCGTAGCCGTCGGACTCGCTCCACTGGAAGGCCCCCTCGAACTCGGCGGAGACCGTCTCGGAGAACTTCGGAAGCAGGCGCGCACCGGCGGTGTGGATGTCCTCCGTGCCCATGCGGTCGCCCGAGGGCAGGCGCCACGCGGTGTTGTGCTTCCAGACATAGTACAGGCCGAAGCCGAAGTCGTCCAGCGTGCGGTCGTCGAAGAAGAAGCCCGACGAAATCTCGTCCATCCCGTTGTAGCCCCCCGCGAGGCCCGTCAGGTCGCGGTGCTCGTGGCCGACGGCGAGGTCGTCCTCGCACGAGCCGTAGAAGCCAAAGAGGTCGAGCGTCCGTCCCTCCGCCAGGCGGACGCGGGCGAGCGCGCCGTCGAAGTACTGCGTGCGCGAGCCGTCCTTCGCGGTGCCCTCGGCGAAGAGGCGCCCCGAGCCGAGGAAGACGTCCTGGCGGCCGACCGTCAGGTCGACGCGGTCGTCGAAGAGGCCCTTGAGCCGGATGTTGAGCTGGTCGAGGATGAGTTCGTCGGGCCACTCGTAGGACTCCGGCCCCGTGTTGCGCGTGCGGAACTCGTTCGCGGCCCGCGCGTTGAGCGAGAAGCTGTCGCCGACGTCCACGCCGCCGGTGAGGCGCGTGCGATAGCGGAAGTAGTTGTTGTTCCCGCCGCGCGTCACGGCGGGGTCCGCGGCCTTTATCGGGACGTTGTCGAACGCCTCCTGCCGCAGGCGGATGTCGCCGCCCGCGCGGAAACGCACCTCCGACTTCGCCTCCTCCGAAACGGGCGCCGCCCCTTCGGCTCCGCCGTCGGCGAAGGCCATTCCCGCCGCGGCCAGCGATGCAAGTGTAACTGTCAGGATTTTCATGATTCCTCCGAAAATGTTTCTATATATAATAACATATCGGGCGGCGTTTGGTATAATTATTTTCATTCCACCCGTCTTTTGGCAAAGAAAACCACAAGGAGCATACCATGGCAAAGGCCCAGTTCTCGTCGCCGTCGGTGACGGCGGTTGCGCTGCAGGACGCCTACCTCGCGCCGCGACTGGAGACGAACCACACCTCGACGATCCCCGCCTCGCTGAAGCAGTCCTACGACACGGGGCGCATCGACGCCTTCCGGCTCAACTGGAAGAAGGGCCGGCCCTTCATGCCCCATGTCTTCTGGGACTCCGACGTCGCGAAGGTCGTCGAGGGCATGGCCTACGACCTGGCGCTCCACCCCGGCGACAAGGCGCTGGAGGACAAACTCGAGAAGATCGTCGCGCTCATCGTCTCGGCGCAGCAGCCCGACGGCTACCTCAACACGCACTTCACCACCGTCGAGCCCGAGAACCGCTTCAAGCACCTCGCCTGGGCGCACGAACTCTACTGCGCCGGCCACCTGATCGAGGCGGCCGTCGCCCACTTCAAGGCGACGGGGAGGCGCAACTTCCTCGACTGCCTCTGCCGCTACGCCGACTACATCGACTCGGTCTTCGGGCGCGGCAGGGGCAAGAAGCGCGGCTATCCCGGCCACGAGGAACTCGAGCTCGCCCTGATGAAGCTCGCGGCCGTCACCGGCGAGCGGCGCTACGCGCGTCTCGCGTCGTATTTCGTCAACGAGCGCGGCCGGAAGCCCAACTACTACGTCAAGGAGGAGGGCACCTCCGAGGATTACCTCCTTGGCATCCAGGCCGACAAGACCGTCCGCGAGCGCCGGGAAGCCACGGGCCACGCCGTGCGCATGATGTACCTCGCCTGCGGCATGGCCGACGTCGCCGTCGCCGACGACGACGCCGAGCTGCTCGACCGCTGCCGCGACATCTTCGACAGCGTCGCCAACCGCCGCATGTTCCTCACCGGCGGCGTCGGGTCGACGCACCACGGCGAGGCCTTCGAGGGCGACTACCGCCTCGTCAACCTCGAGGCCTACACGGAGAGCTGCGCCGCCATGGGCCTCGTGTGGTTCGCCCAGCGCATGCACAACATCACGGGCGAAGTCCGCTACCTGGACGTCCTCGAGCGCGCCCTCTACAACGGGGCGCTCTCCGGCATCAGCCTCTCCGGCGACCGCTTCTTCTACATGAACCCGCTCGACAGCAACCCCGACTCGCGCTTCGCCACGGAGCGGAAGCCCTGGTTCGGCTGCTCCTGCTGCCCCACCAACTACTGCCGCTTCCTGCCGCAGATCGGCTCGTTCCTCTGGTCGGAGAACGACGGCGAGGTGCGCCTGAACATCCCGGCGGCCTCGGAGTTCCGGTCGGGGGGCCGGGCGATCCGCGTCACGGGCGGCTATCCCTACGACGGCAAGGTGAGAATCCGCATCCTCGAACCGGGCGACTTCCGCCTGACCGTGCGCATCCCCGGCTGGTGCGACTGCGTCGACGCCGACGACACGCATCTCGACGAATCCCAGCTCAAGGACGGCCTGCTCGCCTTCGTCGGCCCCTGGAAGAAGGGCGACGAGATCCGGATCGACTTCGCGATGCCCGTCGAGACAGTCCGGGCGAACGCCAAGGTGCATGACGACGCCGGCAAGCTCGCGCTCACGCGCGGCCCGCTTGTCTATGCCTTCGAGAGCGTCGAGAACGGCGACGCGCTGGGGCGGCTCTTCGTCTCCGGCGGGCAGAAGTTCAAGCTCGCCAAGGCGAAGGGGCTCCCGGCGGGCACGGTCTCGATCGTCGGCGAAGGCGTCGAGGCGGTGCGCCCCGGCGACGCGCTCTACTCCAGCGAGAAACCGGTCGTGCGCCGGCGGAAGGTCGTGGCCGTCCCGTTCGCCCTCTGGCAGAACAGGGGCGCGTCCGAAGTGGCGGTCTGGGTCAAGGAACGGGTCTAGGGTTCGGCCATGGACGCCTCCTTTCTCAGCCAGGAGTTCCCGCGCACAAACACCGTCATGACAATCGGTCCTGACGCCTAGCAACCCGCCAGGCAACCGGCACCAACGATGAAACAAACCTTCATGGAGGCCACAATGGCTCTTGCAATGACAGCGGCGGCCGCAGCGGCGGCACCGCGCGACGCCGAACTCCACTATCTCGTGAAAATCCCCATGCGCGACGGCGTGAACCTTGCCGGCAAGCTCTACCTGCCCTCCAACAGGGCGGAGAAGGTCGGCTGCCTGCTGTCCTACTCGCCCTACAAGGCGACCGGCGACAGCAAGCCGATGTCGCCCGACCGGGCCGTTGGCTGGGGCGTCGCCACGCTTGCCGTGGACTGCCGCGGCCTCTGCCACTCCGAGGGCGTCTTCGAACCCTGGGACCCGGCCCTGCCGGACGATTCCTGGGACCTCCTTGACTGGATTGCCTCGCAGCCGTGGTCCAACGGCCGCGTCGTCATGGTCGGCGGTTCCTACCCCGGCGCCACGCAGCTCGCCTGCATGCGTTCCGGCCACCCCGCCCTTGTCGCCTGCGCGCCGAGCGTGGTGACATTCGACAGCTACACCATCAACTACGCGAACGGCATTCTCCTGACACCTTTCCAGAGGGGATGGCATGTCGGCCTCGCCGGCGAGGCCTCATGGGTCGAACTTGGCAAGCATCCCGACCCCGCAGACCCCTACTGGATTGCGCGCAGCGACCGCCGCAAGCTCAAGGAGTCGAAGGGACGCGCCTTCTACCAGGCAGGCTGGTACGACAAGCTCAGCGCCGCGGCTTTCGAGAGCTTCGCGGAAATGCCCGCAGGCTCATTCCTCCGCATCGGCCCGTGGAGCCACGGCGTCAACACCTTCGACAACCCCGACATCAACTACAAGGGCAAGGGCGGGGCCGTCACCGAAGACCTCGAAATCGACTTCCTCAGGTCCGCGCTGGAAGGACGCGAACCGGAGACTGCTAGCCTTCCCGGCAAGATTCTGATGTATGTCATGGGCCGCAACGAGTGTCGCTACGCCAACGAATTGCCCCTGCCGGGAACACAGAACCGCAACCTCTACTTCGGCCACGACTTCGGACTCTCCTTCGACAAGGACGCGGAGTCGGGTGCCGACGCATTCACATACGACCCGGAGAACCCCGTGCCGTCGCGCGGCGGACGCATCATCCACGCCGGAGGCCAGTACGAGCAGTCCGACATCGAGGCCCGCGACGACGTTCTCTGCTACACGACCGACGTCCTCGACAAGGACATCGAAGTAATCGGAAGCGTGATGGCCTCAATCCGCGCCTCCTCGTCTGCCCCCGTCGCGGACGTCGCCGTCAAGCTTGTGGATGTCTATCCCGACGGCAAGGCCTACAACGTTGTCGACACCATCGCACGCGGCAAGTTCAAGGGCGAGGAAAAAACCTCGCTTGAGTTCCGCGTTGACGTTACCGCCTACGCCTTCCTCAAGGGACACCGCATCCGCGTCGAAATTGCCGGTTCCTGCGCGCCCCACTACGACAAGGCCCTGGCCCCCGCCCGCACCTGCCTCCACCGGGGCGGTGCCGACGGCTCATACATCGTCCTGCCGGTCGTCCCCGCCGCCGCTCGCTAGTCGCCCCCGCCGTCCACTGGACCTCGGCGCAAAGCCCCATGGGCGACTGCGCCCCGTGGTATAATTGTCGGCCGTGGTATAATTGTCGGCATGGAAAAACCGGCAATTACCCTGCGTCTTCTTTCGCGCCTCGTCACCGCAACCGCAATCGGTCTCCTCGCCACGGCACGTGCAGCGGACGAGAGAGATCTCGTCCCTTCCGCATCTCCAACCGCCGCTGCCGAACAGGTTTTGAACGTCGTGCGCCCCATGGCCACGCTCCGCTTCCCCGGCGGCGGCATGGACCACCCCGCCCTTTCGGGCGACACGGTGGTGGCGGTTTCCGGCTGGTCGCGCGAAGACGGCCTCCAGACCTTCTCCTACTCGCCGCGCGACGGCCTGCGCTTCGCGGGCCGCATCGGGGCGCGCGGCTACGCCGTCGCCAATCCCCTTCTCGCCGGCCGCTTCGCCATCTTCCCCAACCTCGTCTCCATTGGCGTCGCCGATCTCTCCGACCCGGCGACGCCTACGCTTGCCGCCCAGCTGGCGCGCCCCTCGGGCAGGGCCGTCCGCGTCGCGCCGGACCAGGGATGCATCTTTGTCCAGACCGCCTCCGGCGTGCTCGCCTACGCCAGCGACCCGCGCCTCCAGGGCGGCATTCCGGTCGTCCGCGAGTTCCACCCCGGCGGCAAGCTCGATGACTTCGCCAAGCTGGAGAAGGACCCGCGCGCGAACTTCCTCCCGCCGGAATTCGCCGCGCGCGCCGCCTTCGACGGCGACCGGGCGGCGGCCATCGACACGGCCGCCTCAACACTGGGCCTCTTCCGCCTCGACGGCACCAACGCCGCCGTCCTCGCGACCACGCCCGTCCTCCACCACCTCGGCACCATTGCCGCCAAGGACGGCACCGCCTACATCCTCTCCCCCTCGCTCCGACGGGCGCTCCTGACGCTTGACGCCCGCCTGCCCGGCCCGACGAACCGGACCTTCCGCGCCTCCCTTCTCAGCCAGGAGGTCCCGCGCACCAACACCTTCATGACAATCGGCATGCAGACGGGCGGCGCCGTCGTCCGCGCCGGCGACATCCTTTTCCGCGACGACGGCACCGCCCGCATCACGGCCGACGGCACACCGGCCGCCACCTCGGAGCCCGGCCTGGCGGTCGCCAACGCCTCAATCGACGGCACCCGCATCGCCCTCGCGCAGTCGCGCCGCTGCCGCGTCATCGACTTCTCCCGCTTCCCGCGGCTCAACGTCGTCTGCGACTTCGCGCCCACGGGACTGGTGCACATCACCGGCTGCCACCTCCGCGGCGACGACCTCTTCGTGACCTGGCTGGAGAAGGAGAAGCCCAGGCACGACTTCATCTACCGCCAGCCGACCAACGCCGTCGCCGCCTACGTCGATCTCCGCCAGGCGCGGGACGGCCTCCTGCGCGACGCCGTCTCGACGGTGCGGATCCCCGCCGCCGTCTCCTGCCTCCTCGTCGGCGGACGCTGGCTCTACGCCCCGGGCTACAAGCGCGGCTTCGCCGTCGTCGACGCCGCCGACCCCTGCCATCTCAAGCTCGCCGCGCAGCCCCGCCTCCTCGCCTCCGGCTCCTTCAAGACCAAGGCCTTCGATGGCCGCGTCTTCTGTCAGGACGGCTCCCGCATCCTGGAGCTCGACGTCTCGCGCCCGGACTGTCCGTCAGTCGCCCGCGTCTTCCTGCGCGGCACGCCGGGTACCCCCGGCTACGACGATTTCACCGTCGACGGCACCACGCTCTACGCCCTGTCACATGCCTCGCTCGACCTCTTCGACCTCGCCGACGGCGGCGAGCCGACGGCCCTTGCCGCCCCCTTCGCCGAAATGGACGGCATCCCCGTCGAGATCCCCCCGCTGGCGGTCGCGTCCAACGCCGCGCCGCGCCCCTTGCCCCCCAGCGAGCGCACCGCAACGGTTCTCGACCCCGCACATGGCATCGTCTTCTTCACCGTCCCGCCTGAACGCGACAAGCCCGCCGCCCTTGTCGCTGCCAGCGTGGCCGAACCCGCCGCGCCACGTCCGCTCGCCGCCCTCGCGCTACCGGAGCGAATCCTCGCCCTGGCGGTCGATCCGCCGCACCGCCTCCTCGCCGCCGCCAACGGACGCGACGTCCAGCTCTTCCGCTACGACGACGGCGGGGCCCTCGCTCCGGTTCGCGACATCCCGCTCTCCGACGATCCCCTGCGCGGCCCGCAGGGACTTTCCTTCGCCGCCGACGGCACCCTCTTCGCGGCCTGCGGCCTCGACGGCCTCCGCACCATTTCGCCCGCAACGGGCCGGGTGCAACAGGTTTTAGGCGATCGGGCGTTCGACGGTCTCTTCGCGGCCAACATCGCCGCGGAGGGGGACGACTTGCTTATCGCCTACGGGCATGCCGGCTTGGTAGAGGCCTCCCTCAAACCTGCAAGCGCCGATGCGCAGCGAGCCCTTTCCCGCTGTTTGCTCACACCCGTTCCGGGCGGCGACGTCACGGCCGCAATCCGTGCCGACGGCACGCTTTTCGCCTCAGCCGGCATCGCCCCGCTCTACGCGCGGGGGAAGGCCGCGAAGGGCGGACGCTTCCACAACTACTTCAGCGCCTACGGCCTTGACCTTGCGGCCACCGGCGACGGCGTCATCGCCGTCGCCGACGGAGAGGGCATGCTCCTCCTCTACTCCGCCTCGGAGACCGACGAAAGCGGCGCACCCCTTCTCCTCGGCGAACTCCCGCCCGGCGCCAGCGGCTCCCCGTCCGTCTTTGGCTCCTCGCTGGCGGCCCGGCCCGGCGTCGTCTTCCTCAACGACCCCCGCGCGGGCCTGCTCGTCATCGACGTCTCCAACCCCGCACGGCCACGGCAAGTCGCGCGGCTCCGCCCGGTGCATCCGTCAGAAGAGAAATGAAACGGCTCCCTGTCGTTTTAAATAATCTGTCAAAAAACTCTATTTCTTGGTAGAATTAAAGTCTGAAAAGGAGCATGCCATTCATGAAAACCCTTGTTCGAGTTTCTCTCCTCGCCCTGATTGCGCTCGGCGCGCGGGCCATGGACTACTACGTCGCGGAGACCGGAAACGACACGACTGGCGACGGCTCCGCCGCCAATCCCTACGCGACGATCGCAAAGGCCGTCGCGAAGGCCTCGCCTTCCGGCGGCGACACGGTCCGCGTGGCCGCCGGGACATACCCGATCACGGCGCAGATCAACGTCGAGAAGCCCGTCTCCATCATCGGCGACGGCTGGCGGACGACCACCGTCCGCATGACCGGCGGCGACGGGACGAAGCGCATCCTCTACATGTCGAACGACGTCGCCGTCGTCAGCGGCCTGACCCTTACCGGCTCCGCCTACGGACGCAACGGCTACCCCGCCGGCTTCGCGGGCGGCGGCGGCGCGGCGGCCTTTGTCGCCGGCGGTACGCTCGCCGACTGCCGCATCACCGGAAACAACATCTCCTACGGCAACGCCAACGGCTTCAACGGCGCGGCGGTGAACGTCCGCGGGGCGAACGCCGTCGTCTCGCGCTGCATCATCGACCACAACACCCGCGCAAGGAACACGGCGGGCGGCTGCGGCCTCCGCATCGACTGCGGGTTGGCGGAGAACTGCCTCATCTACGCCAACACCGGTTCGCGCGGCGCGGGCGTCTATATGGCCGGAAGCGACTCGCACCTTCGCAACTGCACCGTCGCGGCCAACCTCATCGCCCACACGGGCAACAACGACGCGGATTTCCAAGGCGGCGGACTCTACTCGGACATCTCCGCCGGCTCCACAATAGTCAACTGCGTCTTCGCCGACAACGCCAGCCACAAGCAAACGGCAGGGGACGGCGGCGCGGAATGGTATGCGAAGGACAAGGCCGTGCTAACGGCCGCCATGTCGCACTGCGCCGTCCTCAACGACGGCGCGACGGGCGCGATCGGCGCCGGCGCCGTCCAGCTTGCGACCTCGCCCTTCGTCGATGTCGCCAACGAGGACTTCCGCCTCACCGTAGCCTCCCCGGCCATCGACGCCGGAACGACCGTCGGCCTGGACGCCACCGACATCGACGGCAACGCGCGCGCCTTCAACGCGCCCGACATCGGCTGCTACGAGCTTCAATACGGCGACCTCACCGCAGGCCTCGCGCCGCTTGACGCCTCGGCCTTCGCGAACGCCCCCATCGCCTTCACGCCGACCGTGCGCGGCACCAACGGAACCGACGCCCTCGCCTTCGCCTGGTCGCTCGAAAACGCCGCCACCGGTGACGGCGTCGCGCTCGGCGCCGCCGCCTCGGCCGAGACGCTCGCGCTCCCAGGCGGCCTCCCGGCCGGACGCTACACGGTCGGCCTTTCCGTCCGCAACGCCACGCAGGGCGGCAGCTGGATCGCCGCCGCCGAGACGGGCGCGCTCTTCGTCAACGCCCGCACCAACTATGTGACGGCCGCCGCCAACCCCGACGCCGCCTTCCCGTGGGACTCTCCCGCGACGGCGGCGACGAGCATCCAGCAGGTTCTCGACGCCGCGCTCAACGGCAGCGTCGTGCTCCTAGCCGAAGGGACCTATCCCATCCGCGAGGAGCTTCTTGTCGAAAAGGGCGTCACCCTCCTCGGCGCCGGGCGCGACCGGACGAAAATCGTCAACACCGCGACATCCACCTCTACGAACCGCGTTCTCTACCTCGGCCACCCCGACGCCTACGTGGGCCGGCTGACGCTCGAGGATGGCATCTTCTCCAGCGGGACAGTCCACGATCGCTCAACCGCCGGCGCTTGGGGCGCCTTCATCCAGGCCGGCACGCTCGCCGACGCCTGCGTCACGAACTGCTCCACCTCCTACGGCAATGCGACTATGTTCAACGGCGCGGCCGTCGAAGTGGCCTCGACCGACGCCCGCGTGACGCGCACGATCATCTGCTGCAACAAGCGCAACAGCAACAACACCGCCAAGGGCGGCGGCCTCCGCATCGACGCCGGGCTGGCCGACGACTGCCTCGTCTACGGCAACACCGGCGGTTACGGCGCCGGCGTCTATATCGGCGCAAACGGCGCGAAGCTGCGCAACTGCACCGTCGTCGGCAACACCTGCAACGGTTCCGACGCCAAATACCAGGGCGCGGGCCTCTACTTCGAGCCGACGGCCAAGGGCGCCGAGATCGTGAACTGCGTCTTCGCCTACAATGTCAAGACCACGGGCGCCACCAGCGGCAACGGCGGTTCCGAATGGTACGCGGCGAACCAGTCGATTCTCACCTCCGCCGTGAAGAACTGCGCCTTCCTCTCCGACGCCTCGACCGGCTCCGCCACCGCCGTCGGAACCGACTCCTTCACCTTCCTGGCGACTGACCGCGCCTTCTGCGCCTACGCCAAAGGCAACTACATGCCGCACCGGAAGGGCGTCCTCCGCGACAAGGGCCTCTACGCCGACTGGATGGCCTCCGCCCGCGACATCGACGGCCGGCCGCGCCTCCTCGGCCCGCGGGTTGATATCGGCTGCTACGAATGCGACCTGCCGCTCCCGCTCCTGCTTGAAGTAAAGTAAGCCATGGCGATCGCCATGAAACACCCCTGCATGCAACTCCCCCGCCTTTCTCTTGCCGCCATTGCCGCGACCGCGCTCGCCCTTGCGGCCCAGGCCGCCCCGTGGCGCCCCGAAGCCGACTTTTCCAAGACCCCCGTCTTCATCGCCACCAACGCCACCGTGCCCGAGGTCGAGGCCGCGCGGCTCATCCTACGCGCACAGGCGATGCTCGCCGGCGGCGAGGACCCGCTCACCAACGCCGTCCCTGCCGTGGCCACCAACTTCCCGGCCGCCGGCATCGTCGTCGGCTGGCAGGGCAGCGCTCTCGTCGCGCCGCTCGCGAAGGGCCTCGGCCTCGTCGACTGGTACCAGGCCAAGCCGACATGCCAGGACACGATCGTCCAGAAAACCGTCGGCCAGGTCCTCGTCGTTGCCGGCAATTCGCCGCAGGGCGCCTACTGGAGCGCCAGTGACCTCCTCTACCGCAACGGCGCGCGCTTCCTCCACAACGGCGGCGCAGACGGCGAAGGTGGAACCTTCCTCGAATACATGACCGGTCTCAAGGCGCCGCGCGACTGGCGCCACCAGCCCGAGGCGCTCATCCGCATGGGCTTCCAGGTGCGGTGCCAGCAAAGCTCGCTGAAGGGCGCGGAAAGGGACGCCGAACTGATCGCCAAGAACCAGTTCGCCGCTCGCAACGGCGCCGACGCCTTCGGACCGCTTAACGGCGGTCGCGCCCGCGAGTGGCTGGGCATGGAGTCGATCCAGCCGCCGGTCAACGAGTTCAAGAAGCACCCCGACTGGTTCCCCCTCATCGACGGCAAGCGCTGGCGCCCGCCCCCCGGCTCGGGCTGGGAGTGGGTCGTCGAGGGCTGCTGGGTAAACGACGAGTTCGCCGACTGGGTTGTCGAGAACAACGAGCGCCGCTACCAGCAGCGCGGCGGCAGCAACATGGTCGCCGTCATCGACGTCACCAACTCCGACGGCGGGCGCCGCTGCGAATGCGACGGCTGCCGCAAGCTCCGCGCCTCCTACCCCGACGAGTCAAGCTGCTACTTCGACTACCAGACCAAGATCGCCAACCGCATCAAGGAACGCCACCCGGAGATGCGCGTCGAGGCGAGCGCCTACCTCATGGGCCGTCCCTACCCCAAGGCCGGCAACGGCGTCCTGCGCGGCATCGAGGCCATCGAGTACTGCCCCTACAGCCGCTGCTTCATCCACCCCTACTCCGACAAGCGCTGCCCGACCAACAAGGCCGACCTCGACCGCATGGCCGAGTGGAAGAAAGCCGACCTCCCCGTCGGCGACTTCGACTACCTCTTCGATGTCTTCCAGCCGCCGATGGGCCTTCCCGTCTGGGAACTCGCGGCCGATGTCGTCGATTACTGGATGGCCTACAACGCTCCCCACCGCATGCCGCAGATGTATTCGGAGGCCGCCGTCGAGGGCGGCTGCGGTTCGCGCAGCCGCATCGCCGCCTATGTCTTCGCCCGCAAGCTCTGGGACGCCTCGCAGACGGCCGACGAGCATCTTCGCGACTGGTGCCGCGTCGGCTTCGGCGAAGGCGCGGAACCCATGCTGGAGTTTCTCCGCGCCGAGGCCGTCGCCTGGACGAACCAGCCCGTCCACCTCACCGCCTGCTTCAACAACCCCCTCGGCACCGCCAAGACCTTCATGACGGCGGAGCTCGCCGCGCAGGGTTCCAACGCCTTTGCGAAGGCCGAGTCGCTTCTCGACGCCGCCGCGAAGGGCGCCTCCCCTCGCGACGCCGCCCGCATCCGCAAGCAGCGCGCCACCCTCGCCTTTGAGCGCAAGGTCTTCGAGGAGTGGACCGTCCTCCGCGCCAAGGCCCTCGACGCCGCGATGGAAACCTCTCTGGAACTTGGCGAGCCGGGCGACTCCGCCTTCGACCGCGCGGAAAGGCTCCCGCTCGCCACGCGGCTGAAGACGAGCCCCGACGACGAGCTCGCCACGGGCGTCGTGCAGTTCTACCGCACCGCCGAAGCCCTTCGCGTCCGCGTCACTTCCAACGACCCCTTCTTCAAGCCACAGTCCTGGAACGAGCGGCGCGGCGACGAGGGCCATTTCCCCTGGGGCTTCAAGCCCGGCTCGATGGAACTCTTCCTCCAGGCTCCCGGCCAGAGCGGCTACCGCCACTTCGCCGTCGCCGCCGACGGCACGGCCTACGACGCCATCGCGATGGACGCCCGCGCCATCGACTCCGCCGACTGGAAGATCGACTCCGTCCAGCGCGACGGCCTCTGGCAGCTGACGCTGACGATTCCCTGGCGCGTCCTCCGCATGGAGGAGCCGCCCAAGGCCGGCGACATCTTCCACGCCGTGGTGATCGACACGGCGCACCGCCGCAACGCCAAGACCGGCGAAGTGGCCAACTACGAAATCGGCCTTCCTTTCCCGGCCGCGCACGACATCGGCATCGGCGCCGCGCTGGTCGTCGACGACTTCGGCGGCCGCCGGCCGGAATGAGGGGCCGTCCCGGAGAGGCGTGTCGATGATATCGTTTCCCGCATGGTCCAGGGGCCGCTTCCAGGCCCACTTCATCTACACCGGCGTCGCGGAGTCGGTATTCCTGGTCTTCCCGGACGGCACCTCCGCGCTGATCGACTGCGGCGACCACCCCGCCATCACGCGGCTCCACCTCGCCGTTCCGGTGAAGCCCAACCCCGGCCGACTCGCCGGCGACTGGGTCGCGCGCTATGTCGCGCGCGTCAACCCCTTCGGCGACAACATCGACTACCTCGTGGTCTCCCACTTCCATTCCGACCACACGGGCACGCCCGGCTGGCGGAGTTCCGCGCCCTTCGGCAACTACCCCGGCTCGCCCGGTGCCACGCGCCCCGGCGCCGACTACTACCGCAGCGGCTTCGGCCTCGCGGCCGAGCACCTCCACTTCAGGCGGGCGATCGACCGCGGCTGGCCCGACTACGACGAGCCGTCGCCCCTCGTGGATGGCCCCGACCGCGAACTGGAGCACATGCTCAAGCTCTACGCCTGGCTGCAGGAACGCGACGGCCTCGTCGTCGAGAAGTTCCGCGTCGGGGCGCGCGACCAGATCGTCCCGCTCCACGACCCGGAGGCCTGCCGGGACTTCTCCGTCTTCAACCTCTGCGCCAACGGCCGCATCGCGATGGCCGACGGGACAATCCGCGACCTCTTCGGGGACCAGCCGCCCCCCGCGCCCTTCAACGAAAACCTGATGAGTCTCGGGACCATCTTCTCCTACGGTTCCTTCCGCCTCTTCACGGCGGGCGACTTCTCCGGCACCGTCCCCGACGGCGCAGGCGGGCTCCTCCAGGCCGAGGACGCCCTCGCCGAGGCGGTCCCGGCCGTGGATGTGGCGAAGATCAACCACCACGGCTACCACGCCATGCCGCCCGCGCTCGTGCGGGCGCTGGCACCCCGCGCCTGGGTCGCCTGCGTCTGGGACCAGCTCCACCTGTTGCACGACACTTTCGCGCGGCTCACCGACCGCGCCCTCTATCCAGGCGACCGCCTTGTGCTGCCGGGCTACCTGCCCGATGCCATCCGCGCCCTTCCGCCCGAGGCGCGGCGCGATGTGCCCGACGCCGCATTCTCGCCCGTGCACATCGTCCTCGACGTCGCCCCGGGCGGCCGCGACTACACGCTCACCGCCCTCTCCGCCGACGACGAGGAGATGCGCCCCGTCGCCACCTTCCCCTTCCGCTCCCAACTCCCCAACTAGCCATTAGCCAACTCCCCCGCCATGACCTCCCCCTGGAAAAACAAGGCCATCCTTCTGGCAGCCCCCAAACGCGCCTCGCTCCCGCGCTTCCTCGACTTCATCGGGAACCGCCTCGCCGGCGACGGCTTCACGCACCTCGTGCTGCGCGTCGGCTACCGCTACGCCTTCGAGTCGCACCCCGCCTGCCGCGCGAAGGACCCGCTGACGCGCGAGGACGCCGCGGCCATCGCCGCCGCCTGCCGCCGCGCCGGCATTGAACTGGTGCCCGCCTGCAACCTCTTCGGCCACCAGAGCGGCCGCAACGGCGTCGTCGAGGCCGGACTCCTCGCCGCCTACCCCGACATGGACGAGTCCCTCGGACGCGACAAAGTCCGCGCCGACTACTGCCGCTCCATCTGCCCGCGCCACCCGGGGGCGCTCGCCGCCGCAACCGACATCGCCGCTGAACTCGGCGAGGCCTTCCAGGCACGCGCCGTTCATGTCGGCTGCGACGAGGTCTTCGAAATCGGCGTCTGCGAGCGCTGTCGCGACACGCCGACGGCCGTCCTCTTCGCCGACTGGGTCAACGGCCTTTCGCGCAACCTCGCGGCGCGCGGCCTCGGGACCTTCATCTGGGGCGACCGCCTCATCCCCAGCGAAAAGCCGGGACAGGAGATCTGGGACGTCTCCGACAACGGCACCGCCGACGCGATCGGCCTCATCGACAAGGGCATCCAGATAGGCGACTGGCACTACTGGGGCCAGGAGGCCTACCCGTCCGTGGACCGCTTCGCCGACGCCGGCCTCCGCATCTGGATCTGCCCGTGGTGCAGCGCCGAGGCCGCCGGGCGCTTCGTCTCCTACGCCGAGGCCCACGACCGCGGCCACATCGAAGGCCTTCTGCTCACCTCGTGGTATGCCTTCGAGCAGTTCGCCGACGCGCTCGAGGACCGCCTCGCCATTGCGGGCGAAAACGACCCCAACGGCAAAATCAACGAGAATGTCAATGGCGAGGCGGCCGTTTACCGCCTCTTCAACGCAAACAGCAAAGGAGGGAAGTGAAAATGGCAGGACGAATCCATTCATCCCGTGGCGGCTGGGGCGCCACACAGGCGGCCCGGACGGCGGGCGTTGCGCTTGCGGCATTGGCCGCCGCCTTCGCCGTTCCGCTCCACGCATCCGACTACTACGTCGCGACCAACGGCAGCGACGCCACGGGCGACGGCTCCTCGGCCGCGCCGTTCCTTACGATCTCCAACGCGCTCGCCCATGCGTCGGTGCTGGGCGGCGACACCATCCACGTCGGCCCCGGCCTCTACGAGATCACGGCGCAGCTCGAAGTGACGAACGCCACGGCCGTCGTCGGCACGGCCGGCCGCGATTCGACCGAGGTGCGACGCGCCGAGGTTTTGGTCACGAACAAGAAGCCCGGCCCCGATTTCCAATCGCGCTGCCTGTACATCTGCCACCCCGGCGCGAAGGTCGAGGGCATCACCTTCTCGCGCGGCTACCTCTATTTCGATTCTGCCACGGCCGACACCGACCGACTGCTCGTCCGGGGCGCCGGCGTCTACATCGAGGCGGGGGCATTGCTTTCCTGCGCCGTGACGAACTGCTACATCGGGAGGAGCAAGGTCGGCGGCGCGCTCGCCCTTCAGGGCGCAAACGCATTCGTCAGCAACTGTCTGGTCCGCGCCAACCGCAGCTACGGCAACTCGTACGAACACTACGGGACGGGCGTCACCGCCTCCGGCGGCGAAATCGTCGATTCCGATATCTGCGACAACGCCTACGTGGGCGCCACCTACCCGCGCGGCACGGGTCTCTACATCGAAAAGCCGCCCAGCGGGGCCACGCCGGTGACTCTCCGCCGCTGCCAAATCACGGGCAACTACGACAACGCCGCGAACTACGTGTCCTACTGGGGGACGGCGGCGGGTGTGCAAATCATGGCCCCCGACGCGCTTTTCGAGAACTGCCTCATCGCCGGCAACAGCACGCACGGCAACGGCGGCGGCGCCTACGTGAGCGGCGCCCGCGCGACTTTCGTGAACTGCACCATCGCGGACAACGCCGCCGCCTACGGAGGCGGTGTCTGGAACAACGTCGCGACGGCCAAGTACCGCAACTGCATCATCCAGGGCAACGCCGCGCCCTCCGACACGGCCACGGGTTCCCCGGAATGGCATGGAAGCGCAAACTTCTCCTACTCGCTCTGCCCAGTCGCGCTGCCGACGGCCGACGCCGGCAACGTAGAGGGCACGGCCGTCTTCCAGGCGGGGGGCCACCGGCTCGCCGGCGGCTCCCCCGGCTACAACGCCGGCTCCACGAACGACTACGCCTGGCTCGCCACCGCGACCGACCTCGACGGCAACGCACGCGTCTGGGGCGACGCCATCGACATGGGCTGCTACGAGTACTCGGTCTCCGGTCTCGACGCCTCCATGTCCACCTCCGCGGAGAAGATCCTCCTCGGAAACGCGGTCACGCTCGACGCCCTCGTCGTAGACGGGACGGGGCTTGGCTACACCGTCGCCTGGCACGTTGACGGCGCGGCCGCCCCAGCCTCCTCCGAAAGCACCTTCGCCTACACGCCGCAGACACCCGGGGCGCACACCGTCGCCCTCGTCGTGACGGACAACGGCGGGACCGTCTACGATGGCGGCACGGCGACCGTCCTGGCCGTTCCCCACGCCATCACCGTGGTGGATCCGGCAACCCATCCGGGAATAGTGCCCGCAATGCCGCACGACTCCGAGTCAAACGCCCTCACGAATCTTCTCGACGCCGTCGCCCTCGCGATGGACGGCGTCACGGTCAACGTCTATCCGGGCAGCCACTGCGTGACGAACGAAGTGCTGCTGGACCAGGCAATAGCCCTCAAGTCCGTCGCCGGTCCCTCCGCGACCTCGATCCGCAACGTCTCCGGCGCGGGGCGCGCCCTGCATATCAACCACGCAGGGGCGTCGGTGTCCGGCTTCGCCGTGACCGGCACGGTGTGGAACGCCCGCGAGGCAAAGGGCGTCGGCGTCTTCATCGACAACCGCGGCGGCGCCGTCTCGAACTGCCTGGTCAAGGCCAATGTCGCCAACACCGACATGAACATCTACGGCGCCGGGGCATATCTCGCCGCCGGCGAGATGGTCGACTGCGAAATATCAGGAAACAGGCTGTCCGTTTCGCTCAAGAACCTCGGCTACACCATCATGGCGGGAGCCGGCGTCCACATGACCGGCGGCACCCTCCGCAACTGCGCCGTCGTCTCGAATACGCTCTCCTCGCTTTACCCGCCCGCGCAAATCGACTCGCCCGCTTCGCACCAGGCAGGCGGCGGCATCTGCGCGAGCAGCGGACGGCTCGTGAACTGCCTCGTTGCCGGGAACTCGGCCGTAAACGCAACCGGCGGCGGCCTTGCGGCCAAGGGAACCGTCATCGTCAGCAACTGCACCTTCGCCGCAAACTTCGCGGGGACGTACGGCGGCGGAGTGTCCGACATTTATGGCAGTGGCAAGTTCACCAACACCGCTTTCGCGCTGAACGACGCGGACGAAGGCGGGGAACAAATCTGGCAGGCCTCGCCGGCCACCTTCAACCACTGCTTCGCGCCCGAAGGCACAATCCCCGACGCAAATGGGAACGTCCTCGGCGACGGCCAGCCCTTCTGCGACCCCTCTTCCCTCGACTTCACGCCACGCCGCAAGGGCCCCCTCCACAACACCGGCCTCTACGACGCCTCGTGGATGGACGGCGCCACCGACCTCGCCGGCAACCCGCGCGTCGACCACTACCTTGGCGGCGTCGGCCTCGTCGACATCGGCGCGATCGAGACGCCCTACCGACCGCCCGCGACGCACCTGATGGTGCGCTAAAGCCCGCAGCTCCCCCACCACCCATCGTTCTCCCACGAGTCTTGCTCCTACATTCACCATGACACCTCTCACCTCTCGCCTCTCACCTCTCGCCTTCGCGGCGGCGCTGGCCGCCACGGCCGCCAGCGCGACCGGCACCGCCCCCTGGCGCCCCGAAATCGACATCTCCCGCGCCCCCGTCTATGTCGCGACCAACGCCACCATCCCCGAGGTCGAGGCCGCGCGGCTGATCCTGCGCGCCCAGGCGATGCTCGCCGGCGGCGAGGACCCGCTCACCAACGCCGTCCCCGCCGTGACCACCAACTTCCCGGCCGCCGGCATCGTCGTCGGCTGGCAGGGCAGCGCCCTCGTCGCGCCGCTCGCGAAGGGTCTCGGCCTCGTCGACTGGTACGAGGCCAAGCCAACATGCCAGGACACGATTATCCAGAAGGTTGTCGGCCAGGTCCTCGTTGTTGCCGGCAACTCGCCGCAGGGCGCCTACTGGAGCGCCGGTGACCTCCTCTACCGCAACGGGGCGCGCTTCCTCCACAACGGCGGAGACGATGGCGAGGAGGGGACCTTCCTCGAATACATGACCGGGCTCAAGGCCCCGCGAGACTGGCGCTACCAACCCGAGGCCCTCATCCGCACCGGCTTCCAGGACCGCCGACGCAAGAGCAAGCTGAAAGACGCGGAGAAGGACGCCAAGCTTGTCGCCAAGAACCAGTTCGCCGCCCGCAACGGCGCCGACGCCGTAGGGCCGCTCGACGGCGGCCGCGCCCGCGAGTCAATTGGGAGCGAGT
>JAEEGL013178538.1_pt1 | contig 19952 bp, 18 predicted proteins | sample 9134231 | NCBI WGS metagenome assembly JAEEGL01 (sample SAMN16246548, study PRJNA631951) | gut metagenome | biome: gut microbiome; feature: rumen; material: fiber-attached | host: Bos | place: Iran: Karaj | collected 2018-10 | reverse complement strand
TGATATCCTGCTCTAGCTTCCTTCTCTCCTCAATCAATTCATGCATCTTAGCAACTTCATCAGCATGAATATACAGGCTTTTTACATGTTTTCCTTCCCTGAATTGCAGATAGTAGTACTCACCGCCTTTGATCAAGCGACGGCGCAAAGATCCCTTGGGATAGCTGTCCAGTTTCTTATTTAGAGCATTCAGTTTTTCATCCAACGCAAGATACTCGCTTTGATAATCGCTCATTGTGCAACCTCTGCAAATATTTTTACTATTTGTAGGGTAATTATATAACAGCACAACCCATATTGTCAAATGAGCCGCTTCGGGGCTACCCGAAATATCTGCCTTCCCTCTCCATTATCCATTGCACCGTTGTCTGTACAAACGAATCCGCCTGTTCGGGTGTCATATAAGTATATTCTCTGTGAAGATCCCCGTGATTGTCACTGTGATAGAATCCGCAGATATACTGCCTTCTGTTCTCAAATGCATCCCTGCTGAACATATCCATGAACTCATTATAATAATCGACGGCATTCTCATATACCGAAAAGGCATTAAAGCCCGGATGCTGCTCAAGATACAGAAAATCCATGTCGTACCAGTCACCCTTCGCTGCCCAGACAAGCTTGTATTTATCCTCTGCGTATTCATTGGAATAAATCTTTATGAGATCGAAATAGATAGTCTCCGTCCACCTGACATCCGTCAGCAGATGCACATAGTACCCCAGGAAGAACGAATACTCCATAATCGAGTAGTTCTTGATGACATCATCATTAAAGTACTTCTCACAAAAAGCCCCTATGTCAATATATGTCTCATCTTCCGGGTTTGTCCTGAAATGCGTCAGCTCCTTAGGCGGATGATACTCTGTCCAGTCCTCGCTCGGAACACCGCTGTCAGGCGCGATATTCCCCATGACAAAGGCAGTCTCATCTATATTGTCTAAATGCCTCAGCAATTCATCCGCGATCCGTAAATGAACCATCCACGATGCCATTATGATCTCCCCCTTGCCTTTCTCTACGGTGCAGGCCGTGCGTTATCTGAATCCGGATCGATGAATTCATAGGAATTCATATAGTCCTCATATTCCTGCATGGTGATCTTCTTACCGTTATATGTAAAGTCACTGTTCTCATCATACATATCATCTTCTGCATCCCAGTATTCGGCATTGATATCTATCGTCTCAAGTATAACGCCGTCCACGTCATATCTGACAAGCGAGAGCATCTTTCTTCCGGCATGTGAAAAATCGCTGTGACTTACATACACATGTCCGTTACCCTTGTATACTCCGCACTCGGCCGCCGTACCGTCGCCGCAGTCACGCAACTCAAGTTCACCGTTCCTTACATCATAGATATTGTAGCCGTAGAATACGGTTGAGACTAACAGCTCGTCTTTGCCGTCTTCATCAACATCATAATAGAACGTTACCGGTTCCGTATCGAAGTCTTCTTTTACAAAACTGAATATCTCTGAGAATGTCTCTCCGTCAAGCTTAAGCTCATCATTAATGAACTGTTGGTATATCTCATCATCCGCAGCTGCATCCGCACTACCGGCAGATCCTTCATCGGGATCCGAAGCCTGTTCAGGTACTAACGACAGACAGAACTCTTCAAACTGTGCCTCTGTTTTATATGATCTGAACTTAAACTGCTGATACTTCCCTTCGTCATTCGTCCAGTACAGATAAAGCCACGGGCCGTCATCTCCCGAATCTCCGGAGTCTTCTCTCTCCTTAACAGTCCCTTTACTTACAAGATCTGCAAATTCATTCCACTGATCATCCGTAAGTTCTATCGTCCCGATCAGAGTCGTATCCTCCTCCGTGCAGGGGCCGTAATCATCCTTGCGCTCCCTTGTCTCATGGAAGAACATATGCTTACCGTCTTCAACATAGAACTTGTATCTCTGGTAGTAAGCATCATAGTTGATGTTCTCTCTCGTAAAATAAAATTCCGTGATATCCTCAATAGAGATATCCTCGCCGACGATCATCTCATCACTGTCCGAAGTCATATCTTCTTCCTCTGTCTCCGGCTCCGGCTCTTCTTCTGCGCCGCATCCTGCCGTAAGAACACAGCATCCGGCCAGTACAGCCAATAGTATCATTGCCGTTTTCATCCTAAACGATCTTTTCATTCCAAAATCCCCTTTCAATGTTTCTTTATTTTTCCGCGCCGGCCCAAGTCTGCGCCGCCGCGATCATTCTATATACAACGCCCTTATGCAGGCGTTATTGGTAACACATCCAAGCTTATCCCATGTGGTCTCTTCGCTCATATCAAGCCACTCATCATCGACCAGTATATAGGACTGTCCCATTTCACTGACAACATCTATCCTTGCAGTACTGTCATAGACCATTGACTCTCCTTCAACGGGAGCACCGGTCGAATAAGTGACTGCTATAACATATGCTCTGACATCCATCGGAGTATCCAGTTTGAATACGTGATATCCCTTAAGATCCGCATGATATTTCTGAGAATACAGACATTCCTTACGATCAGGCGTCATGATCTGTATATTAAGATCTGTATCATTTGCAAGGACGTATGTGCCCACGGCAGCCAGCTTACCCTTGCCCGTAAAGAAATTGGCCGTAGTGGTCTCATCTCCCGTACTTACCGGATCTGTCATCCAGTGTCCGCAGTCATATGACAGCACCTGCGAATACTCATCAGTCACTGACATAAAGCACGGAGTATCATATAAGCGGTCAAACGGCGTATCGTAAGATACATAGTAATATTCTCCGGGATAGTTGCTGTTATATGTGATCCATGCGCCGTTCTTAGAAGCCTGTGTCATAAAGTTCTCTTTGGGGAAATCATCATCCCAGCCTATGACTGCTATACTGTGGTCAAATTCACCCGGCTCGGCATCGGGATAATTCATAGTCACAACGCCGTCGTATCTTCCTATCTTGCTGTCCGGAATCCCGACATAGAGCGCACCGTGCTCACGTATACCCATCTTGATCTCATCATCTGTCCATTCATTGGCATCGATCGAATCATCCAGTACCAGCCCGTTACCGAATCCGCGGCTTAGCTGATTAACAACAGATATGGCAAGACCGCCCAGCTTTTTCTTATCTACACCCGTTGCTAAGAATACACCTTCATCCTTATCATCGGAATATATCTCATCAAGCAGCTCGTACTGGTCAAGCACTATATTACCGCCATGGTTAAGTTGGTTACCGGTCGACATCGCACATGATGACGCACACAGCCAGCAGGTACCGCTAAGCTGTGATACCATCTCAAACTCCACACCGTCTTCTAACAGATTATAGGTCTTCTCATCGTCGCTACACCCTGCCAGCAGCAGCATCATGCCGAATATAAGTATTACAGACCTTATCTTATTCTTATTGTTCGCTGAATTCCTGATAGACATCGTATCCTTAAATATCCCTTAATGAGCCCATTTGGCCTTACTATCCTACTATAAGGTTTTGACTGTTTTTTTTCAATAAAAACCGATACTATACCGCTTTAATGTGGTATAATATTCCCATGCGTACGGTTCCGGTTAGATCGCCGTATAGCTCAATTAATAAGGAGGAGATCACAGAAATGAAAGATCCCAAAGCAAAGCCCGCAGGATCAAAGACGGGCAAGATCAAGACAAAGCTTATTCTTATTATGGTAGCACTTGTTGTGATACCGCTTTGTGTCTCATCTATCGTAAGTACGATCAACACGATCAACACTGCAACAGACAGTGCATACGAGACCAACGCCGCACAGGCATCGATAGTCGAGGAGAGAGTCAACAACATCATCGAGACTAACGTTGAAGCACTTAAGACTTTTGCTGCTGCACCGTCTACCGTAGCCTATCTTAAGGGCGAAGCTACAGGCGAGGCTGAAGGCGAGGCTATCATCCGCCAGCTGCAGATAATAGACGAGACTTTGGCAGACGGCAACTCAACCGCTATGGCAGGTCCTGACGGAATGCAGTTACTCAGATCGACAGGTAAGCTTGTCGATGTTTCCGACAGAGAATATTACAAAGAAGCCATGAAGGGTAATGTGTTCATCTCTGATATGAACGTATCCAAGACAACAGGTAAGTGTATCTCTACTTTCGCAGTTCCTATTTTTGATACGGACGGCAAGACCGTTTTAGGTATGGTCCAGAGGAACTATGACCTGATGGTATTGCATGAGCTTCTTGCAGAAGAAGTTACACAGGACAGACAGGAGATAGTTATGGTCGACAGGACCGGTACGGTCGTTGCCCACTCTCTTCGTGAACTGAACGTTGAAGATCCTGAGATGCAGGATCAGAATCCTTTCTATACGGATTCAAGAGGCGATAAGACCAATGGATTCTATACATCTGATTTCATGGGTGATACATGGATCATCTCATGGGTTAAGCTGGATATCTGCGGCTGGGTAGTTGCTTCATGCCGAGTTAAGGAAGTTGCACTTACGGCCGTTTATAAGACCCTGATCACTCAGGTTGCTCTTTCGGTTGCATTCGTTGTAGCAGGTATCATCATCGCTATCGCCCTTTCTAACAATATAAGCAACCCCGTACATGCGATAGGCGCATCTTTAGAGGCTCTGGCAGACGGACGCTTCGTAGAGATCGACGGTTTCTCTGACAGGAACGATGAATTCGGAGAGATCACCAACAATGCCAACGGAGTTATACGTAAGTTAAAACAGACCGTATCCGAAATCTACAAGGGTGCATCCAATGTTGACGGTGCATCCGACGAACTGTCAAGGACTTCCGAGCAGATGTCCAATAACACCGGCAATGTTTCAAGAACGGTCAACGATATATCTGACGGTGCCGCTCATCAGGCTGATGAGATCCAGAGCGCTACACAGAACATGATGAAGATCGAGGATTCCGTTAATGCAGTTCAGTCATCAACGAACAATCTTACCGAGATAGCAGCCAAGATGCAGGATGCTTCCAAGGCTTCAGCTGACAATCTCTCAGAACTCATGAGGAGTTCCGAGAACATGAATTCCGCTATCAACAATATCTCTGAGAAGATCAATACTACAAGCGATACGATCAGCAAGATCAACGGAATGGTTGATTCCATCTCCGCTATCGCAGATCAGACCAACCTGCTTGCACTTAATGCATCCATCGAGGCTGCACGTGCAGGTGAAGCCGGCAGAGGCTTTGCAGTCGTTGCCGAAGAGATCGGCAAGCTTGCTACCGAATCCAATGAATCTGCCAACACTATCCGTTCTGAGATGGATTCACTCTTAACAGAATCTCAGGCAGCTGTAGAGATGGCTGAGAACGTACAGAAGACCAACAGCGAGCAGCAGAAGGTCATCGAGTCTACCGCTACAGGCGTTAACGAGATGATCGATGATATCAGGGATACAGCAAGAGAGATAAGAGATATCTCTGCTAACGTAGATTCATGCGTAAGTGCCAAGAATATAGTAATGGATGCCATGAGTTCACTTACTGCTATCTCTCAGGAAAATGCAGCCAACAGTGCAGAGACCGGCTCCGCTATGCAGGGCTTGTCTTCTACCGCAGAATCACTTTCAGAGAGTGCTCTGTCACTGCGTGATGTATCTGCTAAGCTCTCAGAAGAGATCGGATTCTTCAAGATCTGATCGGTCGGCACGATTACAGATCTTTGTTTTAAACATGACATTTCGGGCATGGGCCCGTATATAAAAACATCGGTGATGCTCCCATCACCGATGTTTCTTTTTATAAGAAACTATATAAATACAATTCTTAAGTTCCGTATGAACTCAGCTGTTATTCCCCTTGCGGTATATCTCCAGCGCCTGCGCTGCAAGTCTTGCGTAGGTAGCCTTCCTGTTTATCAGGTTGATGCTCGCCGGTACTGTACTGGCCTCGGCCTTGTTACGCAGTGACATAGCCTCAGCGTTATAATACTCTATGGCATTGGCGATTATCTCTTCAGGCACCTTATCTATGGTCGCATTAAAATACGTTCCGGTCGAAGAGTCTATCATGCCCAGTTCCGGCTCATCCTTTTCCTTTGTTCCTATCTTCTCTGACAATGCCATCACGAGTGATTCGCGTGACATATCCGCTTTCTTGATTCCCTGCATATGATACCTGTTCCTTATTCCAAATGATTGATTATAAATACCGTGATCTCATCCCTGGTCGGCATGCTCATCATGGCGCCTTTTCTCGTTGTTATGATGGATGCAGCCGCGTTGGAGTATGTTAGCATATCACTTAAATGGAATTCATCCATATGCGCAAGAGCAGACTTCTTATCCCACTCTCTCGTATAGCCTACCATCGCACTGCTTCCGTCAGCCATTGCATCGGCAACTCCGGCCATCCTTAATATATATCCCAGTGCGCATCCTAAGAACGTATCTCCCGCTCCTGTAGCCTCAACCGTTCTGCTGCTGACAAAAGCTGGAACTCTGACACAGACATCTCCGCTTAATGCCACCGATCCGTCACGGCCCATCGTCGCAAATACTATAGGTATATCATACTTCTCCTGTAATATCCTTGCGCCCTTTTCATAGTCGTTAAGGCCGGTTAGGAATTCTATCTCATCATCAGCAACCTTAAGGACATCGCAGGCTTTCATTCCCCACTCCATCATCTCTTTGGCATTGCTCTCGCTGTCCCATAACATGGGTCTGTAGTTGGGATCAAAGCTGATGAGGCAGCCCGCCTTAACAGCCTTGTCTACCGCATACATGGTCGCTTCCCTTGCAGGATCTGCCGTCATTGACAGGGAGCCGAAATGAAGGATCTTGGACTCTTCTATCAGGGATTCTTTGATCTCATCCTTTTTAAGCATCAGATCTGCTCCCTCTTTACGATAGAAGGAGAAATCCCTCTCACCGTCCGCCTTATTATCTACAAATGCAAGAGTCGTGTTATATTCGGGATCTAAGATCAGTCCCGATACGTCTATCCCTGCCTCAACTGCATTGACGCGCAGTATCTGGCCGAACATATCCGCTCCGACCTTGCCTATGAACGCCGTGTTAAAACCGAGATTGTTAAGCATCGCCAGCACATTGCATGGCGCTCCGCCCGGATTGGCTTCCAAGAGCTTATTGCCCTGATCGCTTAATCCGCTGTCGGTAAAATCCACCAACAATTCCCCTATTGCCGTCACATCATACCGCCTTGCCATTATTTGTAACCCTCCAAACAAACTATCCGATAAGCCTTAATATATCATTATACATGACTACGACCGCAAGTACCGCCAAAAGCGCAAAGCCCACCAGATGAACTATACCCTCTTTCTCAGGCGGGATAGGCTTGCCTCTGACACCCTCAACGAACAGGAACATGAGCTTACCTCCGTCTATAGCGGGCAAAGGCAGGAGATTTAATATCCCCAGGTTAACGCTAAGTATCATCGCTATATTGAACATATTAAGGAGCACCACCCACGGGCCGTAAGGCGCTGCCGCGTCCTTGACCTCATCTATAGCCTGTGCCATACCCACGGGACCTGCCACGTCATCCTTGCTGCCTCTCCCTGCCAAGAGGGCGATCAGTGACTTCCATGTACCCACAAACGCATATCTCTCTTCATAATATGCATATTTAAATACGCTGCCGTTCTTACATTCCAGATACTCGCCGTACCCGTTAAGACCGATGAGATACCTTCCGGTCTCATCATTATACTTGGGATTGACCGTTACCACTCCCTTAACTCCGTCACGCTCATATTCTATGGTCATCGGACGGCTCTTATTGGTATAGGTATTGATGTATATCTCATTGGCCAGATAAACACGGCTTCCGTTCATCTTCGTTATCACATCCCCGACTTCAAGTCCTGCTTCCTTGGCAGGATATCCGTCCATTAACGATGTGATCTTGGCATTCGATGAGCCCGTGTTCCATACGACTATGAGTGCCAATAGATATGCTACTATGAAATTGAATACCGGTCCTGCCAGAACTATTGCAATACGGGAAAAGAGCGGAGCCTCTTTGTACGATATCCCCTGAAGTTCGTTTAAGAATCCGGCGTCTTCTCCGGCCTTGGTCTCAGTCTCACTCTGAAGAGGCTTATCTTCCCCTTCATCTTTCTGTGCCGCAAAGGCATCCTCAAGGCCCGTGTCATAGATGCAGGCACCGCCTATGGGAAGCGCTCTTAAGACATACCTGGTCCCTTTTTTCTTAAAGCCCACAAGCTTAGGGCCCATGCCTATGGTAAACTCTATGACTCTGACTCCGTTGAGTCTGGCCACGATATAGTGACCGAACTCATGACTTACGACTATTATGAAAAATACAAGTAAAAACAGCAAAAAGCTGACTAATGAATCCACTGTGCTATCCTTTCATAGCATTCCTGCTCTGTAGCGAATATATCATCCAATGTCGGGTCCTCGATGAACCGGACAGCCTTCATACATTCTTCGATGATCTCATATATGCGCAGGAATCTTATTTTTTCTTCGATAAACAGAGCTACCGCTCTCTCATTGGCCGCATTGAACACGGTAGGCATGTTGCCGCCGCGTCTGCCTGCCTCCTTGGCCATCTTAAGCCCTCTGAAGGTCTCCTCATCAGGCTCCTCAAATGTAAGCGAACCGAGCTTGCACAGGTCTAACTTATTATCCTTCATCGGACTTCTGTCAGGATACAGGAGTGCATACTGTATCGGCAGCTTCATATCGGGAATGCCCATCTGGCATATGACTGCACCGTCTACAAATTCAACTCCCGAATGGACGATGGACTGGGGATGGATAAGGACTCTTATCCTGTCTATATCAACGTTAAAGAGCCATTTGGCCTCTATTACCTCAAGTCCCTTATTACAAAGCGAAGCCGAATCTATGGTCACCTTAGGGCCCATATTCCAGTTGGGATGCTTAAGCGCCTCGTGAACCGTCATGGCTCTTAGTTCGGATACGCTCTTACCCCTGAAGGGGCCGCCTGATGCCGTTAAGAGTATCCTTGCTATATCGGCCGTATCACCGTCTATCGCTTCTGAATATCTTCCCTGAAGTGACTGGAATATCGCACTGTGCTCGCTGTCAACGGGGAGTATCGAGATATTATGCTCCCTTGCAAGGGGCATGATGATATGACCCGCCGTTACAAGAGTCTCCTTGTTGGCAAGCGCTATGTCCTTACCTGCCTTGATGGCAGCGACCGTGGGACGGATGCCTATCATGCCGACTATGGCTGTCACGAGTATGTCTGACTCAGGCTGGGTCGCCACCTCGATAAGTCCGTCCATTCCTGTGACGATCTTAACATCTGTATCGCTTAACTTAAGCTTAAGGTCAGCAGCCGCCTGCTCATCATACATGCATACAAGCTCAGGCCCAAACTCCCTGACCTGGGCCTCCATAAGCTCGACGTTCTTGGATGCGGCAAGCGCCGTCACCTTAAGTCTGTCACTGTATTCTCTTGCTATCTCAAGGGTCTGTGTACCTATCGAACCGGTAGAACCTAAGATCGCTATCTTTTTCATATCAATACCGAATATCCTTCTATCCCAACAATCTGATCATCAGGTAAATGATCGGTGCCACAACGAGTATGGAATCCAGTCTGTCCATGGCACCGCCGTGACCGGGGATCACGTTGCCGAAATCCTTTATATCAAACGAACGCTTGATAGCGGATGCGGCAAGGTCTCCTATCTGGGAGATGATGCTTCCGATCGCACCGATGAGTGCGAATATCCATATATACTTCAGGGCGAAGAGATCGAACGCACACAGCGCAAGAGCAAATACCGTATTGAGTAATGCCGCTCCGAGCACGCCTCCTATCGCTCCTTCTACTGACTTCTTGGGGCTTAATACAGGGGCCAGCTTATGCTTGCCTAAGTTAACGCCTACAAAGTAAGCGCTCATGTCACTGCCCGATGCCGTGATGATTATAAGGAAGGTCATTATCATGTCTTCCACTGTACCGCCGTTATCGACTCTGGTCCTGTACATGAAAGATATCATGAGCGGTGCATATACCGTGATAAAGATCACCGACATCACCTGTCTTATATCATACTTGGGATATGTGATCACATATATGGCAAGGATAATAAGTATGAACGCCACTATGAGTGCAAGTATCGCATCGCTCTCCGTAAGTCTTGCAGCCAGGCCTCTTAACACAACTCCGGTAGGCCCGTCGCTCTTAGTTCCTGCATTGTTGTTCATCCTTGAATAATAGGTGATGATCACATATAAAAGCACCGTTGTTATATATGCGAACACTTCCATTATATTGACAGGAAGCTTCTTCGGAGCCGCCTTACGTTTCTCCGCGTTCACATCACCCAGATCGGCTATGTTTGTATAACCGGTATTAGTGACACTACTGTCATGTACTCTGCATGCCCTGCAAAGTTCGAACACCGCCACCAAAGATACTGCCATCATAAAGGTTCCGAACGGTATCCCTCCTAATATGATCAACACGATCATGATGATTATCAAGACCGCTCCGCTTATAATACGTTTAAGCATCTTTAAGTCCCCCGTATTTTCTGTCTCTCTTATTGTATGCCTCTATGGCCTTATCAAGCTCTTCTTCGTTAAAATCAGGCCACGGAACATCGGTATAGTAAAACTCCGTATAGGCGACCTGCCATAACATGAAATTGGATATCCTCTGCTCCCCGCATGTCCTTATAAGAAGATCGGGATCGGGAAGTCCCCTGGTATCCAGCCTGCTGCTCACAAAGTCTGTATCTATCTTATCTATATCGGTCTGGCCTGCTGCCACGGATGCGGCTATCTCTCTTACGGCCCTTGTTATCTCATCCCTTCCGCCATAGTTGATGGCGATCTGGAAATGAAGGCCCGTATTACCCGCCGTAGCCTGCTCAAGATCTTCTATGGATTCCTGTAAGTCCGGATCGAGCTTACTCTTATCTCCGAGTACCCTTACACACATGTTGTTCTTATTGGCACGCTTCTTTGCATTGACCATGTAGTTGCGAAGAAGCTTCATAAGGGCTGCGACCTCATCATCCGGCCTTGTCCAGTTCTCAGTGGAAAAAGCATAGACCGTGAAATACTCGATGCCCTTATTCCAGGTTATCTCGCACATATCCTCAACGACCTTGGCTCCCTGCACATGCCCGGCATTGCGCGGCAGGCCCTTTCTCTTGGCCCAGCGCCCGTTTCCGTCCAGTATTATGGCCACATGTCTTGGAATCTTAAGCTCTTCACTCATTCCGGTGATTCTCCCTTATCAAATATCGCAAAAAGGGGCTCTTACAACCGTATCACGGATGTAAAGACCCCTCTGTATTCTTATCAACTGATTAAACTGTCATAATATCTTTTGTCTTCTCTTCAACTGCCTTATCGATATCTTTGATGAACTTGTCTGTCATCTTCTGAAGCTCATCTTCAAGATCCTTGATACCGTCCTCTGATATCTCACCGCCGGCAAGTTTCTTAAGAGCATCGTTGCCGTCTCGTCTGATATTACGGATCGCTACCTTGGCATCCTCACCTTTTTTCTTGACTTCCTTGCCAAGCTCCTTACGTCTCTCTTCCGTAAGCTCCGGGAATACCAGTCTTATGACTGCACCGTCATTGCTGGGTGTGATACCTATATCAGATGCAAGTATCGCCTTCTCTATATCCTTAACGAGGTTCTTCTCCCAGGGCGCTATCTGTATCATGCGCGGCTCAGGTACCGAGATATTGCCTACCTGCTGTAAAGGAGTGGGTGTTCCGTAGTAATCCACCTTGATCTTGTCAAGAACATGGGGATTGGCTCTTCCCGCTCTTATTGTCTGATAATCGCTTAAGAGAAACTCATAAGCCTTGGTCATCTTGTCACTGTAAACCTGTAATTTCTCATTCATATCCGTAATCTCCCTGTATTTGCTATCCCTGTAACCTGATCTTATATATTGATCTTGGTAAACCTTCCTTCGCCTTTTATGACCTTCACGATACTGTCCTCATCATTAAGGGCAAATACCCACATGGGCATCTTGTTGTCCCTGGCCATAATGGATGCCGTAAGATCCACAACCTGTAACCTCTTCTCTATGACCTCATCAAGAGAGATCTCATCATATCTCTTCGCATCGGGATTGACCTTGGGATCGGAATCATAGACTCCGTCGATGGCCTTGGCTAAGAGTATTCCGTCTGCATCAACCTCTATGGCTCTTAATACGACTCCCGTATCCGTTGAGAAGAAGGGATGACCCGTACCGCCTGCGAAGAATACCACATGTCCTCTGTCGAAGTACTTATTTGCTCTGTCCTTGCTGAACAGCTTGGTAAAAGAGCCGCACTCAAAGGGTGTCAAAACGTTGGTCTTCATACCCTCCGAACGGAATATCTCAGACACATATATACAGTTCATCACCGTGGCTAACATTCCTATCTGGTCGGCCTTGGTCCTGTCAATGCTGTCAGAACTCCTGCCTCTCCAGAAATTGCCTCCGCCTATGACGATACCGACTTCAACGCCGTCATCAGTAAGCGTCTTGACCTGTCTTGCGACACCTCTTATCACGTCATCGTCAAAACCGGTATGCTTCGCTCCGGCTAATGCTTCACCGCTTAATTTCAGTAATATTCTCTTCAAATGCCGTTCGCCTATCCGATGTGACCCGTAAGTTAGTACCGGTCAGTCATCAATCCTTGAAGAAATTAGAAGGACTCACGTCAGCATAGCACTGTGAGCACATTCCCTCTATAGCTGCACCGTTATTGATCTGGACTGCCTTACTCTTGATATTGCCCATTACGATAGCTGTTGCATCTAAGATAACGGGACCGTGAACATCGATATCACCCTTAACTGCACCGGCGATAACTGCGCTGGTTGCATAGATGTTACCTCTGATAACGGTATTGCTGCCTACCTTGACGCTTCCTGTACTTGTAACGTCACCTGCGATCGTAGCATCCTGTGCATAGATCTCGGCTGCCTCTGAGTTCCCGACGATATTGCCCGTAACATTGAGCTTGCCCTTTACCTTAACATTACCGTTGACAGCTCCGATGATATCAAGCGAACCTCTTGAATTAAGGTCTCCGTTGACGGTCATCATCTTGGTGATCGTAGCAACTTCATCACTTACATACTCAGGCTCAACAACAGGTTCTTCCTTAGGCTCGGGAGGAGTGATGACTCTTGCGGGAGTTGCTTCCAACTCTGCTTCAAACTCACTCATAGTCCTGTCCATCTCTTCTGAGGCTGCGATCATATCCGTAACATCAGCCGTATGCTCAATTCCCATTGATGCCTCAGCAGCTGCAAATATGTCTTCCTCTGATGCCTCTGTCAAACTCTCCACAGACTCCTCTTCAACCGGAAGCTGATCCTCCGGTACAAGTTCATTGACAGCCTGTGACAAATCTTCTTTCAACTCCTGAAAAAAACCCATTACTCCGTCTCCTTATTTTTTCTATGCTGAATCACTTCTGTTTCGTCCGTTATAGGCAGTATCTGTGTATCTTCCATCTGCTGCAGCCCCTCTATGATGGCCGGGAGCGCCTGGACCGTCGTATACTTGGTCCCCGTATCATGAAGGAGTATCACTGCCGTATTAAAATTCCCCACGCTGTTAAGACAATTGGCTGCTATCTTCTCCGGGGTAAGTGCATATCTCGTGGCATCACCGCTTGATATGTTCCAGTCAAAATATCTGACTCCCTGTTCTTCCACATACTCACACAACTCATCCATATCGGTCTGTGACACCGTATTGGAACTGCCACCCGGGAATCTGTATATCGTGGGCGTTACGCCTACGGTCTCTGTCAGATAATCCCTTATCCTGTTAAAGTCCTTGGCGAAACTGTCCTTGTTCTTATATATCTCACTGTACTTGTGAGTATAGGAATGCATCCCTATCGAATGCCCCCGCTCCACTATCGCCTGATAGCGTTCGGGATTGGTCTCTGCCTCCGTTCCCGTAACAAAGAAAGTCGCCTTGACGTTGTACTCATCTAAGATCTCGAGTATCTGTTCCGTATAAATACTGGGTCCGTCATCAAATGTCAGATAGACTCTTCTGATGCCGTCCGGAACAGGCTCCTGCTCTTCGACTTCTATATTCTCCTGTACACTTTGCTCCGTCATCTGGGCCAGAAGATCTTCATATCTGGCGTCCGCCGCAGCTTCCTGTTCATCCAGTTTGCGCTGCAACTCGTCAGTGATCTGCATTTGTGCCTCATATTGTGCCGTGATCTCAGCCAATTCGTTCTCCTTGGCGTGCATCTCACACAATAGCCATATGCTTAAGGCCAAAGGCAGAGTGATCAATATGAATACCGTCCCCAGGATCACACGTTTGAGACGCTTGACCCTTCGCCTTCTGTACTCGGCATGGGTAATATCACTCATTAGAAATTATACCTTGATAAACTTATTATTGCAATTCAAAAATGACCGCATCAAACCTCTTGAAACTCTCAGCCTGCTCCTTTTCCCCACGGGCCGTCCAGGCTATTAAAAGGGGTCTGTATACCTTTGCACACAGAGCAAATCCGGGCTGTCTGTAGTCCGTGTGTCTGTATGCGATAAAATCAGGTCTTGAGATACAGTTGATAAACAACTGGGACAGGGCAAGTCTTGCGATGTAGCCCAAGCTTCCCTCATCCTTCATCGAACAGCTTAACTGCCCTCTTATGACCTCGGGATGATTGTTGCGAAACCACCCTACCAGGAAAGGCGAGAACGATTCTATACAGAACTTGCCTTCATAGCCCTGCAGCAGTTCGAATGTCTCCCTGCAGAGTCTGTTATTGCGGTTACCGTTATGGTTCTTTATCTCACATATGAGCGTGGTCTTTTTAAGAGTCTTTAATACATCCTCAAAAAGAGGGATCCGCTCTTCCGTATCGGCCAGCTTATACTGCTGCAGCTCTTCAAAGGTGCAGTCTCTTACTCTTTTATCCACTCCGCACATTCGCTTAAGATTGGCATCATGGAAGACCACTATCTTATGGTCCTTGGTGTACTGCACATCCAGCTCGACTCCGTATCCGCCTTCTACGGCCAGTTCAAAAGCCTTCATGCTGTTCTCGGGGGCACCGGGCTGGTGCAATCCCCTGTGTGCATACATCAGTCCCGCAAAATCCGAATAATCCCTGTGTTTGTTGGGGGCAATGACATACATTAGAGCCATGATCAGTAATACTATGATCACAACAACGATATATTTCATTCAGATCATCTTCTTTCCGTCAGATTTTTAATCATCAACATCCAAAAGCTCAAGCTTATCCTCGGGAAGCGCAGGCTTATTGTCACCGTGCTTAACCTGTAACATCGTAAGCAGTGATAAGAATACAAAGAATGCGCCGTACGGGAACATCGTCCAGTAGCCTACATGCTCAAGCAATATACCCGACAATATCGGGGTCGCTATCTGTGCAGCCATAGAACAGGTATAATAATATCCCGTGTATCTGCCTATGTCAGATTCCTTACACATCTCAACCACCATGGGAAGCGAATTGACGTTGATGGTGGCCCATGCTATTCCTATCAGGCAGAATATGATGATTATGACCGGTGAGAATCCATCCATTATGTAGTTTAATACGTAGCAGATCGCAAAACATACAGACAGAAGGATGACACCGAATACTATGCTCTTCTTACGGCCAACTCTGGATGCTACCTCACCTATCGGTATATAGGATAAGATCGCTACGGCCATCGCAACGGTAAGGCAGAGATTGGCCTGACCCAGGCTCATATCCCACTCGATCGTTGCATATCTTGAAAATGCGGTCGTTACCGCGTTGTATCCGAAAAACCAAAGTGCGATGGAACCTAAGACAAAATACAGGCTTCTCTTGACCTCCCTGGGCAGATAAGTCCTTACTTCCTCAGTTCCGTCAGGCTCTTCCACTTTTTCCGTTACTTCCAGATTATCTTCGGGATGCTCCGCTTCATACTCCTGCACCTCTTTGACACACTGAGGCTCATTGACAAGCAGGTATAAGATAAGCACTGATATGACCATGATCGCTGCGATGATAAAGAATATCGCACGGTAATCGTTACGTGCGTTCTTGTCGGTAAACATCACAGCGGTGATGATAAGGTAGATGATTCCTCCCACCGAACCCATGAGATTAATGATCGCGTTACCCTTACTTCTAAGCGGCTTGGGGGTTACATCGGGCATCAGAGCTACCGCAGGTGAGCGGTACAGAGCCATGGATATCAAAAGCGCACCCAGGGCTGTCATAAACGTAGGGAATATCCATGAAGCCTGAGTCTCGTAGAATTTATTATCCAATATGGGAAGGATCGTCATGAGCACGGATGCCAGTGCCGTTCCGACTATGATAAAGGGCATCCTTCTGCCGATCCTTGTATTCTTCCTGTCGGATACGGCTCCAAGGAGCGGTAACAGGAAAAGCGCTATCACGTTATCCAGTGCCATGATGACACCTGACCATGTATCCGAAAGGTGGAAAGTATTCTTAAGTATCAGCGGGATGATGTTGTCATATAACTGCCAGAAGGCGCATATTGACATGAACGCAAGTCCCACCGTAAATGTACGTTTGTAATTGAGTTTAACCGTCGCTTTCACTCTGTTCTCCCCGTTACACTATATATTTCTTATATAGACTTTCTTATTAAGAGGTGTGGAATTCTTAACCTCTATCTCGTCTATGCTTCTTATATACTGTTCAAACTTGGAATACCCGTATTCCTTGGGATTGAATGCCGGGAACTCGTTCTTGATATCCGAGCTTAATGATCCGAGATTGATGCCCTTATCCCCGTGGGCTCTCACCATCTCGATTATTCTCTTCTCTACGCTCTCATCAGCCGCAGGGACATTGAGCATAACGTTGATCGACGTACCGATATGCTCCATTGAAAGGAAATCAAAGGTCTTAAGGAAGATAGAGAACTTCGAATATCCGTAGTTACGCGTATCGAAATCGGGATATCTCTTCTGAAGCCTGCTGCCTAACTCTCCCATATCCATTCCGTTACTCTCACCGCTGTTGGCAAGTATTATATCCTTAAGAGCTGCAGCGATCTTATCAAGTGATGTTACTGATGTCTCATCATCCTTATCCTTCTTGGACTTCGAAGATGACTTATCTCCCGACTTATTATCCGACTTCTTGCCGCCGTTTTTAGAGCTCTTGCTCTCCTTATCCTCATCATCGTCATCATCATCTATGATGCGGTCCAAGAACTTAAACTCATTACATGCTGCGCAAAACGGTGAGGGCGTCTTAGACTCTCCTAAGCCAATAACGATCTTACCTGCCTCACGAAGCCTTGCAGCCAGTCTTGTGAAATCCGAGTCAGATGAGCACAGAGCAAAGCCATCGACCTCCCCACCGTAGAGAATGTCCATGGCATCTATTATCATCGCGGAGTCTGTTGCGTTCTTACCGTAGGTATAACTGTACTGCTGGATCGGTGTTAAGCTGTGCTTAAGCAACACCTTCTTCCAACCCGAAGCAGCCTGGCCTGTCCAGTCGCAATATACTCTCTTATATGTTATCGTTCCTTTGTCTGTGATCTCGTTAAGAATACTGTTGATATACTTAGGTGCAATGTTATCCGCATCTATTAAAATGGCGAATCGTTTCTCGTCAGCCATTATTCGTTTCTCCTGATCTTTTTATTTTTTCTTGGTCGCCGCCGTCTTCTTCTTGCTTGATTCGGCAATCTTCTTCTTAGTCTCCGTCACGGCTTCCTTGGTCCTTGCAGAGGGCTTCTTGACAAACTTATCAAGCGGCTTGTTGACAAGCTTCTGGTTGATCTTAAGACTTTTGTTGCGGTATTTGATCTCCCTTAACTTGGCTAACTTCACATCATTACCGTAGAGCACGAACCTGCCGCTCTCAACCGCTTCATTGAGAGTGATAAGACCGTTACAGATATCCAATATAGTCTGACCGTCGGTATCTACCGTACCGTCTCTGTCATAGTAATCATAGGGCTCGATGCATATCCCTCTGTCAGCCACTTCCATATAGAAAGCGCCCGATCCTTCTCCGTGAATATTGACCTGAACCGCAATGTGATCAAAGATCATTCTGGCATCGGCATTCTCAAAAATGCTTCTTGCCGCCTCAACTATCTCTTCGTATGTCATATCTTTCCTCCGTGATGTATATACACCCCCCTATGTGTCCAAACTATACTATACCACAATTCACTTCTCTTTGGTAATATTTCTTGCACATAAAAAGGCCGGGATCAAATCCCGGCCCTGAATCGCTTTATGCTATTTAACCTGTTCGCTTAAATGCCAGATGTCTCTGTCATAATCTGCGATCGTTCTGTCTGATGAGAAGTAACCCGCCTTGGCTATATTGACAAGCATCATCTTCTGCCACTTGACTCTGTCTTCGTAATCGGAAAGCATCTTATCCTTGGTCTTAACATAGTCTTCAAAATCAAGAAGTGTCATGAACCAATCCTTACCGACTATCTCTTTTTTGAGTCTCTCAAGGTTCTCCTTGGAACCCGTCTTAAGCATCTGCTTGGATGTTATAAAATCAACAGCCTCCTTGATGGCAGGAACCTTCTTGTAATAATCCTTAGCCACATAATCGGCCTTCTCGTAATGCTTGATGACTGCATCGGATTTCTCACCGAAGATGTATATGTTCTCATCACCTACAAGCTCATGTATCTCAACATTGGCTCCGTCCGATGTACCGAGAGTCACCGCACCGTTTAACATAAGCTTCATGTTACCGGTACCTGATGCTTCCTTACTCGCAAGAGATATCTGCTCAGAGATATCAGCTGCGGGAACGAGTTTCTCTGCATAGCTTACGTTGTAATTCTCAACCATAACTACCTTCATGTAAGGGCTCACATCGGGATCGTTATTAACGATATCCTGCAGGCAGAGCAGAAGGTGGATTATATCCTGTGCGATCACATATGCGGGCGCTGCCTTGGCTCCGAATATGAATGTCACGGGAGTGGTAGGCTTAGCCCCGTTCTTGATCTCCAGATACTTATGGATTATATAGAGCGCATTGAGCTGCTGGCGCTTATACTCATGCAGTCTCTTGATCTGGATGTCGTAGATGGAAAGCGGATTGATCTCCACTCCTTCCTTCTCCTTAAGATAAGCTGCGAGCTTTCTCTTATTCTCATCCTTGATAGCCTGGAGCTTACTCATAAAGGCTGCATCGCCCATATAGTTAAGGAGCTTCTCAAGTTCCTTCGCATCCTTACGGTAGCCTGTTCCGATGGTTCCGCTTATAAGAGTATCGAGTTCCTTATTACAGCTCATCAGCCATCTGCGGAAGGTGATACCGTTAGTCTTGTTGTTAAACTTCTCGGGATAGATCTTATAGAAGTTGTTAAGCTCTGTATCCTTAAGTATGTCGCTGTGGATAGCAGCTACACCGTTAATTGAGAATCCGTAATGGATATCCATATGAGCCATATGGACTCTCTTCTTATCATCTATGATATAGACGCTCTTATCCTTATACTTAGCTCTTACTCTCTTATCGAGTTCCTTGATGATAGGAACGAGCTTCGGAACTACCTTCTCAAGGTATTCAACAGGCCACTTCTCCAATGCTTCTGCAAGGATAGTATGATTGGTATATGCACATGTCTTGGATACTACCTCTATAGCCTCATCCATCGTAAATGCCTTGTCATAAACAAGTATGCGGATAAGCTCAGGTATTATCATCGAAGGATGTGTGTCATTGATCTGGATCACGCAGTGATCATACATCTTACGCAGATCATAATGCCGTTCCTTAAGCTCCCATAATATAAGCTGTGCCGCATTCGAACACATAAAGTATTCCTGATATATGCGAAGCAGATTGCCTGCCTCATCCGAATCATCCGGATACAGGAAAAGTGTGAGGTTCTTATCTATATCCTCTTTGTCAAAATCTATACCGTCCTTAACGATGGTCTCATCCACGCTCTCAACATCAAACAGGTGGAGCTTGTTGACACCATTGTCATATCCGACAACATCTAT
>JAEEGL016423722.1_pt1 | contig 19953 bp, 28 predicted proteins | sample 9134231 | NCBI WGS metagenome assembly JAEEGL01 (sample SAMN16246548, study PRJNA631951) | gut metagenome | biome: gut microbiome; feature: rumen; material: fiber-attached | host: Bos | place: Iran: Karaj | collected 2018-10 | reverse complement strand
CGTTTAAATGATAATGTTAAACAAGATGTTGATACGAAAATGCTTTTTATGAGCTTTCCAGCACTAGGAAATGCTATGAATGCATTATATAATTTATTATATGGACGCCCAGAGGCCGGCGCTGATTTAAGCGAAGGCGCTTTACGTCCTTATTTTCTTTAGTTTTTAAAAGGCATCGAACAAGAAAATTTTGTAAAAGTTTATGATCCAGATTCTTAGGAATTTGTATTTGTTTATATTAATGATGAAAATAATTAGCCAAAAGATAAATTTACTGTTAGCGGAAAATTAATTGATGATGCCACTGGAGAACAAAATACTATACTACCTATTATTTTATAGGCTGATTAGATTAATAAAACTTTTACACCAGATTTTATTATTAGTGCATATCGGTCTGGAAATAGCTATATTCCATATACAGACCATGCTAGTGATCCTTACAAAACTGATTTTAGCAACTGGGTTTTATATAATACATTAACTAATCAACCAGTATCTCATACATTTCATGTCCCTACTGGAAATGAAGATCCAGATATGACATGGATGGAAGACATTCCAGCTTTAAGTGATATTTTAGCAAATAATACCGCAGGATTGGCTACTATTTTAAGCAGTTTATTTGGAGATACTGATCCTTTAACTGGAACAATTCGTTATTATCTATATAATGATTGGTTAGCAAAAGAGTCTACTGAATCTAGTGGCCCATATATTTATAATAAACCTGAAGTTGTAGGAGGGTATCCTACTACTTTTGTTTCTGTCGGAAGCGGAGAAGAAAAAGGACCAGATTCTCTCTTTGAAACTCCAGGATATTTTAAAGACCTTGCAGAAGGAGCAGAAGAAGAGGCTATAATTTTATACCCGCATACAGAAACTTTTATAAGTAATTAGTTTTCTGGCGGACATTATGAAGTAGATTTTACAACTTGGCAATTAATTCCAACAGAATAAGGTGAATAGTAAGGGCATAGAAGATTAATCTATGCCCTTAAAATTTTATATTATAAAGGAAATAAAAAAATTTAATGGAAAGGAGTTTACATAAACGATGGCATTAAATTTTGTTAAATTTTAGCGTGGTACACAAGAAGCATATAATAGATTAAAGACAGCAAATCGTTTAGAGAGCGATGCATTGTATTTTATTTATGATAAAGATGCTCCAGAAGATGGTGGTCTACTTTATTTAGGCGATGTTCTTATTGGCGGCACTGGTGCAGCTGGTGTAACACAATTAAATGAATTATCAGATGTAAATTTTGGTGATGCTGCTCTTCTTGATGGTATGATTTTATAGTATAATAATAATACTCATCAATGGTAGCCAAAATCAATTAAAACAGCTATTGAAAACTCTGGCGCAAATATGGGCGCCACTGATTTACCCATTGTTTAGTCAACTACAAAAACCGAATAGGAAACTGTTGCTCATGCTATCGCTGCTGTAGATGCTGATCCAATAGAGGGAGATATTGTTTTTGTAAATAATATTCCATATATTTTTGATGGAAGTAGTTGGATTTTATTAACTGGCACTGCTTTAGAAGATAGAGTTGCTGGTTTAGAAAGTACAACTAATAATTTACAGACAAGTGTTCGTAATCTTGGTTCGGCTTTAGGTGCAGTGCAGAATGAAGTCAGCACAATTGATAGCCGTATTGCTGCTGCTGTAGATGGAGCTAATCATCTTAGTTATTTAGTTCAAGATAGTTTACCAACTGTTACTGAAGAAAATGTTGGTAGCTTATCTAAAACCGTATTTTTAATTCCTAATGAAAATTCTGAAGGAAATAACTAGTATGATGAATACATGTATGTTAGCGGCTCTTATGAAAAATTAGGTTCTTGGGGTGCCGATTTAAGTGGATATGTAACAACTTCTACTTTTGAATCTCGTGTTGGTAGTCTTGAAACTGAAATGGCTAATTTGCCAACTAGACTTGCCCCTTACTTGACAATTGCCACTTATCAATCTGAAGTAGGTTCATTATCTGATCTTGCTACTGGAGTTGGTAAACAAAGCACAACAGTTGTTCAAGAAATTCTTGAATTAAATAGTCGTTTACAATGGCAAGAATTAGATGAAGAAGAATCTAATGGAGGCTAATTTGTTATATTTAAGAAAGGAGAAAATTCTTAATGGCTAATGTATATTTTAAGAGAGGTACACAGCAAGAGTTAGATAATCTTTAGACCTATGTAGAAGGTGCGTTTTATTTAACTAGTGACACCGATCGTTTATATTTTGCTCAAGCAAGTAATCGTCTTGCTGATTTAAATCAATATATCCATGTGTATACAGGAACTTCTTTACCAGCAGAAAGTTCCCTCCATGATGGAGATTTTTATTACTGGACTAATAATAATATTTTAATGGTTTATCGTGCTGCTAATGGCGATAATCCTGCTGGTTGGGTTCAAATTAATCCAGATACCAAAGTTAGTGCGGCTACTTCTACAGTTTCTACTACTGCAGATACAAATACTGTTGCTGTAACTACTCAAATTTAGCAAACTGAAGCTAGTGGGAGACCTGTTGCTCCTGTTTCTAGTTCATTTAATATTGTAGCAGGTAGTAATATTCATGTCAATGTTGTTGATGGTAAACTTGTTCTTTCTGCTGATAATGATACCACCAACACAACTTATGATTTAAGTGTAACTACTTCTGCAAATGATGGTCGTATTGCTCTTTCTAGTTCTAATGCACAAGAAGCTGATGATGTTATCCAATTTGTCGGCATGGGCGCTGTTCAAGTTAGCAGTGATGCTACTACTGGTGCGGTAACTATTAGTGGTCAAGATCCTCTTAGTTCTTTAACTACTACCGTATCTAATGCCGGTGCTTTTTAGACTACTCTTGGATTTGATCATCCTGCTGGTCATGCTGTAAATACTGCAGCAATTAGTTCTACTGCAATCACTCCAACTATTAATTATGGTCTTGTGATTGATCAAAATGATACAGCTAGTTACACTAGTTCTGCTACATTTAGTGACATTACAGATACCGCAACTCCTACTGCAAATCTTAATATTTATACTGCTAGTCAAATTGATGCTATGTTTGAATCTAAACTTAGCGATTTTGATGCAATGCAGTATAAAGGAACTGTTGATTCTACAACTGCCGCTACTAAGTTAAATCCTACCACAGCTTAGGTTGGTGATACTTATAAGGCTTCTAGTCCTATCAGTCTTGACAGTCCAAGTATTTCTGCTCAAATTGGTGATTTAATTATTGCCTCTGGCACTGATGGGAATGTAACTTGGGATGTTGTTCCTGCAGGTAATGAACAATTAATTTATTTAGATACTGTTGCAGCAAGTAATTTAGTTCAATTAAAAGATAATAATGCTATTGCTTCTGGTAGACAACAAACTATTGGTGGTATTCAACTTGTTGAAGATAGTACTGCTGGTAATGCTGTAATTGAAATTGAGACTGGCACAGCTGGTACTACTACTCAATTTACTTTAAGTCATGGTGCTGCCGGAACTGGTAGTGCTGTCACTTATGATGCTGCTACTGCACAAAATGGTAGAGTTCAAGTAACTGGTACTGCTTTAACTATTCCAGCTATTTCTGCTATTAGCTTAGATAATAATGGGCATGTTTCTAGCATTACTGCTGTAAATTATAGCATTACTGATACTCATGCTACACTTCAATCTGCTACTTCTTCTCATACCGCAAGTGGAAATATTGGTACTGCAAGTATTTCTTATAAATTAGATAGTGATGCTAGCGCAAAAACTACTTCTGTGCGTATTACTTCTGATAACTTAAAAGTTACTGCTTTACAAGATAATAGCGCAATTAAAGTAAATCTTGAATGGGAATCTTTCTGAAAGAAGGACAAAACCTTTTAAGATAATAAAAAAGATTTTCATATTCCAGTGAAGGAATATTATGTAAGGGAAAGGAAAATATTATTCCTTTCCCTTATTTTTATTATACTTTTTTGAAAGAAAGGAGCGCATAAAATGGCAGAAATTTTTCAACCAGTAAGAGGGCCATAGGCCGATATTATTAGAATGCCTATTCGCGAAGGCTATGTTTATTTTGCTTATGATTCTGGTCGTATTTATCTTGATAAAGATGGCGCCAGATATTTAATGAGTAGTAAAAGTAGCGGAGGCGGCGACGGTATGGGCGGCACTGGTATAATTTATGCAAATGGTAGCAATACTTAGATTATACCTGAGAATCCCTCTGAAAGAGAACCTGTTATTTTTATTATGGATTTAGCAGCTCTGGAAGAAGCAGTTCCTCCTGAAATAGATAATTTAATTTTAAATTCAGATGGAAGATTTTTTAGAGTTCTTGGTTATAATAAAAATACTGAAAAAATTACTGTAAAATTATTAGCGGTAAGCGGCTCTGGTGGCGGGTCAGGCGGCGGCAGTACAGTTGAAAAAGATATAGATATTTCTTGGGATAGTAATACTATCGCAACAGGACGCGTTTTTATTTATCAACAAAGTTATAATGCAGTGTTTACTCCTACTACTACAGCTTCTGGCGACACACTTTGTAATGTAACATTTAATATCATTGATAATGAAAATGGAACAACTCAATCTATTCAAAAAAATGATTTACCAAGTGGTAGACCTTTTAATTTTGATACTTCTATTTTACCAGAGAGTTCTAGCATTACTTTACAGATTATTGTAACTTCTGATAACTCTCAATACAATTATGGTTTAGGTTATCAAAGAAATATTACTGGATTACGTGTTGTTAAAATGGCATTAGAAAAGCCATCTGAAAATGCTTATCAAGCATTAGTAAAAAGTGATGACTTATCTGGTAATTTAACATTAAGATATCGCCCAGTAGGTGATAGTTCATTATCTTTTACTCTTCATACTTATATTGATAATGAAGAATTTGGTCTTGGAACTTCTATCCCAGCTGAATATTTAAATGAGATTGTACCAGTAACTATTGAACGTCAATCTCATGGTGTTCACTCTATTAAATTTAGAATGAGCACAAATATTAGTGGAAATACAGTATATTCTAATGTTATTGAATATGAAGGAGCCTGGGCTGCTCCAGATAATGAAACTCCTATCATTTGGGTAGGTAAGTATGATAAGACAATTGTTAATTATGAAAATTCCTATATTTATTACATGGTTTTTGATCCTGTAAATTATGCTAATGGTATGCCAGCAGAAGTTCATCTCTATAAAGATGGCATTGAAGTATCACAAGTTGATGGTATTTATAGCGATGATGATTGGCTTGTATGGGATATTTCTAATTTATATACTGTTGAAAATAATCAAGTTTTAACCCCTAATAGTTTTGCAATTGTTTGTGGTGGTACTCGTGTTAATGTAAATGTTAATGTAACTACCGAAGGGGCAAGATCTTTAGGTTTAATTGCTCCATCAAATTTAATTTTAAATATGACCGCTTCTGGTCGTTCTAGCAATGAAATTAAAAGAAATCGAAGTAGATTTGAAAGTACTGTTAATACAGATACAATTACAGCTACTTTAAACAATTTCAACTGGCAAAATAATGGTTGGAAAAATAGCGATGGCATAGATAAAAATGGTGTAGATAGTGGCTCTTATTTATCTATTGCTAATGGGTCTAGTTTAAATATTGCTATGGCAGGCAATGGTTTAATTTTAAATGGTTCTAAAGATTATAGCTTTGAATTCCGTTTTAGAATTAAAAATGTACAAGAATATTCTACTCTTGTTAAAATTAAACCTAAATATTTCTATTCAGTTCCTGATCCTAATAATCCAGGTGAATATCTTCCAACTTATACTATTACTGCAATTGGTGAGGATGAAGAAATTACTGGTCCTTCTTTATTTGAAGAAGAAATTATAGCCAATGGATATAAAATTGGTTTAGATAAGTATGGTAACTTAATAATGGATGAAGCCAATAGTATTAAAACTACAGAATCTAGAAAAGGCGTTGTATGTAGATGGCTTGCTGGTAATGATGATTCTGATGTTGGTTTCTGTATTGGTACTCAAGAAGCTTATTTTAGAACTCCATCTGGGGTTGCTAATGTAAGATATTGTGAAGATGAAGTTATTAATCTTACTATAGTTGCATCAAAAACAGATCGTCTTTGCTATATTTATTTAAATGGTATTTTAGCTGGCGCTGTTGCTATGCCAACTGGCACTGGTTCAAGCTTTACTGTTAATACTCCATTTGTATTTAATTCTGATTATTGTGATTTTGATCTTTATAGATTTAGAATCTATGAATTAGGTTTAACTATGCCATAGGTAATTCATAACTATCTTTCTGATATGCATAGTATTGTTTTATATGATCAGAATTAGATTACAAATCCATTAGATGCTACAGCTTTGTCTTATGAGACTTTAGTAAAATATAATAAAGATCATCCAGGCGCGGTTACAATGCCATATGCTACTTGGCAGATTACAGATGGTACAGATGAAATGTTATCTTATAAGAAAGGTAATAATAGAGCTGCCACTGTAGAATTTGTAAATCCACCTGCTGATTAGGCTTTATAGTTATATTTAGATGGGGATACTGAAAATGGTATTTCTCCTTGGACTTATTATACTCATTGTCCTAGTTTTACTGCTAAGAAAGTTGATTTAAATGTTCAAGGAACTTCCTCTCAAAAATATCCTCGTCGTAATTATAAATTAAAATATAAGAGTGCAAAAGATACTTGGGTTTATACTCAAGGCCCATTAGCTAATTATCCATTAACTAAAGATTATTATTTCTATAAGAGTAATGGAGAATTAGTAACAGTCGAACAAATAAATGAAGAAACTAATGAAGTTACCATCGTTCCATTAACTGATAAAGCTGGTTATAATTCTGATACCATGAAAAAACTAGCTAAAAAATATCATATGGATACAGAAGACTTTGGTACTAATAAATTTACTTGGAAAATTGACTATATGGAATCTTCTGCTTCTTATAATACTGGTTTTGCTAATTTAATGGGAAACCTTGTACATCCTTTATATACTAAACATCCTCTTGATGATTTAAATTTAGGAATTGATACAAGTGATATGCGTACCACTGTTTATGGATTCCCTGTATTAACATTCCATAAATATGCAAATGGTAAATATGAGTATATTGGCCGCTATAACATGAATCTTGATAAAAGTTCAAATGAATATTATGGTTTTGAAGATGAACATGCACAACCATATGTTGCACCAAGAGTGAAGAAAGTTCTTAATGAAACCACTAATGAATATGAAGATATTGAATATCAACCAACTATTGCTGAAATAGCTGAGTGCTGGGAGTTAAAAGATAACCAGGGTAACTGGTGTTCATTTAAGTATCCTGATGCAGCATCTCGTGCAGCTGGTTTCATGACTTTAAAAGAAGGCACAAGTGGGGATAGTGCATAGTTAGAATTATTAAATCACTATGAATATCGTTATAGTTTTTATGCTGATGAATTAGATGCTGCTTATGAATATACAGCTTTTACTGATGCTAATACTCAAGTAAAATATACTAATAATGGTCAAATTAATAACTATTTATATGAAAAACATAGTAATTTTGAAAAATTATTCAATTGGTTAGATTCTACTGATGTTAATACTGCAACAAATGAAATCTTAAAAGATAATGATAATAATCCTGTTACTATTACTTATTAGGTTTCTGCTACTAGTGATGATCCAACTGTTACTTATACAGAAGTTTCTAGTGGTTTATGGAATGCAGTGTTTACAGCAGATACTAAGGAATATCGTAGACAAAAATTTAAAGCAGAATTTGAACAACATCTTGATAAAGAATATTGTTTAACTTATTATGTCTTAACTGAATTATTACTTTGTTATGACTCTCGTGGTAAAAACTGTATGATGGCTACTTTTGGTCCTCATCGTTTAGGTGGAGAGTATATTTGGTATCCTGTTTTCTATGATATTGATACTCAATTAGGTTTAAATAACTCTGGTGCTTATTTATGGGACTATGATGCAGATGTAACTCAAGATAACTTATTCTCTACTCCAACAAGTGTTCTTTGGAATAATATGTATGATTTATTCTATGATGATATTGTCCAAAAGTATAGAGTATTACGTGGTGTATCTACTCCATCTGCTGCCGATGAAAAAATTAATGGTTCTTTAACTTATGAAAACATTGCTGGTGCTTATGAATGTGATCCAGAAGTTTTTAAATCTTATGCAATGCAAGGTGTACGTCCTATTGTTGCTATTGGATTAGACGAATATTATAAGTATTTAGCTCCTGCTCTTAAAGAAGCTGATTATAATGCTGGTAAATTATATGCAGGATATTATGATACAAGTGGTAATCATAAGTATCAAGCTACACCAACCTATGTTTATGCTTGCCAAGGTGATAAAAAATTAACTACGGAATTATTACTTCGTAATCGTCTTAATTATATTGACTCTTGGTGGATGGGCGGAGATTATAGAGCTGGTGTTGTTGAAAACCAAATCTTTATTCGTGCAAATGCTAACTTATCTACAACTTCTGACTTATTCTTAGATAATGAAGCTTGTGGTGGTGAATTACCAGCAAAAGCAACACAATCTAGTCAGACTTATTCTTTAGTAGAATATCCAAAAGCATACTTTGATGCACGCCCTGGTTTTAAAATTAAACCATTCTTACATCAATATGTTTCTTACTTCCATGATAGTCAACCATCTATTCCTGTAAAATATGATGGTGGTACTGGACAAGAAGATGGCGTTTGGACTAATGTAGATAGCGGTAAACTTCAGGGTTATAAAACTGAAGTAGATTACAGCCAGCAAATTACTTATGTCCCTGGCGGAGATTATATTTCTAGCTTAGGCGATTTAAGTTTAACTTATGCTAATGCTTTATAGATTTAGCATGGACAACGTCTGCTTGATCTTAAACTTGGTTCAGATATTCCCGGATATAAAAATCCAGGTTTAACTAGTAGACAAGGTACTGACTTTGAATTAACTACTATGCCTTTATTAAAGTCAGTAAATATTAGTAAATTAAATAGATTTGTAGATGAATTACCAGAATTAGTTCATAGTGCAAAATTACAAGAATTTAGAGCACTTGGTTCAGCTATTGAACGTACTAATTTTGCCTCTGGTGCTCCATTACGTACTGTACATTTACCAGCAACAATGACTACAATCAGTTTAGTTTAGAATCAAGAGTTAAAGAAAATTTTAACTTCAACTCCTGTTGTAGTAATTGACAATGGAGATGGTACTTATACTCCAAATGATCCTGTAAACTATGAAGGCTTATATATCGAGGGTGTAACTGATTATGTAGCTACTAATGTTAATACTGGTCATAAAATTAGTACATTAGAGATTGCCGGTGGTGGCCTTGGCTATAATTCTTATACCATCCTCAAAAATCTTTATAGTTTAAAGAATTAGGCTACAGTTAATGAAACTTTAAGTATTGGTTTAACTGATGTAGAATGGACCCCATATGTGGTAGTAGATAAAGGAACTGAGTATGATACAGTAACAACTTATTATTTCTTAAATGACCATAGTACTTATGAAGTATATGATACTACTTAGGGTGATTGGGATGAATTATTAAATAATAGTTTAATTTATACTTATAATTCTGAATATACTAACAATGAGGAAAGCACAATTACCGGATTAAGTTTATTAGATGCATTAATTGCTCAATATGAAAACGCTAAAGAGGCCGGAGTGCCAAGTCAATTCTCTAATCTTACTGATACTACTCAAGCAACTGTTCCTACTATTACTGGTAGTTTATATGTAAGTAATGACAATAGACATAAAATTAAAGAGACTGATTTAACTGATAAATATGCAAAATACTTCCCATATTTAACAATTACAGCTAAATATGTACAAGAATCTAATGTAACAAAATATGTAAGAGTATATGAAGAAACTGGCATTACAGAAACTGTAGAAGTTTTACGTTCTGATAGTACAACTCCTTTAGGACCTAAAAAGAATCCTCCAACAAAAGCTGGTTATGACTTTATTGGTTGGTCTACTGATGCAGCTGGAGAACATATGTTCTTACCTTATGAGATTGACGTTAATACTGGCAATGGTCAATATATTGATGAAGAAAATTGCTTAAGTCAATTTACTTTTGATGCTACACATTCAATTCTTACTTTATATGCTCAATTTAAAGTTCACCAAAATGTCATCGTAATTTACAGTGGCAGTGAAAGAATTGGTGCAGCAATCGTTAATAATGGTTCTGCCTTTAGTAATCCAAATTATATTTATGATTATGTTAATAATGCAATTGATGTAACCACTGGACACACATATATTCCTTATAAAGATGATGCAAGTTTAGCATTTGATAAAGTATATCGCTTTGTTGGTTACACTATGAATGAATCTACTGTAACATATGATGAAAATGGTTTGGCTACTATTGTAGATTTCCCACCTGAAAATATTAATAATAATATTACAATTTATAGCGTATTTGACATTGTTGATGTACATGAAAATGTATTATAGAATGACGGATATTATGTTGTAAATACTGTTAATATTAATGGTACTTTATATAATGAATTACATTTAACTGATAAAGGTTTAATTAATCTTAAAGGTAAAGTTACATTCCCTGCAAAAGTAGATAATAAAACCATTGAAGTATTTAATGTAAGTTCTTATCAATATAATGCATAGCGCGGTGAAGCAATTACCCATATCTTCTTTGAGCGTGATAATAGCTTAAACTTTATTGGCGACTATGCTTGTTATTAGTGGCCTAATTTAATTTATTGTGAATTACCAAATGAAGCTATGACTATTGGAACTGGTAGTTTTAGTATGACTCCAAAACTTTTTGAAGGTTTAGATCAAACAGCTATCAATGATTTCTTTAAAAATATTTATATTATTAATTAGGCTGGTTTCTCAATGGCTGGTTGTTATGGTAATAACTATCTTGGACGTAGTACTTTAATGGATAAAACTATTAACCTTGCTAATATTAAAACTATTAGTGATAGTGCATTTGGTTCTATGATTTTCAGTACAATTGTTTTCGGTAGTCCAACTAATACTCAACTTGATTGTTATAATTGGCCTCATAATAATATTAGCGGATATTGTTATGAAGCAAGTACAAAAGGCCCAACTCAATCTGGAAATTCTCAGATAAAAGTTATTTATTATAACCATACTGAAAGAAGCGAGGATGACATTTTGAATTTCTTAAATAGTTATTTAAATATGATTAATTCTCCTTCTATTGAAGTAAGACATGGAGGATGAAAAAATGACTACACAAACTTTTTATAGATATCTGGGAACTAATGGGGTCCTTGAGACTACCATTCATCTTGAAGATATTTATTATATTCGTATGATTGGTCTTCAAGCTGACCCAGGAATGATCTTAACTGATGGAACTAGAAAATTATTTTCTGTAAAGGTTCCAGAAGATGAAGTTGGAAATTGGACAGAAATTCCAAATGGCCAATAAAGATTGATTAATTTATAAGTTTTTTAAAAATAAAAGAGAGGATAAATCTTTATCCTCTCTTTTAGTAAAAAAATTTAAAGAAAGGAAGAATATAGGTCTATGATTACAAAATTAACTAGTGCAAATGCTGAGTTATATTATGCTCCTAGATTTGCTCAAATTACTGAGGCTTTTAAAGCTGCCGGAAAATCTATTGAGATTCACTCATTAGAAGATTACTTCCTTCATTTAACCGATATTGCAGAGCTTGAAGTTGGCGCAAAAGAGATGCCACAAGCTTTCTTACTCGTACTTCCTGCAGATGAAGAAATCTTTGAAATTAATGCAAATACTAGAGCAATTTCTATCCCAGCTTTTGTCAAAAAGAATGGTATTGGCGTTTATGGCGACCATCGTGCTGAAATGATCGTAATGACCATTGATAGATATTTTGACCATGAAGACTTCCTCAATGATAAAATTGTTATTAACTGGAACTTTACTCCTGCTGGGGCTAAACTTCCTATGTATGAGGAAAATTAGGCTGCAGCAGCTTTTGCTCCTAATGAAGAATTAAACCCAGGACTTGTTACTTTTGGTTTTATTATTACTAAAGATATGACCCCTGGTAAAGGTGTCCTTAATTTTTCTGTAACAATTTATGATGAAAAGTCTGGCGAAATTGTTTATAGTTTTAATACTTTAACTGCATCAGTTAATATTAATGATACTTTAACACTTACTAATCCAAGTATTGTTAAAAATGACACTGATAATTATGTAGGTCGTCTTGTGAATAGTGTTTATGTTGATAACACTATTACTCCAGTTGGAAAACCTGAATGGAAATCTGGAGCCGTAGATGAAGATGGTAAACTTTTAGGTCTTGATAATGTTGCTTACTTTAGTAGCACAGAAGATTTAAATAATGTTTATGAAAATGGTGCAATTTTAAATGCATATGCAGTTGCTGATCCTAATACTGCTGAAATGTTCTATAAATGGACTTTCAATCCAGTAGATGGTACTGTTGAAACTGCAAGAGAATATGAGACTGTAAATCGTGCAGCAGATTTTATTGATGTTGAACTCCCCGATGAAGATATTGGTGAATTCTACTATGTAAGAAATGCTCTCGGTGTAGTAGATTATCTTAATCCTTTAAGCCTAGCTGATGCTCAAGCTAGAAAACAAGAAGCAGAAGAAAATGAAGAAGTAATTACTTTTGCTGTTCGTGGTTCTTCTTTCTAGGCTTTATCTGCTGGTATTTATCAAGTATTCGCACAAGCTCGTATTTCTGCCGGTAAAAATTATGAAAAATTTGTTGGCACTGCTGATCAATTAGTAGTAAATAAACTTTATTATCTCAAGGATGATGAAGATCAAATAATTGAAGCTAATCCATTAGTAAATGAAGATGCTCTTGCTGCTTTAGAAGATGGTAAAGAATTATTTGTTCTTGTTAGTGCAGCTCGTAATAGCGATGTAGTAGCAAGTAATGAATTATCTGTCCCAGCTGCAAAACAACCTTCTGTTGTTTTAAGTATGGCTTCTGAATATCAATTTAGTGATAGTGTTGCAAAAGATCCAGACTTTGATGGTATTGATTATGTTTATATTGATAGCGATCAAATGCCAGTTGTTGTAGCTACTGTTTCTATTGATTCTGAAGATGCTCGTGATAAAGCTGGAGCTTTTGCAGCTCAGTTAATCAAGAGTGACGCTGAAGCTTTAACCATTGAAAAAATTCAAGAAGGTATCGAAGATGAATCTTTAGTCTTTAGAGCACTTCCAGATGATGGTAAATTCACTTTTGAGCCAGAAGATATTGAAGAGGGCGAATATATGGTTCGCGCAATCAATCGTCGTAATGCTACTTATAGCGTATCTGAGCCTTCTTAGATGATTAATACTTCATTTGTAGCCCCAGCAGTTACTCAATTAACAGTAAGTGGAGCTATGTGGGATACTGGTGTTGCTGATAGACCAGTTGAAGGTTTTTAGAATGTATTAGTAGATGGCGCTCAGCCTGATAGTACATTAATTAATCTTGAAATTTCTCGTTTACATCCAAGATATACCTTTAATATTGTTGATAATACTGTAATTGATAGTAGTAAATATCATGTAGATGATATTGCTATTAGTTATTTTGTAGAAGAAGTTGAATATGATCCTGCTACTGGAGATGTAATAGCACGTACTCCTGATAGCAATGGCAATGATCCTGCTACTGGCCGTCCATATGAATATTATGGAGATCCTGATCTTCGTGAAGTAGTAATGGATAGCGATGGTCATTTAACCTTTGATATTAATGATGACCCTGGCTACTATCGTATTAGAGTAGTTAGTCGTTATCATGGAACAATTCATACTGCATACACTCAAGTATTTGGTGTAGTTTCTCACTAATAATAATTCTTATAGGAGGTAACAAATATGATTACAGGTGATGTAGAATATAAAGAATATTTGAGAACCTTAAATGATTCATATAATCCTCCTAACATCTTAGTAAGAATTCCTGCTGATGAACCTATTTATGATATAAATTTAAATACAAGAGTTATTTCTCCTCCTAAATTTATTGGAGTAGAAGCTGATCATGAAGCTGAAATTCTCTATTTTAAAATTGATAGATATTATGATCAAATTGATCTTGCACAATGTATGTGCATGGTACAGTTTAGAAATGCTCATAATGAAGAATATGTTTATATCATTCCTGCTTATGACACATTAAGTATCCCAGGGAAGATGATTCTTCCTTGGGATATTCAGAGTCCCGTAACTAAATATGGTGGCACAGTAGAATTTTCCTTCAAATTCTTTAAGATTGATAAAGCCTCTGGAGAATTATTATATGAATTAAATACTTAGGTTTGTAAAACAAAAGTTTTAGTTGGTTGGGCAAATAAATATGGCGCAAATCATAACTATAAACAATTTACAGTTGATCAAGTATTAACTACTCCTGATATTGAACCAATACTAGATGAAAATGGAAATCCTGTTGGAATAGATCCTACAAAAGAAATTTCTGAAACTAATCCTCCAGCTTTTCGTGTAACTGGTTATGGTATTTGGTCAAAAATGCAAGAAATTTTTGATGCAGATAAAAAAATTAATCTCTATTGGATTGATGTTTAATTAGAGTAGGGCTTTTATGCCCTACTCTTTTTTTTTGGTCTAATATTAATAATTTATTTAATTATTTTTTTAAACATATATAGAAAATAATTTTTGATTCTAGAGAGAAAGGAGAAACTATCTTATGGCAGTTGATGAAAGATACCAAGATAATTTAGTCATAACTAAAGATGCTTTTTAGAATCTTTTAACAAATGTAAAAAATTATCCAATTATTGATATAGATTATGTTACTGAAACAGATACTGATGAGTTACATGGAGATGCTGTGTGGCCTAATTATACTAGCGGAATGCCCTGTATTAAAATCACCTATGGTGATGATAGAACTACTAAAGGTAACATAATTTTTGCAGAAGAACAAAGAGTTTTAATTAATAAATATAAAAAGATTTTAAATCAATTAAAAGTATTGCAAAATGAATATGAGCGTCTTAAAAATAGATGGGATAAAATTTATAGATTAAATTATGAAATTTATAATGAAAAATAGAATCAAATTAATCGTTATTTAGCACGTTTTTCCACTATTGAAGTTAATAAGCTGGCTTTTTTAAAAGCAGGATGGAATCTTTTACAATATAATTTAGTTGATTTATTTGATCCAGAAATCAATGATGAAAGAAGTCCGTTATTAAAACTTTCAGATCCTGAACAATTCCAATATCAAGAATTTTTAGGGCCAGATAATTTTGATTATAAAAAAGTTTTATTACCAGATCATAATAATGGAACTATAAATCATAATTTAGAATATATTGTTTTAAATGAAGAACAAAAAGCAAAAATTATTGATACTTTAACAATATTTAGAGATATTTAGATTAAACAAAATGAAGAAGATGTATTTTTCTTTTCTGAAACTGATAGAAAAACTATTAATTCTTTTATTAGTTTTATAGCATCTTTTAATTATTTTGCAGTCTTAGAAGCTATTGGAGTAGCTGGCTATAATTATACTAGTGATTAGATTTTAATTATTAAAAATAATAAAGTTTAGATTAATGATTCTAATGTAGTTGCTGCATTTGAACCTGTAGGAAATTCAGCTACCTATACTGAAGGAATAAACTATTATAAACCAGAGTATAATGAAATTTATGTCAATATCGGAAATGCTGATTATAATGGTACTAATACTTATTATTTATTAAATAATGATTTATCATATAGTTAGTATACTTATACTGACTAGAATGATTTTAATAATAATCGTCATAAATTATTTTTAAAACAATAGGATTTATTTTGTTATAGATTAGTTGATATAGATGCTTCTACTTTTGATAGTTAGAAAAATAATTTATACATCCAGAGTAGTAACAGTGAGACTATGCCAGCTGCTGTACGAGCAATTCTTCCTTAGATTGTTGATGATATTGTTTGGGAAAATTTAGACAATATTAATTTAAATTTTGATTCTGTATATCATGAATTTAGCGCAAATATACAAAATATTATTAATACTTTAAATACAGTAGTTAATCCACGCTTAGAAATTATTGAAGGAGAATTAGCAAAATATATTAATATATTAAATGCGACTGAATTTACAGTTGAAGATTCTATTAATGTATTTGCAGATGAAGAAAATATTTATAATACTAATCCTATAATCGACGAATCTATGTTAGCTGATCATTTATTAGATGATCCAGAAGCAATTAAATTTAAAATTCAAGTTATTAATAAAATTATTAATAATTGTAATTAGTTAATAGAAGAAATTGCTACCGGCAAAAAAGATAAAGATGGCAATCCGTTAGATGATGGAGATAATAGAATTTTATATGGTTATAAATATGTAAAAGTTGGAAGTAATATTACTTTTGATCATAATTTAGGTAGTGCTGCTGCAGCTGTTAAAGAAAGTTATGAAGCCCAATATCCTGGTTATACTTATCCAGAAGTAGACCCCAATAGTGAAGAAGCTCAACGCACAGGAACTTTTCGTATTGATATTAATGGTCATACTTATGAAATTGGTATTCAAGGTTTGGTAGGTGGAGGATAGGGAGACATTAATCTTTCTACTGGAGGAGATATTTATCTAACACCTAGTGATGATGACGATCAAGAAACAACAGGAAAGGTTATAGTTGACGGAGATTTAATTCCTGCTTTAACTGAAACTTATTTGATTGGCAATTCTGATTATAAATGGTTATCTGTATATGGAGTAAATGGCTATTTTGATAATTTATTACCACTTGATAGCGGAGACAGTGGAACTGAAACTAATATTGGTAATTCAACAACTCCTTGGACAAATGCATATATTACTAATATAAATTCTTATAATAGTACAACTCATTTAGCAGCTCCCACTGGATCAACAGTAGCAGGAGATACTGGTTATTTTAATAATATCTATATAAATGGCAATGAAATAGATACTACTGATTTAGATGATGTCGTTAATGGAACAAATGGTACTACGGCTACATTTTGGAGGGGCGATGCTTCTTGGAGTAATACTTTAACAGGTTCTTTAACAACAGCGGGACTTACTTCTAGCGGAGTTGTGAATATTACAAATTCAACCGCAGCTTCTAGCACAAGCACCGGTGCTTTAATAGTAAATGGAGGCATAGGATGTGCTGGTTATATTTATGGTAGTAAAGTATATGGAGCAGTATTTAATGATTATGCTGAATATCGTACTACTATAAATCTTGAAGCTGGACGAGTAGTAATTGATAATGATGATGGATCATTATCTTGTTCTTCTAGCCGTTTATAGCCAGGAGCTCAAGTAATTTCAGATACTTTTGGTCATTCAATGGGTGAAACTGAAATTGCAAAAACACCAATTGCTGTGGCAGGGCGTGTTCTTGTATATACTTATTAGCCTCGTGAAAATTATCATGCTGGAATGGCTGTATGTTCTGCTCCTAATGGTACCATTGATATTATGACTCGTGAAGAAATTCGTGATTATCCAGATTGTATTGTTGGTATTGTTAGTGAAATTCCTCAATATGAAATTTGGGGTTCTGATAATGTAAAAGTTGATGGACGTATTTGGATAAAAGTTAAATAAAATAATAAAAAGGGAAACTCTTTAATAAGAGTTTCCCTTTATTTTTTTTATCTATTTATATTAATGAGTAACAAACATCATGATGAAGAGAGCCCCAATTAACCAAGTGCCAAAAGGAATTTCTCTTGCTTTACCGACAAAAATCTTTACAAGAACATAAGAGAGAATGCCAATAGCAATACCATAGCTAATACTATAACTAAGCACCATCATCATAATAGTAAGGAATGCGGGGAGCGCAATTTCAATATTCTTCCAGTTGATATTTACAATGCCAGCCATCATAATTACACCGACATAAGCAAGTGCAGCAGCGGTTGCACAGCTAGGTACAAGAGAAGCAATAGGGGTAAATACAAGAGCAAGAAGGAAAAGTACACCAGTTACAAAACTTGAAAGACCACTCTTGGCTCCGGCAGCAATACCACTAGTACTTTCAACATAACTAGTAACAGTACTAGTACCAAATACAGCACCAGCGCAAGTAGCAATAGCATCGCTTAACATACATTTCTCAAAGTTGAGAGGATTACCATTTTCATCAAGAAGACCGCCTTCAGCACAAGCAGAATAAAGAGTTCCAATAGTATCAAACATATCAACGAGACAGAAAGCAAGTGCAGAAGTGATAAGCATAACCCAAAGATTAGCCTAACTATGAGCAGCAAGGTAACCAGAGAAGTCAAAGCCACTACGAAATACTTCACCAAAGGTTTGAGCACCAAAATCTCTAAAAGCATCAACTATTGAAAGATTAAAACTTACGGCAAATCCATCATAGAAACTTGGGATAGTAAATCCAAGTGCGTAATAAAGCACAGAACCAATAAAAATACCAATAAGAACTGCACCACGTTTATTCTTTGCACGAAGAGCACAAATAATAACTGTAGTTATCATTGTGACAAGGACAGGCATTACGCCAGCCCAAGTAGCTCCGCCAGAAAGAAAGTTAAAAGATACAAGACCAGTAAGAGTTGAAGGATTATCAACAATTAAGCCACTATTTTGGCAAGCAATAAAGAAGATAAATCCGCCAATACCAACACCAATTGCATGACGTACAGCAAGAGGAATAGATTCATAAATCTTCTTACGAAGTCCAGTAATAGTTAAAAGTACAAATAAGATACCATCAAAAAGAACAAAGACTAATGCATTTGCATATGTAAATCCAAAACCAAGACAGCAAGTATATACAAAGAAAGCATTAAGTCCAAGTCCAGGGGCTTGCGCGATAGGCATACCAGCAAGAAATGCCATTAAGAAACAACCTACTACAGCAGAAAGAGCAGTACAAATATACATTGCTCCAAAGGAAAGCCCTAAAGTAGCAAACATATTGGAGTTAACAAAGAGGATATAGCACATTGTTAAAAATGTAACAAGACCGCCAAGTAACTCAGCTCTTACAGTAGTATTCTTTTCTTGAAGATGAAAAATTTTTTCCATAGAATTGAATAGCTCCTTTTTTATTTATTTAAAAAATTACATATATATTATACAGTAATTTTTTATTTTTGTCAATGAAAAAAATGCGGCTTACCAATTTTTTCACAAATAACTGTGATTTTTTTGGTAAGCCGCATTTTTTATTTAATTACTCAAAAAATTTCCAAAAGCAATTTTTATTTGGGAGACGATTTTGAGACTCCTCTGCGGCCGGAGGAGACCTCGCGATTCTCAAGTTTCAGCAGTTTCAAACTTTATTTGATATTCTTGAGGTGCGGGGATATCTTCTCCATTTGCAACTAATGTCTGCCCTGCTGTTGTATAAGTAAAAGGAATATTTTTATTAGAAACAGTAGTAGCAGTAGAACTTAAACTATTACTGCAATTACTACTTGAATAAGTTATATAAGGGGTAGTAGTAATAGTCCCACTATTAGACCAATATGGAGACTGCCAATAATAAGGTTTAGCATCATTATAACCTTCTCTATATACTTCATCTAATAATGCTTGTAGTTCTTGCTTAGAAAAACGAATACTTCCATCTGGGTCAGGATAAAAAACCTTAATTTTCATTTTTCTTCTCCTTTAATACTAAATTCAAAATAATTCCAACTACAAGAGCAAGCCCAGTAGCAGAAAGGCTCATAGTTTCTCCACCAACTACTAAACCGCTAATACCAAGAGACAAAACAGTAGATACAATAATCAAATTCTTTTGAATATTTAAGTCTGTCTTTTGGAGCATTTTAATTCCTGAGCAGGCAATGAAACCGTACAATATAATGGCTGCGCCAGCAAACACACAGCTTGG
>JAEEGL015076238.1_pt1 | contig 19953 bp, 11 predicted proteins | sample 9134231 | NCBI WGS metagenome assembly JAEEGL01 (sample SAMN16246548, study PRJNA631951) | gut metagenome | biome: gut microbiome; feature: rumen; material: fiber-attached | host: Bos | place: Iran: Karaj | collected 2018-10 | reverse complement strand
TCCCTCTTGCGGGTTCATGGAAAAGTTGTAATTTTGCAGCATCTGAAACGCCCAGGCCCTCGCATCTTGCCTTTGTTGTGCGTTGGGTAGCTAACAGATAGGCCATGGCAAGTGGTCTCGTAGCAGGGGCGACTACGGAATTACAAGGAGGCTTTAGGGCCTCCTTTTCATTTTTCCCATATTAGTGGCATTTTCTCTAGTTCTTTCACCTTTATTGCATGTACGGTTGTAACCAGCCAAAAATTATTGTTTAGTTCATAATGAAGATGTATGGCTGCAATGTGGTTGGAATGCTCCAATATCACAACTAGCACTAGAGACCTTGGCTTATTACCTAAACGAATTTGGTTATAGTTTTTTGCCACAAATTCTGCATATCCCTCCTTGGTAATGCCTAACTGACTGAGTTTTTCTTCCATTTCGTCCAAATGTCGATGGTTGTGCTTTATTGTATTGCCAATATTTGCTCGTATCGTTTGAACACGAGAAGGCAGTTCGATATAATCGCTGATTTTGCTCAAAGCAGAATTGGGGATTCTTCCGATATTCTTATACTTTTTGTTAATCTTAACCCGGCTTTTTCTTTGCTTGGACATGATAGAATAGTTTGTTTCACTGCAAAGATGCAAACCTTGTCAAGACAAAGCCGTTGAACAAATGTTTGTTGTCGACAGCAGTCGTTTGTTGTCGTTTGCTGTCGGATATAGTATTGAAAAAGAGTAAGATAAAAAAGACGCAGGCATAGACCCCCGCCATCCCTCACGCCAACGTTGGGATGACATGCCTGCTGAGCCTACCGTGTGTGGGATCGCCTACCCTCACCTGGGGTGGGCGGGGAGGCATGGCCAAAATGCGGAGGGGCGCTCGCATAGGGCTGACTAAGTGCTTGACCCTCACGGAGCGGTGCTTGTCGTTTACCTTCGCAGAAGGTACTCCGCGACCTGAGGGTCAGGTACTTAGACAGCCGTGGGAAGGCCGATGATTTTGGCCTTGAACTTTTGGTCCTTTTGACTACGTCGAATCTTCGATTTCTTTCAAGAGAAAAGGACAAGAGTACGAATGTATCCAATAGGTGTAGGATATCGCGGATCAAGTCCGCGATGACGTTCAGGGGTTCTGGTATGGTTATACAGGGATTGGCATCAACGCGTTAAGCAAGCATCCAAATCTCGCTTCAAGGCTTCCTTATCCAGATGCTGCCCGATGAAGACCAGCTTCTGCATGCGGTCGCCGTAGGTGTCGTCCCAGTCGCGGCGGAGGGTGGGCTCACGGTCCATCATCATGGCCAATTCGTTGGAGGGCATGGTGGCAAACCACAGTCCAGCATCGCGCAGTTGCACCTGCTTACCTGCCTGTTCGAAGATGTAGCAGTTGTCCATCTCGTTCTTGAAGTAGCAGATGCCCTTCACTCGGATGACATTCTTCGGAATCTTGCGCGCCACAAACTCATCAAAACGCGCCATGTTGAACGGCTCGCGACGGTAATACACGTATGTGCCAATGCCGTATTCCTCCACCTCTCCCCCTTCGTGGTCGTGGTGATGGTGGTGATGATGGCCATGCTCCTCTTCCTCGTCGTCATCGTCGTCGTGGTCGTGATGGTGGTGATGATGCTCGTGTTCGTCATCGTGATGATGGTGTTCGTGTTCGTCCTCATCATCGTCCTCATCGTCCTCAACGACAGCACCTTCCACTTCTTTAATCCATGTGGCGGAGGTTGCTACTTTGTCGAAGTCAAACATGTGGGTGTTCAGAATCTTGTCAAAATCGACATCGCCATAGTCGCAAGTGATAATCTCGGCGGTGGGCTGCAAGGCACGGATGATGCTCTTCACACGACCCAATTCCTCAGGCGTGACCTCTGAGGCCTTGTTGAGCAGAATGATATTGCAGAACTCGATCTGCTGGATGACCAGACTTTCCAAGTCGTCCTCGGCCAGATTCTTCTTCATCAGGTCATCGCCGCAGCTGAACTCGCTCTGCATGCGCAGTGCGTCGACCACGGTCACGATGCAGTCAAGAATCGGGATACCGTCCTTAGTGAGTTGCCATGCCATGTCGCGGAAGGAGCAGATGGTCTGAGCGATGGACTCTGGTTCACAGATGCCGCTGGCCTCGATGACGATGTAGTCGAAGCGCTGCATGACGATGATGTCGTGCAGCTGTTGGATGAGATCCATCTTCAAGGTGCAGCAGATGCAACCGTTCTGCAAAGCGACCAGACTGTCGTCCTTCTGCCCTACCACGCCGCCTTTCTCAATCAGGTCGGCGTCGATGTTGACTTCGCCTATGTCGTTGACAATCACGGCAAACTTGATGCCCTTACGGTTGTTCAATATCTTGTTGACCAAAGTGGTCTTGCCGCTACCGAGATAGCCGGTGAGCAGCAATACGGGTATGTCTTTTTTCATTTTTTTGTACTTTTGCAACGGATTGCAAAAGTACAAAAAATATGAGCAAGCAAGACGACTATAAACTCCTATTATCACAAGTCAAGGCGATGGTGAAGGACGAGACCGACCCCGTTGCCAATATGGCCAACGTGGCCGCACTGATTCAAGAAGCATTTCGTTTTTGGTGGACGGGCTTCTACCGCGTCATCGGCGAGCAACTGGTGCTCGGTCCCTTCCAAGGTCCCGTGGCCTGCACCCGCATCGGCTTCGGCAAAGGCGTCTGCGGCACCTCGTGGAAAGAGAAGAAAACCATTGTCGTGGAAGACGTGGAGCAATTCCCTGGCCACATTGCCTGTAGCAGTGAATCGCGAAGCGAAATCGTGGTGCCGCTGATGAAAAACGGTGAAGTCATCGGTGTGCTTGACATCGACAGCGAGCGTTTGGCCACTTTCGACTCCATTGACAAGGAATGGCTGGAGCAGATTGCCGAAGCAGTCTCTGGTGTTTTATAGCCTCAAATACTCGGTCATAATCACGCTGTCCCACAACTCGTATGGGATGATGGTTTTTATCGACCTTATCACGATGTTCATGATTTGCTCGTGAATGTAATCCTTCCTAATCGCGAGGCAGATGGTCCTTTTCGGTACAGGATTGACGATAGGTTTTAGGCATTTTCGCATCGATGCCGAAAGGAACTTGATATGCGTCTCAGGGATGATGGTGATGCCGCCGCTTTCGTTGGCGATCTGCAACAAGATTCCCACGCGTCCACCTTCATACATCTTCTCGTAGGTGAAAGCTTCGCCTGGCCTCAACATGGACCTGTCGAACAGCCGAACACCGTCTCTCATAATCCATACTGGATTGTCAAGCACATGGTCTCGTTCCAAACCCTCCTGTCGCGCCATGGCATTCTCAGGAGAGACATAGGCGTAGAACCTTTCATAATATAAAGGTATCTCCAACAAGTCAGGGTCGTTGACGGGAGCCGTCAAAATGCCCATGTCAATCTCCGCTTTTTTTAGTTTAGCAAGGATGGTGGTGCTAATCATTTCCTCTGTCCGCAGTCGTAGCGCAGGATAACGCAGTCTCATGAACTTGAACATCTCCGCCATCAAAACGGGTGCCACCGAAGTCGTCATGGCGATATTCAAATCGCCAGAACTGAGTTCCTTCTCCGAACGCGTCAGTTCGACCAACTGCTTGGAGTGATAGACCACCTGTCGGGCCTCATCTATTATCTTCCTGCCGATTTCCGTCACCGAAACAGGGTGCGTATCCCGGTTGAAGATCTTCACATCCAATTCCTCTTCCAGTTTTTTCACCATCAGGCTCATGGTAGACTGCGTCACGCCACAGGCCTCGGCAGCCTCGACAAAATAGCCGTGATCCTCAATGGCGATGATGTATTCCAACTGTTGCAGTGTCATCTTTATTGATTTTTATCAATGCAAAGATAGTAATTATTGTATTGACTCATAAAAATCGCCCTAATATTTTTGCCGACATGATTCAAATCCGAATGCAAAATGAATAAACTGAATATCACCATACGCTATGCAGGCTTCTCTTTACTGGGTGTTTCATTACTCATGTTTCTATCAGCTTTTATCTCCTACATGAACGGTATGGACGACAGCTTTGACCCTTTGGTCTTTTCGGCCATGGTCTCACTTCTCAGCGGTTTTTTTGCCATCATCGCCACAAAGCCACAAGAGGACATGAGCACGGAAGAGGGCTATTGCATTGTGACTGGTTGTTGGATTACCGCTTGTTTTTTCGGTGCCCTTCCTTTTTTGATTTATGGTGGCGAGTTCACCTTCGTCAATGCCTTATTCGAGAGCGTGTCGGGCTTCACCACCACGGGGGCGTCCATTCTTAACAACATTGAGGCCTTGCCCGATGGTCTGCAGTTCTGGCGCATCGCTACGGCCTGGATGGGTGGCATCGGCATCGTCACCCTCGTCTCGCTGGTCATCTCAGGGCAACACGACCGACATTCCGTTTTGGCCAGCGCCGAATTGTCGGACCTCGCCAAAACGTATTATGGAGGACGGAAAACGCGTTTCGTTTATAGGATGCTTGCTGTTTACCTGATCATCACTGCTGGCTCTGCCATTGCCTTACGGCTCACCAAAATGCCTTGGTTCGATGCCACCACCTTGGCCATGTCGGCCTGTAGCACCTGCGGATTCTGCTCCAAAAACCTCAGTGTTGGCTTTTATGACAGTTGGGTCGTGGAGGTTATCCTTATCGTTGCCATGCTCATGGGTGCCACCAACTTCAGCCTGCTATTCTCGACGGTTTGGCCCGACAAGCGCACCCACAAGAACCTCTTCAACGCACAGATTGTCCGCTGGTTTCTTGCCCTCGTCACGATTGCCATACTTGTCGTTACAGCCAATCTGTATTTCAGTGGATATTATTCCACATTTCCGAAAGCATTGCGTATGGCAGCTTTCCAGGTTTGTTCACTATCAACGACAACGGGCTTTGCCACTGCCGACACCAACCTTTGGCCTTCAGGCAGTATGGGCATCCTTTTGATCTGCTCCTTGGTTTGCGGTTGTTCAGGTTCTACCTCAGGCGGTATGAAGATGGATCGCTTTGTCATCGTTGTGAAAAGCCTGAAAGGTATGATAACCTCACTCATTGGGGTCAAGAATGTCAACCGCATCAAACTGGACGGGCAGTTGAAGACGGAAGAAAATGTCTCCTCCATATTAGCCTTTATGGGCACTTATGTCCTCATCATTGCTTTCGGCACCATCCTTTTTGCCATCAGTATGGACCTCAAGACCTCCCTGACGGCTTCCATCGCGTGCATAGGCAGTGTGGGGCCCGGTTTCGGTGATGTCGGTTCCATGGGTAATTATGCTGGATTCATGGGGTTCCAAAAAGTGGTGGCCATGGTCATTATGCTTTTGGGACGTGTTGAAATCTTTCCTATGTTGATTGCCTTTAGAAGCATTTTCCGCCGATGACTCTTGCGCAATTCAAGTTTTTTGCCGTTTTTTGCAGATTATTTATAATCGGTCATGAAAAACATTATACGCAGAATCCTCGTCTATTTGAGAGCCCTCATCCACCTTTCGGATGAAATCGACTATGAGAATGCCAGCGCCTCCATTCGCAAAAACATCGCCTTCAAAGGCACCAATGTGTTCATTTTGGCCTGTGCCATCATCATCGCCTCGGTAGGCTTGAACGTCAACTCCATTCCCGTTATCATCGGCGCGATGTTGATCTCACCCGTGATGGGTCCCATATTAGGATTCGGTCTAGGTCTCGGCACTGAGGACAACCACCTTGTGAAAGACTCGCTGAAGAATTTTGGCGTGATGGTCATCATCAGCATCTTGGCCTCTTCCCTCTTCTTCCTGCTCAGCCCTTTGAGTTTAGCCAATCCTTCAGAGCTGTTGGCACGTACCAATCCCACCATCTACGATGTGCTCATCGCCCTCTTCGGTGGTTTGGCAGGCATCATCGAGACCTCGCGCAAAGACAAGGGCAGTGTCATCACAGGTGTAGCCATCGCCACCGCACTGATGCCGCCCCTCTGCACCGTGGGCTACGGCATCTCCATCTGGAAGGGCTCGGTCATCTTCGGTGCGCTCTACCTCTTCCTCATCAACAGCGTCTTCATTTCCTTGGCCACCTTTGCGGCAGTGAAATACTTCAGATTTCCTATTGTCGAGGCCTCGGGAGAAACGAAAAGACGACTCCCAAAAGCAGCAGTCTATATCATCCTGCTTATCGTAATTGTTCCTAGTGTCATCACGGCCGTCAATGTCGTTAAAGAGAACAACTTCACGACTCATGCTGAACGTTTGGTAGCCGAAAACAAGAATCTCGGCAAATGCTTCATTTACGACCACAAAGCAACCTACTCTCACAAAGACCCGAAACTGGAATTGTTCCTTGCCGGTGAAACCTTGACCGACGAGGCCAAGAAAAAACTGTATCAAAGTGCAGAGGAATACGGCATCACACGCAGCCAAATCGTCTTCCATGAAGATGCCACCAGCATGCGGCAAGAGTTTTCGGAAGTGGAAATTGTAAAGGGTATCTACGAACATACCGACCAACAAATCAAGATGTTGAACGACAGCATTGCCAAACTGACGGCGGCACTTTCCGACTATCAATCGAAATTGATTCCCATCGACGCTATTTCCAAAGAGTTGTTCACGCAATACCCAAACATCATTGAGGTCAGCCTTAGCAGGGGTGCTGCAATCAATGTATCCGACAGCATTGCCTCCGAACAGATTATAGCCTTCATCACCACACAAGAACCCATGCCTACTGAGAATCATGACCGCATCGAACGCTGGCTGAAGGTTCGTTTGAAGAACGAGAATGTCGTAGTGGTGAATCAAGTGGAGAAATAACAAAGAAAGCCGCTGAAACAGCGGCTTTCTTTTTGACTCCGTGGAGATTACCGGACTCGAACCGGCCACCTTCAGATTGCGAACCTGACGCTCTACCAGATGAGCTAAATCCCCGTAGCGGCTGCAAAAATACAACAAAATCGCTTATCAAGGTATGTCTAATGGAAATTATTTACAATCACGTCGAAACGGTCACAACTTTGGCGAATAAAGTGTATCTTTGCCGCTCATTTAAAACGCATACAGCCATGTTTATCGAAGAATATATCATTTTTAGGGTCAATGCCCTGCTCCATGCCCACGATGCCAAGATTGTGATGCGCCTTGAAGGCGGCATGAGCAACTACACCTACGTCGTTGAATGCCAAGGCAAAAAATACACCTACCGCGTGCCTGGCAAGTTTGCCGAAAAATTCGTTGATCGAGAAGAAGAATGGGCCAACATCCAAGAGGTCAACCGATTGGGATTAAACAACATCACGGAATACGTGGAAATCCGCTCGGGCGAGAAACTGGCTGAGTATGTGGAAGGCACCATCATGAGCACCACCGATGTGGTTTCCTACAACGAAATGTCGGTGAAGGCGCTGAAGAAAATCCATAACAGCGACATGAAGTTCAAGGATTACAATGCCTTTGGCCGCCTCGATGCCGACCAAAACTACTGTCTTGAAACGGGCTATGTGTTCCCGCAGGAATATTTGGACCTCCGCAAGAAACTCGATGCCATCCGTGCCACCCAAACCAACGTGCCCAAGGTGCCCTGTCATTGCGACTACCAACCCACCAACCTCGTCATCAGCGGCGACAAGCTTTATGTGCTCGACTGGGAGTTTGCTGGCATGAACGATCCCTTCTATGACATTGCCTGTTATGGCAATGCAGGCTTCGACAAAGCTTTGGCCCTACTGGAAGCCTATGTAGGCCACAAACCCATCAAAGAAGAGCTACAACGCCTTTATTTCCATCGCGCCTTCCAGTGCCTGCAATGGTTCAACGTGGCCATCTTCAAAGATCGCGTAGGTCTCAGCAAGGACCTCAATATGGATTTTAACGCTGTGGCGTTCATGTTCCTTGGAATGGCGAAGGATTTGTTGGAAAATTATAATCAGTTGTAAGTTTGTAGTTGTTTAGTTAATAGTTAATAAAAAGATATTGATAAGGGAAAACCTTGGAGATTTTATAAGAGAAAAAGTTTGGTTTTTGCGGCTGATATCGTAAACATATACAAACATTTATGCGAAGACAAGGAAGAATACGTACTATCTAAGCAGTTACTTAGAAGTGGCACAAGTATCGGTGCCAACCTTGTTGAAGCACAAAATGGCATCAGTCATAAAGGTTTTATCGCTAAAGTATACATATCGTTGAAAGAATGTGCTGAAACAGGTTATTGGTTGAAACTACTTTACCGAACGGATTATCTAACAACACCTGAATACAATGGCATTAATAATAAGTGCCAAGAATTGAATAAAATCTTCAATAATATTACCAAAAATTCAGGAAACAACAACTGAACAACTATTAACTAATAAAGGAAGTCCGCAGCAGTAAAGCTACCGAAATCGCCGTCTAAACCCAATTCGGCTTTGGCTTCATCGGAGAGCATATCAATGCTCCAAACAGGGTCGAAGGTGAGTTCCACATCGACATTTTTCACGCCTATGATGGCCTGCACACGGTTATGAACCTCAGCAGGCAAGGTCTCGGCCACAGGGCAATTCGGTGCCGTCACCGTCATCACAATTTTCACGTTACCCTCTCCATCGACTTCGACGCCATAAATCAGGTGCAATGTCCAGATGTCGACGGGAATCTCTGGGTCGTAGATGGTCTTCAAGACCGAAATGACGGTCTCTTTCAAGGTGTTGACTTCTTCCTGTGTCATGATTGTCCCTCCTTCAATTTAAAAGCTTCTGCATAAAGCAACATCTGTTTCAGCATGGCCAAGAGGCCGTTGGAACGCGTAGGTGACAAATGCTCTTTCAGTCCGATTTCGTCCAAAAACGAAAGATCAGCGGCAAGGATGTCTTCTGGTGTCTGACCAGAGAATACTTTAATTAATAAATTCACTATACCTTTGGTAATGACCGCATCACTATCAGCGCTGTAATACACTTTTCCATTCTTCAACTCGGCATTGAGCCACACGCGCGATTGACAGCCGTTGATGAGATGAGCCTCGTCTCGGTATTTGTCATCGATGATGGGACACTCCTTTCCCATCTCTATCAGCATCGCATAGCGGTCCATCCAGTCATCGAACATAGAGAAATCCTCTACGATGCTATCTTGTATTTCCTTGATTGTCATATTGTCTTAATTCTATATTGCGGTTTTGGTGCCGTCAAAAATCGTACCGCAAAAATACAAAAAAGAAAGGCAACCCGAACGGATTGCCTTTCCTTTTTTGCATCGGTTTGTAGAGACGCACGGCGATGCGTCTCTACATTAACCGATTGTCATTTATTGCATGACAGTGACGCGCTTGACGGTCACACCGTTCTCAGTGTAGACGCGCACCATATACATGCCAGCGTTGAACTGACCCATATTCAAGGTGTATTCGTCGGCCTTGAGTTCAGTGTCGTAGACCACTTGACCAAGGACGCTCACCACTGTGATGCGGCTCATAGCCTTGGCTTGGATGGTCACGTTACCGTTAGTCGGGTTCGGGAAGAGAGCAACATTGTCGCTATTTTCATCCAAACCGTCGCAGGTACCGGCCACATAGTTGTGATTCGGGTCGTCGGCTGCCTGAGCAGGTTCTGACTCGCAGTCGCCATAGTCAGCACGGACTTGGTAATAGTACACACCAGCAGTGCCGGGCTCGTCAATGTACTCATAGTACGTTGCGCCAGTCTCGGCAACCTCACCAATCATTGTGTAGCCAGTGGTAGGATCGGTCGAACGATACACATTGTACTTCACAATGTTAGCGCGATTCTTGGCACCATTGGTCAGCTGGATATCATCAACATCCAGGTAGAACCAGTCAGAGCAGTTGAAGTGACGGATAGCCACATAACGGCCTTCACCAGCATAGTTACCAAGGTCAACGGTATATTGATACCAGTTGCCCTGAGCACGCATACCGCGAGGACCATCGTAAGGAACACCCTTCGCGGTCATCGTCCACTCTTGGACCATAACGAATTGGTCGTTGTCGTCAGAGACGGCCACGCCGAAGTGCTCGGAAGCCCAAGAAGCATCCTGAGCGCAGGCATAGAAGCTGAAGGTGGAGCCTTCGCAGAGGGTCACAGCAGGTGACACAAGCCAGTTGTCAGGATTGAGAGCTCCAGTGTTGTTGTCGTAGCTCTGTGAGAAGATCATATCGGAAGAACCGTTATGACCATAGCCAGTGCCCATAGTGGAGCTGGCGAGATTCCAGTTGTAGCCGTCACCATCAGCATCGATGGTTGTCCAACCAGCAGGAATGCCGCTTTCGAAGTCGAGAGTGAACTCGTCGCCTTCGCAGCCGCCAGGACCAGGATTCTGTTCACCCCACCACACCTTGATGTGGTCGCCGTCAACTTGTTCAGCGTGGATAGGAGCACCAGGTTCGCAGATGCTTTCACCATTGGTGAATTCGCAGACCGGGCAACCCATTGACCAACCATAGTTGTGGTCGGGCAGGGTCATTTCACCAGGATAGATCGGGCGGACGCAGTACTCGTGGTTACCATACTCACCTTCAACAGTGTACTCGCGGTCATCCGGACCAGCGAAAGCAACATACTCACCGTCTTCAGTGATCAAGAAACCAATGAGGTCGGTAGGAGTCACGATTTCGCAGTCGGTCTCACCTTCACCTTCAGTCTTGGTGAAGTTGATGACACAAGGCTGCTGTGAGTAGTTGGTGATCATCAGGATGTAGTACTCACCCACTTCAGGCATATGATAGTTGATGTCGCCGTGGCTCGTGTTGTGTTGATGCTGACCTTCGGGATAACCAAGATAGCAATCTTCAGAATAGGAAGCTGAATAGCAGCAGTCCATAATCTTGTTACCAGTCAAGTTGCTGCAAGCCGTGCCTGACACCACTTCTTGTTCGGTGTAGGGACCCCACATGCAGAAGTCGATATCTCTATCGGTACCATTATTCGGGTCGTGGCCTTCCATATGGATAACGAATGAGCCACCCGTATGTATTCTCATATGATAGAACGAAGGATTGTATGAGCTACCGATGCAGCCGTCGTCCATACCAGGTTCGTCAGCCGTGTTGCTCGTGCTAGCAGCTTCGAACGTAATCGTTTCTGATGTGCAGAACGGCAGTGAGTTGATGCAATGGTCGTTGTCGACTCTGCTCTTGCTCAGCATCACATCCATCATAATCGAGAGGTAGTTAGTGGGAGACACGCTGTTCTTCCAGCCAGCAATACGATCAGCGATGTCAACCTTGCTCAGCATGCTAAAGTCGGCAATGGCGTCACGATAAACCGTCTCAAACTCATCCATATAGTCGCTAGTGATGATGAACTGGCCGTACTCATCTTCAGGAACCAGCGAGAAGCGGCTGTCGTTGCTGAGGGTGTAGAGCAAGTAAGCTCTGAGGTCAACATTATCGAGAGCGTAGAAGTTCAGCATAGCACCGTCTTCGGCATATTGCGTGTAGAACTCGCCACCCTTGACAATTGTATTGCCCTTAATCGGGGTAACATTGGCGATATCCTTCACCTCGCCTGCCGGCAGAGGAGCGTACATATTCTTAGCACCGCCAGTGATGATAACATCGACACCATCGTTGCTGCCATACATACTCACAGTGAACTCATAGGTCTTACCAGCCTCGAACACATAGTCGTTCTGACGGCCACCCACGTTACCGTTAGCAGCGGCAATCCAGATACGGTCGCCAGGAGTCGGGTTGGTGATGCACCAGTCGTAGGTACCAGCAGGAATTTCAATGCTCACGCTGTTGTTCATAACCATATTCTGCGTCGAGCAATTGCCGTCAGCATTGGTCGGGATCTTGTACTCGAACTCAGCATAGATGGCTTCATTGCCAGTGCAGCTCGTGCTCAGAGCACCAGTCTCAGGAATGGTGGAACCAAAAGCAGTAGCATCGGCATCAAGGAGCATCTGATAGCCAGAGCCATCGCCCCAAACGTCACCAGCGGTCAGGATGACCGTAGCGTTCTCACCAGGAGTAGGAGGTGTAGGAGTTTCACCGCCGTAGGGGTTATAACCATGTTCAAACACCCACTCAATGTGGTTGCCTTCGCTAGTGGTGTTCACAGTAACCTCATCGACAGGTCCCCAGTGATCGCAAGGTTCATACTCCCATTCAACGGGTTCACTCCACGGGCTCACGCCTGTGCTGTACACTGCAGCGACCTTGCAGAGGTAATGTTCACCCTCAACGAGAGGAGCATTGTAAGGTCCATCAGTGGTCAACTGGCAGAACGGATACACCGTATTGTGGTTGTAAATCGGCACACCGTCGATGCTGGTACACAACACCTTGTAGTATTCAAGGTGACGCTCGCCACCGTCCTTAGCACCTGCGGTCAGTTGAATGTCGTCAACATTCAGGATAAACTCGTCGTGGCAATTGAAGTGACGGATAGCGATGTACTTTTGACCAGCGTAAGCACTCAGGTCAACCGTGTAGTTGTACCAGTTGCCCTGGACACGGTTGTTACCGTCACGGCCGTAGCTAGCAACATTGCTGTTGCCCTTAGCGGTCAGCGTCCACTCCTGAACCATAGTCCAGTCGTTCACGCCATTGTCAGAGACAGCCACACCGAAGTGTTCAGCAGCGTAATTAGCATCCTGTGCACAAGCCCAGAAGCTGAAGGTAGAACCATTGACGAGGTTCACTTGAGGTGAAACGAGGTAGTTGTCAGGATACAGAACCGCTCCAGTTCCATTAGCATAAGAACCTGAAATCACATAGTGAGCAGAGGCGTTATGACCAGTACCAGTCAGGTCAACACCCGGATTGTGATAGTTACCAGGAGTCATACTCGAAACCCAAGTATAGCCGTCACCATCGGCATCGACGGTCGTCCAACCAGCAGGCATACCAGCATCGAAGTCCTCGCTGAAGGTATCACCGTTGCCGCCTTGGCCACCGCCACCACCAGGAATTTCAGCACCGTCCCACATGGCCCAGCCAGTACGTGAAACGTAGACATTGCCGATACCATAGAGGATTTCGGTCATCACATAACGGAGGTGGGTTTCGTCCCAAATGCTCACTGTATCAGCAATGGGCTCGTAACCATCAAACTCAACCTTAACAGAATATTCGCCCTTACGGAAGTGATCCCAAGCATAGAAGCCAGTCTCATCGAGAGTAACAGGAGCAACAGGATAAGCAGCCTGTTCGTACTCGTTCAGATTGGTCAGGGTCACCATGACGCCTTCAGGACTGTCGGCACTGTTGAGCAACACAGTGACATCAACAATGTCAATCCACATATCCTTATCGAGGCAGTTCGACCAGATGGTCTCGCTCTCACGAGGCAGAGCCAACCAGTTGAGGTTATTGCCATTACCGCCAGGAACACCTTCGAAGGTGATCTCGTCGATGAAGTAACGGTCCTCACCACTGTTGACGCTACTATCCTTACGATAGTACCAGCGGAAGGTGTGAGTACCAGCACTCACATTGAAATGACGGTTGGTCCAGTTGGAGGTACCACCTTCACGATATTGTTCCACACCATCGATGTAGAAAATACCATAGTCGTAGTTCACGCTTTCTGAAGAGATGCGGCTGTAGAAGTCGATAGAACCATCGGCAGCAAACTCGACAGTGGCATCGAGGTAGGACTCAGAGCTGGCCACATGGTAGTTGTTACTGGCCATGCAGTATGTGCCACTATAAGGATTGTTGTTCCAGATGATCCAAGGATAGTTGCTGACAGTGTTGTCGAAGTTGGCAGGAATTTCACCACCTTCGAAATCAACCAACTGAGTGCCACCTTGACCAGGAGTAGGAGGTGTAGGAGGAGTCGGCGGGACAGAGCCACCAGCAGTGTTGATGGTGATGTCGTCCAAGCACATAATGTACTGATCGTAGCAGTTGAAGTGACGGAAGGCAATGTACTTCTGTCCGGCATAGGCGCTCAGGTCAACCGTGTAGTTGTACCAAGTGCCCAGTCTGAGGCCTTCACCATTGCGTGAAGCAGCACCGCCCATCAGGCCACTCTTCTTCGCGGTCAGCGTCCATTCCTGAACCGAAGTCCAGTTGCTCGTACCGTTGTCGGAGACGAACACACCGAAGTGGTCGGCAGGATAGCTTCCATCGGTGGCAGCTACCCAGAAGTCGATTGAAGAACCAGCAGCGAGAGTCACTTGAGGCGACACAAAGTACTCGTCAGGTGTTACTGCACCATAACCATTGATGTAAGAACCACTGCAGATGGCATTCGAACCACCATGGTACCAGTCAAGATCCAAGCTTGCATAGTAAGTCCAAGTGGATGGGATTTCACTGGTCATAGTCCAGGTCAAACCATCATTGTTGGCATCGATAACGGTCCAGCCGGCAGGCATACCGCCTTCGAAGTCACAAGACAAAGTCTCGCGGGTGCCACCCACTTGCATAGGTTCAGTCCAGCTGATGGGGCTTTCGATCATTTCGCCACGGTTGCCTGCATAGACAGTACCGACACCCCACTTGTAGACGCCAGGAGCGGCATCCGGCCAGCTCACGTCGATATAGATGGTGTCACCAGGCCAGTTGGTGGCCAGCAAAATGGTGTTGTCTTCGGTGTAAGGACCATCGTTGTAGCAATCGGTACGATAAATTCTGTAGTGCGACAAAGTGCGAGTATCGCTAGGCAGACCCTTACCAGGCTCGCCAATGGTGATGTCGTCAACATCGAGATAGAACATATCGCTGCAGTTGAAGTGACGGATGGCCACATAACCCATACCGCTGTAGGCACTCAAATCGACGGTGTATTCATACCAGTTGCCCTGTTCGCGGCCACTGCGGCTATCCTTAACGGGTTTGCCATTGGAGGCACCGCCCTTGGCACTCATTGTCCACTCTTGGAGCATCGTGAAGGAACTCGGGTCGGTATTGGTCGTTGAGACGGCCAGGCCGAAGTGCTCAGCAGCGTAATTGGCATCCTGAGCGCAAGCATAGAATCTCACAATGCCACCCAATTGCACCTGAGGCGAAACAAGGTAGTTGTCGGGATAGAGGACACCAACGGAATTGTCATAGCTCTGTGAGAAGACGAAGTCAGCTGAGCCGTTGTTACCAGTGGCACCACTCATCAATTCGCTCGCAAGCATCCAACCATGACCATCGCCGTCAGCATCGACTGAAGTCCAGCCTTGCATACTGCTGTCTTCAAAGTCGTAGGTCATACCCGGAATAGGCGGTTCAGGACGACGATAGAAGGTGATGTAGTCGACATAGAAGCAGTCGTCATTCGAGTTCACGCTACCATCCTTTGTGTAACTCCATTGGAAGGTATGCGTACCCTCAGTGATGGCATAGGTCTTTTCAATCCAGTTGCCAGCACCAGTGAAGCTAGCTTTCTGGACACCATCGATGTAGAAATAACCATAGTCCCAGTTGCTTTCGCAAGAAATCTTGCCAAAGAAGCTCATGTCGCCATCGGCCGGGATGTCAACCGTCACTGCCATGTTGCTCACCACGTTGGCTACGCCAGCGCCGCCGCTCACCATGCAGTATTGGCCTTCATATGGGTTGGTTGTAGTGACAGTCCAAGGATAGGTCGCGTCAACCTGCCAATCGAACAGGCTGAAGTCGCCAGTCTCGAAGGGCTCGACAATTTCTTCACCAGGCAGGCCGCAGCCCCATGAAACCTTCACATAAGGAGCGTTGATGTCTTCCGGATCAGGATAATACTCAGCAAGCACTGAGCAGACAGGATTGAAGTTCTCGTCCAATATGTAGTCAATCGGGCTCGTGGTTTGGTTGTAGACCATCGCAATTGGGTTACCTTGGACAGGTTGTGTAATGGTTTGGTAACCTTCCTTAGCAGCCTGACCTTCATAGCTGCCAGCATAGATGTGACCGCTGTAGTAACCTTGAGCGTTGGTCGTGAAGTTGTAGGTGTGGTTCACACCGAACTCGTCAAGACCAGTCATAGTCACAGTGGCACCAGCAATGCCAGTCGTGCCGTCTTGCTCGTAGACGTGACCGTCAACGTTGCCATAGCCAGAAACCTTCACAGTAACAGGATCTGAAGGAGCGCTTTCGCCTTCATCATAAACAGCTGTCACATAATAGGTATAGCCATCCACATTGTAGGTCAGAGGACCGTCGGTGTAGGTGGAGTTGGCAATGTCGTTCACCTGAGTGTTGCCAATGAGTTGACCATCGCGATACACATTGTACATACGATAAGTGCGGTCGACGACAGCGTTCCAGTTCAGGACAACGGTCTCGTCATCGAATACAGTGTAGTCAACAGCAGTGAGGTTCTGCGGGATGTTGAGGTGTGTGGTGAATCCCCAAACAGGGCTGCTCACGCCTTCGGGGCAACCGTCGTTGATGAATTCCACTCTCCAGAAGTAGTTGTTGTTGTTCCACAGGTTGCGCACTGTGTAGCTATTGGCCAAAGAAGTGGAGAAGGTGCCATCTTCAGGATACATGATCGTCTGCGGATGACCAGGTTCCGGATGATAGGTGGTACCGAAGATAAGACGCCAACCAGTGGTATTGGTCGGGATGTTCCAACGCAGTGTGACGCTACCGGGCTCGATGCCATCGGCATTGTCAGCAGGAGTCGGGTTGAAGGCGAAGCCATCAACTTCCGGGCAAGGCATAACTTCAGCATTGATTGTCACTTCGAAGTCAGGATCTGTTGAAGAAGCAACCAAATAATAGGTACCACTTCTCAGAGGCAGGTCTTCGATGACAGGGCCAAAGCTATAGTTGAGTTCCGGTTCAGGCAGAGGTTCGTCCATACCCGTGACGGTCACATTGTCGACCATAAAGTAGTCGCCCGTCGGATTCACGCTACCGTCCTTCGAATAGGTCCAAGTGAAGGTATGCGAACCAGCGGTAAGTTCATAGCTGTAGTTGTTCCAGCCAGGAACATTGGCGCCATAAGAGAACTGCTGTTGACCATCGATCGAGAAGATGCACTTGTCCCAAATCGTGCTGCTACCTTCGCCCATGCACAAAGCATCGAAGCTGATGCTACCATCATTATTGAGCTCATAAGTAGCGGAGATGGTTGAAGTGGTGCTGGCGTTACCGCCGTTGCTGCTCTTCATGACATAGGAACCATTCTCGCTCACGACAACCCAAGGATAGGTGGCGTCATTGTTCCAGTCAGCAGGAATCTGCTGGTCTTCGAAATTGACAACAACATCCTCGCGGGTGACAGTGCGACCACCATTGCTCTTCAAAATGATGTTGGCACGGTTGGTGGCTGAAGTGTACATCGAGTAGGTCTGGTTCGTCATATCATAGACTTCATAGTCATCATAGTCATAGCTCATAGCAGTGAAACCCGGGTTGTGGGTTTGCCAGCTGATAGAGCCTTGCCAATCACCGTTAAGTCTTTGGCAGACGATGAGCACATTGCTATGACCGTCCCAAGCGAAGTTGCCTTCGTTGAACTCAAACTCATTCCATTCACCAGCAACAGGAAGTACATCGTTACCAGTGTAGACGAGGGTCATACCGTTGGTAATGTGAGAAGTAGCAGTCAATTCAGCGTCGCTCACATTGGCCATCCAGATGCTGATACCGTTCTGGGGTGTCGTAGTCGTCAAAGAAGTGACATACCAGCTCAAACTGGTCATCGGGGCGGTAGTCACACCAGCCTCGGTCAGTTCGGAAGCAAGGAAGAGGTTCTCACCAATGGAATAGTTCCACAAGGTATGGAAGGGGAAATAGGTCGAAGTGGTGGTCGAAGTTTCGTCACCAATCATGGCTTCGAAAGCTGCGCCAGCGGTACCACCCATTTGGATACCCGTGTAATTGTTGTGAGCCATAGGACCGGCTTCACCATAGAAGTCCTCGGTGTAGAGAGCCACTTTGCCGTTTGCACCAGCTGTAACTTCAGCGTCCAAGACCTGGTCTTGGTCAAACACGAGTTTGTACACGGCATCGTAGCCTTCCGGAATTTCCGGGAAAGGCAAGGTGTAGTCATTGTGGAGGGCAATGTTGTGAGCCGTGGCAGGGACCTCGACGAAGGGGAATGTCGTGGCTTGCGTGCAGGCCTTCTCCCATACATCAGGAGTCTGAGGATCATAAAGCTCAACAACGACGGGCCACACGTGAGCAGCACGGTCGCCTTCAGTGATGGCAACAAACTGACGCTCAATCAAACCAGCCTCTGTGCCATTGACAGCCATTGTCATATTAACGTCATTGAGGCGGTTCACCTGGAAAGGCACTTCCACGCCACCGACGCTGAACAAGCCATCGGTAGGAGTGAAGTCAAGAACGTTCACAGTGTAGGTAGGACCTTCACTATACATAACGAACTCGAAAGGCTCCATCCAAGCGCCAATCGGGCGTGTACCCAGATTCAGCGAGTCGATGATTTCTTCCTCACCAGCCAGATACTTCACATGGAGTCTGTCACCCATTTGACCACCACCGCCAGGGATGATGTCCATCTGCAGGTTAACGCGATAGTTCTGCACATACTTGGTACCAGTGAACGAATCAATGTCGTAAGGATTCGGGTCAGCTGTGTCGCTATGAGCCGAAATCAACGCATTAGTAACACTGGTGTAATAGAAGTAACGAGTGCTGTAGCCCGAGGTGTACTCGTGCATACCAATCATCAGGTTACTAAAGCCGTCATACTCGAACGGGGTGTCGAGCGTGATGGTCGTCCAGCCGGGGCTGAAGGTGACCGTACCGCTAAACACCATGTCCGAAGCCGTGACAGGCTCCCAGTCGGTGTTGTTCGAGAACTCGGTTCTCGAAACATTCTTCATGAAGACATCTACCGAGTTGGTTTCCTCGGAAGTGCTCGACATGTTGAAACTGATGGAAGTGATCGTTCCAGCAGTTCCGATTTCGTCGGCAGTGTAAATCTGCTCAACGAACGAGTAGCCCCAAAGGGAGTTGAACGGGCCATAGTAAGTGGTACCCGTACCGTCTCCGATCGTGACTACCTCAGCCTTTGCCACACCCATAAAGGCGAGCAAAAGCATCATCATCAAAGAAAATACTTTCTTTTTCATAATGAATAATTTTGGTTAGTAAATAAGTGAATTGAATTGTTTCCTTGTATGTAAATGAGAAACGCACCAGTGCCAAAAGGCATGGTAGCAGCATTAATCCTAAGCATTGTAGTAAAAAAGAATGCATAGTAAACGCGTTTAACATTTTGTCGACAATATTAAGACTAACAACTCGCGTTTTACCCTTAGTTGAAAATGCATTTTTCATAAAAAAGAAAGGCAACCCTTTCGGATCGCCTTTCCATTTTCTATCGGTTGGTTGGTAGGGACGCACGTTGGTATGTCCCTACATCAACCGATTGTCATTTATTGCATGACAGTGACGCGCTTGACGGTCACGCCGTTCTCAGTGTAGACGCGTACCATATACAGGCCAGCGTTGAACTGACCCATATTCAGGGTGAATTCGTCAGCATTGAGCTCGGTGTCGTAGACCACCTGGCCGAGGATGCTCACCACGGTGATGCGGCTCATACCAGCGGCCTCGATTGTCACGTTACCGTTAGTCGGGTTCGGGTAGAGAGCCACCTTAGTGTCATTCTCAGCCAAACCGTCGGTCGTTCCGCTCACATAGTTGTGGCTCGGATCGTCGGCAGCCATAGCAGGCTCTGACTCGCAGTCGTCGTCATACTGGGCACGGACCTGATAGAAGAACGTACCAGCGGTGCCAGGCTCGTCAATGTACTCGTAGTACGTTGCGCCGGTCTCAGCAACCTCGCCAATCATGGTGTAGGTGCCGTTGGCCTCGGTCGAACGGTACACGTTGTACTTCACGATGCTAGAGCGGCTCATGAAGTCCATATCAACAGTCTTGCTCACCGTTTCGGCTTGACTCAAAGTGAAGTCGGCAGGAGCAACACCAGGTGTGAACTCGATAGGAGTGAGTTCGCCACCCTTACCCTGGTTGGACACAAAGCCCATGATCATCCAGTCTTAGTTCAAGTTATAGGAAGCGACATCCTCCCAGCTGGAGCCATCGAGGCTGATCCAACGTGCGTTGGGATTACCAG
>JAEEGL014286661.1_pt1 | contig 19953 bp, 12 predicted proteins | sample 9134231 | NCBI WGS metagenome assembly JAEEGL01 (sample SAMN16246548, study PRJNA631951) | gut metagenome | biome: gut microbiome; feature: rumen; material: fiber-attached | host: Bos | place: Iran: Karaj | collected 2018-10 | reverse complement strand
CTTCTGTAAAGACCGTATTTTTCAGCCTGGTTTACGGCATCCCATTTTATTTTTATTCCGCCGTTTTCTTTGTAAAGTTTGACACTTGCAGGAGCAACGGGTATTGTAAGTGTTTCAACATTTCCCGAGTCTTTCTTATCTCCCCATCCGGTCTTATTATATGCTCTGACTGTATACTTATATGTTATTCCGTCAATAACATTTGTATCTGTATAACTTTTGGCAGTCGTATCTTTTAATTTTGTCCAGCCGCTCCATGAATTTCCGTCATACTCTTTGCGGTATACACGGTATTTCTCGGCAGTTTCAACTGAAGACCAGGTTACCTTGATCTTTCCGCTTTCACCTTTCGCCGTAACCTTTGCGGGAGCCTGAGGAAGCGGAAGAGGTACTTCAACTGCCGATGAGGTCTTGTAGGGGCCCCAGCCGGCTTTATTGTTCGCTCTTACTCTGTATTTATATTGTTTTCCCTTTGCTATATCACTGTCTGTATACTCGGTTTTGGTTAAAGTTTTTACTCCTGTCCAGCTTCCCCATGAGGAACCGTTATATTCGCTTCTGTATAGGCCGTACTTGATCGCACCGTCGATCTTATTCCACTTTATTACGATTCCGGAATCGCTATTTGTGACTGTAATCTTCGAACTTGCTGCAGGCTTTTGTGTTATTTCCGCTGCAACAACTGATGAAGACGTCTTTCTTTCGCCCCATCCTGCCGAATTATAAGCACGTACTCTGTACTGATATTTATGGCTTTTTACCACATTGGGATCGGTATACTCATTTTCCTTGATAGAAGGAAGGGTTTCCCATGCTCCCCATTCCGTGCCATTCATCTCTCTTCGCTGGATCTCATACTTTTCAGCGGTTCTGATCGCATCCCATTTTACGCTTATTCCCAAAGCCGTTGCCGCAACCCTGACTTCCGTGGGTCTTGCAGGTCTCGAAACAGCACTTGCAACACTTGCAGGTATAACCGCTACGATCAAAGCCAGAACCAGCAGAAAAGCAATTTTTCTTAATGCTTTCATTTTTCCTCCTTTTACACTAAAAACAACAAACCGTTTTGCAACAAATTCATTATATATAATCGCTATATCAGTATAAACAAATTAACGTCCATGTGAGGCTCTTTGGAATGAACAAAGATTAAATCTTCATGAGTAAAAAAACAGGGTGTTTCCCTCTTAAAAAGGAAACACCCGTTAACGATCAATAACCAACTGAATTTTTCGGCTTAATCAAAATATTTGTAATTCTATTCTTGAATATTTCATCACTGTCAGACCATTGTCCACAAAACTGTGTGCAGGAATAAATACCATAGATTTGATTTGCGGAACATTTTTCATCACATTATAAGGTAACAGGTCAGTATTATATTCCGCACGGCAGTAAATCGTAAAAGTATCTTCCGTTAATGCATGCTGTAATATTCCGAAATAAGCTTGGCTCGATGATTCGTAATAATAATCATAATCAATCGTATATTGTTCCGTAGGTCCTGACGCTATATAAGATCTGTAAAGTTCTGTCGGTTCATCCAGAACAGTATAATCACTCCATCCGAAATCACTTCTGTAAGCACGAACTCTGTAACGATATTTTATTCCTGCCGGTATTTCATCATGTGAGTATTTGTAACTATATATTTTTTGGGCATTTTGCGGAGTTTCCCATTTATTCCAGCCGGTTCCGTTATACTCACTGAACTGAAGCTGATAATAACTGTTATTATTGTCATAATCCCAGCTTACAATTATATTTGTCTTCGAGGTCGGAATTTCTGCCTTTAAATTCGTCGGAGCAGGAGTCTTTAAAATCGTAACCCGGATTGTTTTTTCTTTTGAATAACCCGACCAGCCCAAAGTCTTGGAATAAGCTCTGACTCTGTATTTGTATTCTGTATTTTCCTTAACACCTGTATCGATATATGATGCTGAAGTCAGTTCTTCGGTCAAGGCTTCCCAGTAGTCGGATCCTGCGGCATTCACTTCGCATCTGTATACGCCGTATTTTTCTGCACTTTCAACTTTTCCCCAGCTTATCTGAACTCCTTTCTTCTGAACTGTCAGCAATAAATCTGCAGGAGTGTTTACAAAACTTTTCATATCAACTGTTACAGTAGAGCTGAAATTGCTGTACCCGCCATTCTCATTGTATGAACGGACCCGATAATCATATGAATAAGAAGAATTAAGTCCCCTGTCTTCATACCGGCCCTCGAAGACCATCATATAATTTGTCCATTTGCCTACACTGCCATCATCAAAATGGATTCTTCTGTAAATTTCATAATGATCAGCCTCCGCAATCTCATCCCATTCCAACTCCAACAGGCCGTTATAATAACCGTTAATTCTGACCGTCGGAATACCCGGTGCTTTTTTGGCAACGATAGAGCTTGATTTGCATATATCACCCCAGCCTGCTTTATTGTATCCTTGTACTGAATACTGATACTTTCGGCCGATTTCGACATTTTTATCCGTATATGACGTTTGTTTTGTCTCGCCCAGGCTTACCCATTCGCCCCATGTCTTCCCGTTGTGTTCTCTTTTGGAAAGAACAAATTTTTCTGTCAGGTCATAATCATTATCCCATAAAAGTTTTATCGTATTGTTATTACAGGAAACATCCAAATATGATATAGCAGGTACTGTTAAGGGAATCTCTATTGTTTTCGAATCTTTTTTCTCACCCCAGCCCGACTTATTATATGCTCTTACCGTATACATATATTTTCCGGCGTTTCTTACTTCTAAATCGGTATAGCTTGCGGCGGTTGTATCCTTTATTTTTTCCCAGCCGCTCCAGGTCCCGTTTTCATACTCTTTTCGGTATATACGATACTTTGTTGCCGTTTCAACTTTTGTCCAGCTCACTTTTACATTTTTATCGTCGTCTACCAGTTTTACGGTAACTTTTGAAGGTGCAGCCGGCTTCGGAAGTTCCACTTCAACCTTTTGCGAGGTAGTATAAGGTCCCCAGCCCGCCTTATTGTTTGCACGGACACGGTACTGATACTGATACCCGGGCGTTACATTTTCATCAACAAAATCCGTATTGGTGAAATAGTCTGTTCTGACCCAGCTTCCCCATGTATTTCCGTCGTATTCTTTTCTGTAAAGTCCATACTTTAATGCACCTTTTACATCGCTCCACGAAACGGTGACCTGACTTCCTTCGGCAATAACATCAACCTTCTCACAAGCTGCGGGTTTCTGTGTTATTTCCGCCGCTGTTACAGTCTTTGATGTCTTATATTCTCCCCAGCCTGCAGAATTGTAACCGCGTACCCTGTACTGGTATTTCACACCTTTATTTACATTCGGATCGACATATTCCGTGGCCTTGAGTGTTACGACGGTTTCCCATTTTTCCCAGGAAGTTCCGTTATATTCTCTTCTGTAAAGTCTGTACTTCGAAGCATTGGAAACTTTGCTCCATTTTACATCCGTTCCAAGACCGGTTGTCGCTGTCGTTATTTTGGCAGGAGCCGTCGGCTTTGTTGCAGCTTTCGAAATGCCCGCCGGTATGAGTGAAACAATAACGGCCAGAACAAGCAATAAAGATATTTTTCGTAATGCTTTCATTTTTCCTCCTTCTTTTATCCTATATATTTATTTAGCATTTTTATTATAAACTTTTTAAGCGAAAAACAACAACAAAAAAGGATAAAAAACGGACTCGATTCTGTATAAAAAGAACCGGGTCCGCCGTAAGTAAAATTATTTTCTTTGCTCACACTTCATACGAAGTCGCAAAAAATGTCAAAATATTTATTCCGCTTTAGCTTTTTTGTTTTTCTTTAATGCCGCAATTCCGAATGATGCTGCTGCGATAAGAGCGCCTGCTGCCGTTGCGATTATAACAACCATCCAGTTTACGTTGCCGAGTCCGGAGAAGTCGAACTTACCTGTATCGGCATTCTGAAGGTTGGAGAAAATGCAGGAGATATCAACGATAACTGCTGCTGCGATTGCAAGTCCGCCTGTCCAGTAAAGAAGAGGAACTTTTGTCTTCTCGGTCTGAACCATATGCCTGATTGTGGGATTTCTGAAATCAATCAGTGAGCCAAGATAGAAAGCAAGTACAGCGGTTACGATTGTTTCGGGAATCATGTATGTTGCATTGTAACCGAATGAATAAATTAATGCAGCGTTTGTGGGGATTGATAATCCTGCCCATACTGTTGCACCGGAAAGAACGTGGCAGGCATATCTTAAAATACATGCGAGAATTGTTCCTGCTACCAGTGCTGCGGGCTGTGATTTGATAATCTTCCTGAACACACCGCCAATGCCGATAACCGCAAATGCAATGATGTAATCAAGAAGAATTACGGCAAGAATCGAAACCCATGTTGTAACGTAAGTAAGTGTTTTCAATCCGAGAAGCTGCTGGATGATACCGAATGCAAGTCCTGTGATGAGACCGGATTTTAAACCGTGTCTGTAGGAAATGATGATTACGGGTAACATTGAAGCGACGGTAACCGAACCGCCGTAAGGCAGGTCAATGATTTTGACCATTGAGAGAACGATGCCGACTGCGAGCATCAACGCACATTCCGCAAGAATTCTTGCGTTTGAAAGTGTTGCCGGATCTTTTGTTTTGGAATCTTTTGCTTTAGACATAAAAAAACCTCCGTAATAAAATATTTAGGAGGAGACAATAAAAAGTGCTTCCTTACGCCGGAATTACCCGGTTCAAGTAATGAGGGTTAGAAAAAATTTTCTATCTCAGCAATTGCTCCCCTAGCAAAAAAGATATTTAAACTTTGCATATTATAGATTAAAAGTTTTAATAATGCAAGACCATGGAGCAATAATCTTTTTTGGGGAAGCAAACCAAAGAAACACGGATATTCGAATCCAATCTTTAGTGCTTTCATTTTTGCAGGTTTTTCAAATACGAAAAATGTGCATTTGTTTCTTACGCAATTTCCAGTTTGAAAACCTTCGGAAAATCGTTATCGGAAGTTTTGCATGTCTTTATTTCAAGCGATTCGGAAGTATGGTAAAATTCGATCGGATCCTTTCCTCCGAGCATTGTGATCTTTGTTATTTCACTGTTAAAAAATCCCTGTTTTTTCGCAAAGGATCTAACACTGTATCCGCATGTTTCGGAAGGTCTTAAAGCAATAATATAAATGCAGCCTTTTCCTGCAAGGAATCTGAAATCAGACGATGTAAAGCCTTTTACTTTGCCGTCCATGAATCCGCCTTCGACTACTTCTGTCGGGCCTTCTCCGAAAATCTTATAAGGGTTCGTATCAAAAACAGCCTCTCTGTTAATCTTCATCCATTCGCCGATCTGCTTTAATATCATGGTTTCTTCTTCAGTAAACGTTCCGTCCGCTTTCGGACCGATATTTAAAAGAAGTGTTCCGTTTTTCGAAATAATATCGACGAGGTCGCAAATAATATCCTTAGCTTCCTTGTATTTGTTTCCTTCGGTATAGCACCAGGAATTGAAGCACATCGCAGTATCGGACTGCCATTTGAAAGGCTTTGCCGCTGCAAGCTGCCCGCGCTCGATATCGGGGACCGCTATTCCAAAAGGAATCGCATCATGCTTGTAATTAACGACAACTCCCCTTCCTTCTTTCGCTGCTTTGTTGTAAAAATACGCAAGCATCTTTCTTAAGTAGGGCTTTAATTCGATTCGGTGAATCCACCAGTCGAAATACAGAATTTCCGGTTTGTATTTATCAATTATTTCGCAGGTTCTGACAAGCCAGTCCTGCATGAATTCCTCGCTTGGCGAGCCCTCGCCTTCAACAGCATCGAAGTCGACTTTCGCATAAACCGAAGGCCAGTAAAGATCGCCTCTTTCAAATTCTTTATTGATATCGCTTTCGATACTTCTTCCTGTTCCCATGAAAAAGAAGTGTTCTATTCTGTGCGAAGAAGCGCCGAAAATCAGATTTTCTTTTTCGCAGGCTTCTTTCAGTTCACCGAGAATATTCTTATGCGGTCCCATATCAACGGAATTGAAAGACGAAAGTTCGGTCTCGTACATCTGAAATCCGTCATGATGTTCCGCAACAGGAATCACATACTGCGCACCTGCTTCGCGAAAAGTTTTAACCCATTCTTTCGCATCAAATTTTTCGGCCTTAAACATCGGAATAAAATCCTTGTATCCGAATTCAGACTGCTTTCCGTATGTCTTTAAATGATGCTCGTAACAGTCGACCATTTCTTTTTCGTACATGAGCCTCGGATACCATTCGCAACCGAATGCAGGCACCGAAAAAACACCGTAGTGAATGAAAATTCCAAAACGCATTTTCTCATACCATTCGGGAACACTGTAAGAAGAAAGCGACTCCCATGTATCTGAAAAAGGCCCGTCACTTATGACTTTTTCTATCTCTTTAAGTTTTTCATTTAAATCATAGTTTTTCATGCTTTATCCCTATAATTCTTCGATTATCGATGTTCCCTCGCAGCCGTCGGTCCATTTCTCATAAAATCTTAATTTCCCGTTTTCAAAACGGGGTTCGGAATCACACGAACCTGACTTTGATTCGCCAGCGCAGTTGATGTGGCGGTAGTCAAAATGAAGATTGTTTTTCTCATCTATCGTTCCGAGCAGGAAGCCTTTAATAATGCTGCCGCCCGAGTACTCAGCCCAGATGACGTTGTCTTTCTGATGGTAGCTGAAAACTGTTTTATCCGAAACTTCTCCCGTGTCCGAATTTTCCACTGCGGTAAAAAATCTGTCATCAAGAGAAAAACTTTCTTCGGTCTCGGAAAAAAGTGTCAGTCCCTTATCGTATGCTTTCTTAAGGTTACTCTCCCAATTAGCCTCGCGCTCTTCTTTTTCTCTCGACGTTGAATCAATAAGCACGAATTCCGTTTTCTTCGCACGGTTAAACATTCTGTCGCCGAACATAACTCTTTTCATGCTGTTAAGAAGTCCGAGCTGTTCGAGTCTCTCTTTTGGATTTCCCGCCGAGCAGAGAATCATGCATTTATCCATCATTTTCATGGTTTTGTTTCCGTAAGCGAATCCGTATGACCAGACTCTGTCAAACCACCCGACAAGCTTTGCTGGTGCTTCGGTCCAGAATACCGGATAAATAAAAACAATCGCATCCGAAGAATTTATTTTCTCCTGCTCCGCCAAAACATCATCCGCAACTTCAGGCGTATCCCTGTAGCAGGCATCTCTTAAATATTCCTGCTCTGTCATGTCGGCTTTAAAATCCATTTTATATAAATCCGAAAGAATGTATTCATTCCCCGAGTCTTCAATTCCTTTTATAAACTCATCCCTTAAATTTCTTGTCATGGAATCTTCTGAAGGATGACAGTATACGATAAATGCTCTCAAATTTTTTCTCCTTTTTTTGGGTGTTATACTCACAATAATCATTGTAACATAAAAAGAGGATATTTCTATTTTGAAATACCCTCTTAAAATATTTTATCTTATCATTCTTTAATAATGAGCTTGTCTTCTTTAATGAGTTTGATCATTACGTCGGCAACTTTGGGATCGAACTGTTTACCCTTGCATCTTTCAAGTTCTTCAATAATATGTTCCTTGGAAAGTTTATCCCTGTATACTCTGTTCGTGTTCATTGCGTCATATGAATCCGCAACGCAGATGATTCTTGCAACAAAAGGAATATCCTCGCCGGCTTTTCCTTCGGGATAGCCTTTTCCGTCATATCTTTCGTGATGGTAAAGAGCGCCTTCTCCTGCATTTTCAAGGCTCTTGAAGTGACTCATAATCTCGCCGCCGCGAATGGTATGGGATTTGATTACCTCGAATTCCTCATCCGTAAGTCTGGCAGGCTTTCCGAGTATTTTATCGGGAACACCGATTTTTCCGCAGTCATGAAGGAGCGCAACGTAATAAATTCTCTCAAGTTCCTCTCCCTTATACCCGAGTTCCTCGGCAATAAGCCTTGTATATTTTGCCACTCTAATCGAGTGACCGTTTGTGTACGGATCTTTTGCATCGATGAATCCGATGAAAGTTTCCATCGACTCGTTTATGATTTCGTTGTCGCGTTCGTGACGTTCCTTGTACTTCTTTATCTGCAAAGATGTAATAACGTAAATCACAAGTCCGATGAGCCAGATTCCCGCAAGAATATGAGCTACCCAGAAAAGCGGTTCACTGGTAAGTTTTCTGTGGAATTTGTAATTTATTTCCGCCGACATTACATGATCTACATCATCACCGATGGGAAAATACATTATAATTCCGGGAACCGTGGTTTCATAAGGTTCGATCGGAACTTCCATCGCAACCACGGAAGCACTCGGAATGTAGTCAAGATAATCACCGGGATTCATAAAAACAAGAACTTCTCCGTCTGTGGCGGTAACCGTCTCAACATCGTGCTCGTCGGCTTTAAATTCACGAAGATCGTAAACCATATCCACTATTTCACCGTTTTCGGTAAACTGGTGAAGTTCAACACTTCCGTTCCACGCCGAAAGCAGCAATGCAGTATCATGGAAATTAACCTTTAAATCAAAATTCTGTACTTTGTCTTTAGTATTGTTGGTAACATAAAAATCAACCGTATAAGCCTGATAGTTATGCTCTTCTATTCCTTCGTTGTTTAAGTCAATTGCCTTCGTCCAGGAGCTGTCTCTGGCCTGGGCATTCACACTGACATAATAACCTTTTGTATTCTGCGACGTAAAAAGTTCCGTTTCCGAAAAACTTGCTTTATGTTCGGTGGAATTAAATATATTTGTTTTAATAACGACGCCGAGCATCAGTAGGCCAACAATAAGAAACAAGCCGACAAAAATCAGCACATCCCTTTTTCTGTTGTTCCCTTTATTCATCATAAATTTTCTCCAAAAATCATTTATTCTTCATACCCGGATTCCTCAGGTCCGGATAATGCGGGAATTTCTTTTTCCTTTAATGTACGAATATATTATCGGTAATATCAGTTCTCCGCTTTATCTTCTTTGTAAAATGTATATGTCTTTTTGCCATGCTTTTTCGATTCATACATGGCTTTATCCGCCATTTCAAAAAGACTGGACGACTCGCCCGCATCTTTTCCGTCAATAATTCCAACACTGACCGAAATCGGCGGCAGTCCGTCATCGGTATCCCCTAAAGCAGCGATAATCTGTTCTAACTTTGATTCGATGAGGCGACGCTGTATATTTCCGGAAGACCTCATGAGTACCACAAACTCATCTCCTCCGACACGGCATATGCAGTCATCTTCACGAAAAGCTTTTTTTAACACATTTACAAGTTTTATCAACACTTTATCGCCGGTCTCATGGCCGTACGAATCGTTAACGTTCTTGAAATTGTCCAAATCGAAAAGAAGCATGTATGTGCTTTCGGGATTGATATTCGACAACAAAATATCATATCCCGCCCTGTTGTATGCTCCGGTAAGCTCATCATGAGAAGCTTTGAAGCTTAATTTTTCAAGGCTGGATTTGTTCTTTTCATACATTTTATTGTAGGCGTTTGCAAGGTATTTGAATTCGTTGGAACCGACAGTCACTGAAATCGGACGGTCTTCTTTTATTTCTTCCACCGCCTTAAGAACCGGGTTTATAGAAAGTTTTGTCGTTAAAAAGATAAGGAAAAAGAGTAAAAGTGCCTGAATTATGATGGCTATACGAACAATGCCGATCTGGCGTTTTAAAGATTCATACTCTTCGTCCTCAATTTTCTCGGTCAGTTTTTCAACCTCATTCAGGCTTTCCTGCATTGCATTTCTGATAAGATCTTTCTGACTGTAATACTCATCGTTATGTACAAGTTCGGTTGCCAGTCTCATTTTTTCCGAAGATGTTAATGCACTGTCTTCCTCTTTAAGAACCACGTCGTTAAGAACTTCGGGATAATCGGTATATCCCTTTGCCTCAATGACTAAACGCATGGCATAGTATTCCTGATCCATAAGCTTAACGGAACTGTCCATTGCATGCTGAAGACTCTTTAGCGCAGCTTCCGTCCTTTTGTCCAGAGACATTTTCGAAATGGCATCTTCACGTCGCTTGGATTCAAAAGCTTCGGTGAAATACTGTTCCATAAAACGCACATCTCCGTCAATTGTAAAACGCTGCACCTGTTCTGTCAGATAATCCGATGCGTTCATAAGTTCATGCGCGGCTTTCTGAAGTTCCGAGTTCTGTCTTGATGCGGCACTGATGTCTAAGAACGTACTTGTGAGACTAAGCGTAGCAAAAACAACCGTTCCCGAAAAAGTCAGGATTATTATAACGAGCCACAAATGCACAACTCGATGCGATATTCCTTTTTTCGAAGATAAATCACTCATTTTTACCCCAATATTATACACAAGCCGCAGTTTCTTTCCGCCTCCGGCTTATTCATTACATACTTCTTTTAGTATTTTAACATATTTCTGTTTTTCTTTTCATCCCTTATTCAAGCGTCAGCCACTGGTCCATTCCGGCACCGGCCTCTTCATTCGGGCGTTCCTTGAAACCGAGTTTCTCGTAAAAAGGCTCTTTTCCTTTTGCCGAATTCAGATTGAGCTTAACTTTGTAGCCCGGTTTCATATCGTCTTTGATTCTCTTGATAACCGCTTCAACAAGAGTTTTTCCTATTCCCTGTCTCTGATATTCGGGAGCAACGATTACATCCGACAAAAATGCAACATAGCCTCCGTCCCAGAGGAGTCTTACAACGCCGATGGCTTTTTCGTCGTCTCTGACGCATATTACCATATATGCATTCTCAACGCAGTTTCTCGCTTCTTCAAGCGGAAACTCCATCCATCCGACCATTTTTCGTAATTCCAGGTATTCTTCCGGTGTTATATTATCAACGTATTTAATCATATTCTGTCTATTCCTTTTGCATTCCGGCGTTATATAGTTTTAATTTTTTAACTATGTTTAATCTTTTTTGAGCCTTATAAAGCATTGGACTTTAATCTTGTTCTATCCTTTTCGAGCCTTATATGGCTTTGGGCTTTAATCTTGTTCTATCTTTTTCGGGCATTATATGGCTTTAATCATTATCATTTCCATGGGCTGCTCGTATCCCGGCACATCAACCGTAAAACCGCCGCAGTCTTTGTAGTTAAGTTTCCTGTAAAAATGCTGCGCTTCTTCGTCAACCTGTGTGGAAGTCATAAGCATTCCATAGCCCTTTGACTTCATTTCCTTTTCCCAATGCTCCATTAAAAGTCTGCCATAGCCTTTTTTCTGATAAGCATCGTCAATGTAAAGCATCGTGCAAAAAGGTGTATTGTCCCAGAAAAGATTGTAGCGAAGGACGCCGATTATCTTTCCGTCCTCAACTGCCACATAGCCCTGTTTGTTCCTGACTTTTTCATCAAACCCGTTTTCGGGAAGGTGACGATCAAGCATGTACCATTCATTTTTATCGGTTAATTCTGCATATCTTATTAGCATTTTCAGTTCCTTTTTAATAATCTATAAGAGTTGAATTATTCTTTTCACTCAGACGCTTTTAACTTCTTTGACATAAACAAAAAGCAGGTCGTCATCGTGATAAACAGTTATTATTTCCTGTTTCGATATTGATATTTATTTAAATCAACTTTACCGTTAACGGACTCAACGCCCTCCGCTCTCAGGTTTTCAGCCTGCTTCCAGGCGCCGCCGAAAACATACTCTCCCGCAAGTTCGCCCTTCGAATTCACAACACGGTGGCAGGGAATGCTTTCAGGATCCGGGTTTTTGTGAAGTGCATTTCCAACTGCTCTCGCCATTTTTCTGTCTCCGGCCATTTCCGCCACCTGCCCGTATGTGGCAACGCGTCCTTTCGGTATTCTTTTTACGGCCTCGTAGATTCTTTTTGTTGGCGAATCCGATATAAGGTCGTAACTCTCCGAAATCATTCTTTTTATTTCTTCGTCGGGTATCGAACCGTCGAGAATGATTGTGTTCCAGTGTTCTTTATTCTGATGATACGCGGGCTTAACCGACGCAAAAGTGCTTCTCCAGAAATCCCTCCATTCGGGACTTACCTTCACGTTCAGATTGATATACCCGTCTTTTTCATATGTCCAAAGAAAAGCCTTTTTGGTAATCTTTTCGCGAACCAGCTGCCAGTTGTCATCATGAAACGGCGCGTCCCGGTACGTGTTTGGAAAAGACAAACCAAAGCTTAACGCTTCTTCTCTTGTTTTCATTACTTTTTACCCCTGTACGTTCGTACGTAACAACTCTTCCCATTCTTTTCGCGTGATTGCATATGCATAAGAAATCGTGTTTTTCGGATCGGGATACTCTTTTACTTTCTTCATTCCGTTTGCCATTGCCGTTGAGTACGAGCCCACATTTGTATATTTCATGTAAGAATAGATTGTATCATAATCCGTGTTTTTAAATACCCAGTTCCTTACAGCCTGTGCGGCTTCTTTGGCGAATCCGCGTCTCCAGTATTTCTTATGAATGTGGTATCCGATTTCGGGAAGCATTTCCCCGTCTATATTCTGGATGGTTATGCCGCAGTCTCCGATAAACTCGCCGGTTTCTTTCAAAACAACCGCCCACAGTCCAAAGCCGTACTGCTCGTAATTCTCCAGATTCCATTCAATCCAGCGCCTTGTCCTTGCCTCATCAAACGGAGCCGGGTAGTGCTGCATCGTCTCGGCATCGGACATTATTTCATATAGCGCATCAAAATCATCTAACGTATATTCTCTCAGAATGAGTCTTTCTGTTTCAATCATTTTTTCCAAAATCCTTTCAAGAAGTTTATCTCTGATACCACTTAACTTTCTTACAACACCCCGAGCAACTGTTCTTTTGCCCAGAAATATTGTCCCTTGTCTTCAAATCCTCTGTAAAAAACTTCTGCCATCATCGTCATATACAGTATGATGTCGTACCAGCGAAGTCTCTTTAATTCAGTGTCCGTGAAATCCTGCTGCCCAAAGCCTTCCAGAAAATCCGTGTTTCTGTTGTGCTTGCGGAAACGATCGTCCATAAAAGCCTCGCCCCACATTGCTCTTTCCCAGTCGATAATACCGGAAACGTGATTTTCCTCTACAAACACGTTGCCTTCCCACATGTCCCAATGGACCAAAGTGGCGTTGGGAACTTCGTCAAATATGTGTTTTTCTTTTTCAAATTCTTCCGACAGTTTTTCTATATCACAGCCCCAGTCCACATCTTTCTTCTGGCCGTCCGCTATCAGATTTTGAAGCATGGTTTGCACAAAATCCGACAAACGGCCATATCTTTTTTCGTCTCCGAGAAATCCGAATTGCGAATTTGTAATTGTACGAAGTTGTTTGGATATTTCGCCGATTTCACGTGCAAGTACACGGTTTGTCTCCTCCGGCAATTTTTCTTTGATGAAACTGTAGTTTGTCCCCGGAAGTTTCTCCATAAAAAAGTAGTCTCCGTCGCATACGGTTTTGCTGCAATCGTACGCCAAGACGTCGGCAACTTTAAAAGAACATTTCTCCCGCACCAGTTGCATTGCCTTAACTTCAGCAGCCATTAGGCGTATCTCGTTCGATGTATTTCCAGTCGTATCTTTTGCCGCTATCTTTAAGATACATTCTTCACCGTCGCTGAACGTGATATTGTATGTGACGTTGCACATCCCCTCCGTCAGTTCCTGAATTTTCACTGCCGTTTTATCGGGAAACGCCTTCTTAATCATTGCATTTATTGTACTGTCAGATTGCCTGTTTTTTGTTATCATATTCGAAATCCTCTATTTTTGAACCGGGACCCGCGTCCCTTAGGCTTATACTTATTATATAATTCTTTGTTGAACGATACACCATTTTTATCGAATCATTCAGAAAAAAAAGAGGCCCCCTGCCAATAACGGGCAGAGGACCTCTCAATTATTATATTATTAGTATCTGATTATCTGTCCAACATAGATGAAGTTTCGGTTCTTAATGCCGTTTACCTCTACAAGATAATCAACCGTTACTCCGAGTTCCACGGAAATCTTTGTAAGCGTATCGCCTGCCTTTACAATATACTCGCCGTTTCCTTTCGCACCCGTAGGTACCTGTCCTTCTCCGTAGTTGGCAAGAAGCCATAAAGGTCCGTACCAGGGAATCTCGGGATCCACTATCGCATTGCTACCGGGAATGACTATGTCGTAAACTTTGTCTTCATAAGTCACGTGATAAAGAAGCGTTACGTCTGGATGATCTTTGAGGTAAAGCATGAATTCGTAAGGTATTGCAAAGTTGCCTTTGAATTCCGCAGTCTGTTCTCCGCCAAGATTTCCGGCTGTATGAAGTATCTGTCTGTAAGGCTCGAGCCAGTCGGGATTCGTGTAATCGGGCTCGGGGTCGGGTGTAGGCTCGGGATCGGGTTCCGGTTCGGGCGGAACTTCCTTGTCTTTCCACTGTGCCGTGATTACGGTATCTGCAGTAATCACAATCGTATCTCCAACGTTTCCGAGATCCCACTTGTCGAATTCCTTTCCTTCGGGTGAAATGAAGTCGCATCCCGGAAGCACGTATTCGCTTCCTTCAGCCACCTGCACTTCGGCCATCTCTCCGCTTCCGCCGTTCGCGTTAAAGCTTACCGTATAAACGGTCTCCGGAATAACATCAAATGTTGCTTTTACTTCTACGTTTTCGTTTCCGATGGTAAAGGTTGTCGTTGCACTCTTGCTTTCGGTAAGAACAACACCGCCCGATACCATATTCCATTCTTTGAACATGTAGCCTTCATTGGGTGTTGCAGTTATTGTAACTTCCGTTCCTTCAATTCCGGATGCAACTGAAGCCATTGCTGTTCCGTTTCCATCAGTTGTTACCGTTACCGAATACTCTGTAGAAGGAATTTCCTCGAAAGTTGCTTTTATCTCAACATCATCGGTTCCAATAGTAAACGAAGTTGTTGAAGAAGTACTGTCGTTCAATTCTACTCCACCTGATACGACTACCCATTCGTTGAAGTTGTAGCCTGCATTCGGTGTTGCAGTTATTGTAACTTCAGTTCCTTCAATTCCGGATGCAACCGAAGCCGTTGCCGTTCCGTTTCCATCAGTTGTTACGGTTACCGAATACTCTGTAGGAGGTATCTCGGTAAAGGTTGCCTTTACTACCACGTTCTCTGTACCGATTGTAAAAGTTGTTGCAGCACTCGTACTGTTGTTCAATACAATGTTTCCGGATACAACTTCCCACTCGTTAAACGCGTAGCCTTCATTGGGTGTTGCAGTTATTGTTATCTCATCACCCTTAATGCCTTTGTTAGCACTTGCGCTTGCTTCACCGTTTCCGTCGTTGATGACTTCAACAGTGTAAACTATATCAATCCACTGTGCATAGAGTGTTATCACTTCGCCTTCGGTGCTTGAAAGGTCTCCCGCATATCCGTCGGGATACTGCGTTCCGCTTCCGTCCGCGTTGGTGTTCCAGCCTGCAAAGTTGTGGCTTTCAAATGAAAATTCATTTGCAGAAAGCGTTTTGCCGTCACCGTAAGTACGAGCCTGATCGCTCATGCTTCCGTTTCCGCCGTTCGCATCATACTTTATTGTATATGCATTGGGATTCCATGCGGCGTAGTAAGTCTTGTCTCCGTTATCCGTCGATGAAATCTCGGTAATTGCATTTCCGGTCATATTCGAGTTGTCGTACCATCCTGCGAAAGTGTAACCCGTCAAGGTTACGTCTGTAGGAAGCGTTGCTCCCACTCCATAAGTGTATTCGCTTATATTGCCGGAGTTAACAGTACCGCCGTTGGTTTCAAGAGTTACCTTGTAGTTTCTTGTTGTTATTGTAAAGGTCCATGCGTCGTTGGAGATTAAAGCACCATTGTAATTCGTGCTTGCCGCAACGTTAAGTTTAACGCTGTAAGTTCCGGGTTCAACGGGTGCAGAAGAAAGTTTGACGTCTTTCGCGTCATAATACTCAACCGCAGCTGCTCCTATTCCCGATGAGGAATCTTTAAGCTCTGCCGTTGCAATCTTTGCGTTTCCGTCATAGACCAAATCCGTAGGAAGCGTCACCGTAAAATCATCTGCAGTGGGTGTTGCCTTTCCTATGCTGAAAGTCCACTCGGTCTTGGAAAGTCCCGTTGCCGAGTTGTAGTTGGTTCCTTCTGCGACATCAAGTTTAATGGTATAAGTACCATTCGATACGGGTGCCGTCGTACTATTGTTTCCTTCTTCATCAACATAGATGACGGTTGCGTCACCCATGCCAACGATGCCTGATTTGACTTCCGCCGTTGCCGTTTTGGCGTTTCCGTCATAAAGCGTATCGCTAGGAAGAGTCACGTTGAAGTCATTGGCTGAAGGTGTTGCTTTCACAATCCTGAAGGTCCATGAGGGATCGGCTATCGTTGCAGCGTTGTAATTGTCGGATTCTTCAACGTTCAGTTTGACCGTATAGGTTCCGACTTCAACGGGTGCCGACAAGAGTTTGCTGCCTGTGCCGTCGTAGTATTCAACGGTCGTTCTTCCAATATCCGTTACACTTGTAGTTGCGGTTGCAGCCTTGGCGTTTCCGTTATAAGTCAAATCTGTGGGTAGCGTTACCGTAAAGTCAGCTGCAGTAGGCGTTGCCTTTCCTATCGTGAATTTCCAATCGTCCTTGGCAAGTCCCGTTGCCGAATTGTAATTGTTTCCTTCGGCAATGTCAAGAATTACCGAATAAGTTCCGATTTCCGTCGGAGCGATTGTCGTTGCGGTCTGATTTTCCTTCACATATTTGACGGTTATATCGCCCATACCGACGATGCCCGTTTTTGCTCCCGCCGTTGCCATCTTTGAGTTTCCGTCATAAAGCGTATCGTTAGGAAGCGTCACTTCAAAATCATCTGCCGTGGGAGTTCCTTTTCCTATCGTGAATTTCCAGTTTGTATCAGAAATTCCCGTTGCAGCAACAAAGTTTCTTCCGGTATCGTCAACGTTAAGCTTAAACGTGTATTCTCCGGCATTTGCGGGTGCTGAAGGAAGCGCGGTTCCTTCACTGTAGTATGTTGTCGTTACATTTCCAATGCCCGTCAATGTCGAGATTAATTCTGCAGTTATTTCTTTCTCGTTTCCGTCGTAAACAAGATCCGACGGATAAGTGATTGTAAAATCGTCCGCTTTGGGCGTTGCTTTTGAAATCGTAAATGCAAAACTTGAATCTGTCACTTCAGTTTCAGCAAAATAATAGTTTTCTTTAACAAAGATTTTGAAAGTGTAATCTCCCGCATTAATTGGAGCCTCGGTCAAAGCGTTGCCTTTGTCGTCATAGTATTTGACTTCAAAATCGACAAGACCGTCAAGAACTTCAACGGGCGTTACCGTCGCTTCCGATGCAGTGCCGTCGTAATCTTTGTCCTGAGGAACGACTATATCAAAATCCTGAACCATGGGCGTAGTTTTACCAAGAGTAAATGGAATCGTTGCCACATCGGGATCCGAAGCAACGTCCGTGAACTTGTCACCGTTGTACTGTTCCGAGAAAAATTTGAGAGTGTAGGTTTCTCCGGTCAATTCGGCAGGAATCTTAACGTATGCCGAACCTTCAGACGATGCGTCGTCACCTCTCAAATCAACTATTCTTCCATAATAAATCGGAAGTCCGGTTTCATCGGTAATCATTGCGGATATATATTCGTTTTCTCCAACAGACGCATTCGAATAAGAGAAACGGCAAACACCACCGGGTGCTATCGCACCGCTTCCTATCCTGCCAACCGTAAAATTGTCTCTTGACGTATCGTGAAGCGTAACCTTCCAGTCGTTGCCCGTATAGTCGCCTACGGGAGTCAAAGCAGAATTGCCCACGGGTCCTGATACCTTTCCTCCTTCGGCTGCAGACGTTAGAATTACAGATGAAAGATTCATATGGAATGCAGGACGTACAGCATATTCATTATCCGATGAGTTGCCCTCATATAATACAATACCCCCAAGACCAGTCACATAAGCCACCAAAGTATGTCCAATCGTATACCCTGGCGAACGAAGCCACCAATTTTCTTCGATATTCCTAATTTCTCCATTGGTTAAATACGCTTCTTGCGTCGAGAGCGGCCACATATAAGCATTCTCGACTGCTATATATCCTACTCCATCACAGTATGGCGGAAATCCACTATAAGTTCCCACCTCAAGAAATCTTGGGATAGTCGCATATTTCTCATCAAGAGTCATCCTGTCTGCTATCTCGTCCACCTTCAAGTTTAAGTTTCCATCAAGATATTTATAATACGGTGCTTCAACAGTATTAAAAACGGACCTTCCAAAACTTCTTTGGGCAAGCAAAGTCATTCTGCCTTCGGCACTTGCAACACCTTCGGTATTGTATCCTATTACTCTCCACGCATCGGATTTCTTCGTTTCGTTATAATAATACGAATCATAATACAATGTTGCCGCATTGGCTGTATTCACGCCCTCGCCAAGTGCATCACTCCCAATCTGAATAGCTTTACCATTACCGGTATAAGTATTTGAACCTACAGTAAAAGTGATTTCTCTTAAAGAATCAAATGCCGATGCAACATCCGTCATCTTATCCCCATTATATTGCTCTGACATAAATTTGAGAGTGTAAGTTTCACCCTCCGTCAATCCTGTAGGAATCTTTACATAAGCCTCACCGTCAGATGCTCCCTCTTCTTTTAAATCTACAAGTCTTCCGTAATGGAGCATATTGTTGTTTGAATCAACTAAAATAGCAGACAAATATTCATTGGTTCCTGTTTTGGCATTTTTATATTTTATTTTGATTGTACCACCCCAAGGAGGAACGTTTCCATTTAACGTCCTTGTAACCTCGAGATTGTCTCTTGACGTATCGTGAAGCGTAACCTTCCATTCGTTGCCCGTATAGTCGCCTACGGGAGTCAAAGCAGAATTGCCCACGGGTCCTGATACCTTTCCTCCTTCGGCTGCAGACGTTAGAATTACAGATGAAAGATTCATATGGAATGCAGGACGTACAGCATATTCCTTATCCGGTGAGTTGCCCCAAAAAACTATATAATCGCTATTACCACCCACATAAGCCACCATAGTATGTCCATACGTATCCCCTGGCGAACGAAGCCACCAATCGTCTTCGATTTTCCTAATTTCTCCATTGGTTAAATACGCTTCTTGCGTTGAGAGCGGCCACATATAAGCATTCGTGACTGCACTAAGTCCTACTCCATCACAGTATGGTGGATTTGCACTGTAAGTTCCCACCTCAAGAAATCTTGGGATAGTCGCATATCTCTCATCAACAGTCATCCTGTCTGCTATCTCGTCCACCTTCACGTTTATGTTTCCGCTAGAATAGTTATAATAAGGTGCCACAACATTATTAAAAACGGAACTTCCCAAACTTGTTTTGGCAAGCAAAGTCATTCTGCCTTCGGCACTTGCAACTCCTTCGGTATTGTATCCTATTACTCTCCATGCATCGGATTTCTTCGTTTCGTTATAATAATACGAATCATAATACAATGTTGCCGCATTGGCCGTATTCGCACCCGCACCCAATGCATCGGGTCCAATCTGAATTGCCTTACCGGTTCCGGCCGCCTCCGCTTTGATTGAAGTCATCGGCATGCCAAAAGATAAAAGGCTGACGGTAAGAACCGCACTCATCAGATATGCTATCACCTTATAACTCTTCTTTTTCATCATCTGTATTCCTCCATGGCTATTTTTCCAATTGGTTGTATTGTTTCTTTTTTCTCAGGAATCATCGTTGCCATCAACCTTATCGCCATCCTTTCCGTATTTTTTCATGCATACGGTAATCACGACTCCGCAAACGAAAGCAATTATTGCTACCAGAACGTATCCAAGCACTTCCGTCGGCAACAGGAAAGATCCGTATGCCGAATCCGTACCGGTCACCACATTTCCCGTAAATACGCTTATCGATACAAAAAGCATGAACGTCGAGATTACGGTCGCCGTTGAAAGTGCGCCGGCAATTCTTTTATTTCGTTTTTCTCTTATTTTCCTGCCCCTTTTTAATATTTCATTAAGGGCTTCGTCTTTCGTATATTTCATAGG
>JAEEGL013275915.1_pt1 | contig 19953 bp, 14 predicted proteins | sample 9134231 | NCBI WGS metagenome assembly JAEEGL01 (sample SAMN16246548, study PRJNA631951) | gut metagenome | biome: gut microbiome; feature: rumen; material: fiber-attached | host: Bos | place: Iran: Karaj | collected 2018-10 | reverse complement strand
ACCACGATGTTGAAGTGTTGAAAGACATATAGCTGTATTATAAACTAGTTTGTCTTTGTTTTTCTTTGAGTATATTCCAAAGATACCACACTCTTCTTTTAATTTATTCATATCAACCACCTATTTTCATACCTTATAATTATAGAACGAATAAATAACGATAGTCTAGCTTTTTTTACAAAAAAAAACGCCGATATTTCGACGATTTTAACTCTTGGAGCGGACGATGGGAATCGGACCCACGTAGTCAGCTTGGAAGGCTGAGGTTCTACCATTGAACTACGTCCGCATAAAAAGTAGACATTTATAATTATAACAAAACAAGAATAAATGTCAACACTTTTTTTAATGTTTATTTTTCTTATATACTTTCTTTGTTGCTTTTTCTACTCTAACTTCTTCTTTATAAGAGTTATTTTCAACAACTTGAGTATTCTTATTTTCAGCTTCATCGACTGTATCATATGCATAAGCTGCATCATAAGTACTTCTAACTCTTGAAACACAAAGTAAAGTAATAACCCCAACAATAGCAATAATAACTACGACAGTTGCAATAATTTCAGTACCATTTGAACTATTAGGTAGACAATCAGTTCCACCATTCTCAAAGCATCCTACAACATCAGTGTCACCTTTTTCATATGCTTCATCAATTATGTCTTCAAGTTCAGTACTATATGCAGAAGCTGCATACAAATCACTTATAACAACAAATGGTGTTTCTGATACAGTAGCATCCTTAAATCCAGCTTCTTTAAATGCATTTGCTGTTTTTTCACCAATTTCATAATCAGCTCCAGGAACCCAATTAACATGATCAATATAAAGCTCTTTTCTAATAATTTCAAACTTCTCGCCATATGAGCTCAAACCTTGCAAGTATTCAACCTCAGCTTCACAGTATGGACATCCACCTGCTTCGAAAATATAAACTTTAACTTTTTCATTGGCCTTTACTACTGACAACATTGATAAAAATGCAATCAAAGTAACCATTAACAATAATTTTACTTTCTTCATTTTCTTAATACCCTCCACCAACAATTTTATCATTTTGTATATTATTTTGCAATTGTATTTATAAATAATACCTAATTATTATTGTTGCTACCATCAGTTATTTTTTCTATTTCAACTCCACTAATCATATTGAACTTTTTACTAATCTTATCACTAGTTATTTGAACATCTTCTACTTCTTTATTAACAGTTTGAATACTCTTTGCAAGTTTATCCCAACGTTCTTTATATCTATCAAATTCAATACCTAACTTATTTAATTCATCATGGATTATTGAAGTATATTTATCTCTTTCAATATTCTTAATAATCATTTGAATAACAGTTAAAGTAGACATTAATGTAGTGGGAGATGTAATCCATACTCTCTTCTTATAAGCATATTCTATCAAATCACTATGATATGCATTTAACTCTGCAAATATTGCTTCAGCTGGTAAAAACATAATTGCTTGGTCAGTAGTAACATCTTTTATAATATACTTTTCACTAATATCATCTATATGTTTTTTAACATCTAGCTTAAATTGTTTTACATATCTTTCTCTAACATCTACAGGTAATTTTTTATCAACCATCATTCTATAATTTTCCAAAGGAAATTTAGAATCTATAACTATTGTTCCAAGTGGATCAGGTGCAAACAAAATTGAATCTGCTATAGTGCCATTAGGAAGTGAATATTGAATCTTATAAATTTTATCATTATTTTCACCAAAAACACTTTTCAAAATATGATTTAAATTAACTTCACCAAATATACCTCTTGTCTTTTTATCAGTTAAAATACTTTCTAATGAAACAATATCACTTGATAAAGACTCTATCTTCTTTTGTGCTTCATCAATTTTACTCAATCTTTCTAATATATTTGTAAATGTTTTATTTGTCTTCTCAAAATTTTGATCTAATCTTTCATTAACTTTTTCATTAATATAAATTAATCTTTCCTCTACTTTTTTTGTTAATACTTCAAAATTACTATTGATTTCTTTTACTAAATTAGAATTAGATTCATTAATTTCTTTATTAATATTTAACTCAAATCTTCCTAATCTTTCAGTCATATTAACTTCATCAATTTTCTCTTTCTTATGTTTCAATAAAATAATAATATTTAATATTATAGATATTATTAAAAGACCAATTATTACATATTCCATATTATTTCTCCTATCTAATAGAATTATTTTTCATTATTTCTAATATTTTCTCAAAATTATCATCATCTGCTACAACATTCTTTTTTATAGCACCACATTTGTTACATTTATATACAATTTTTAATTTATCTTTACTACTTTTTTCTATTTCAATTGGCTCAAGTATTCCTCCACAATTTGCTTTCCTATCTCCAGGGAACACATCTAAATGCTTAGAACATAAACAATAATTACAATGATCTCTTGCAGTATAATTAAGCTTTTCTATTTTTTTTCCACATACCTCACATGCAAAAGACTCATCAATCATTTTAAACTTCTTGTCGTCCATAATTTCACCAATTATCTTTCTAAATAAATTTTACATTTATGCACTTATTATTGTCAATAGAATAAAAGAAAACGAAATCTACTTCGTTTTCTTATACTCTAAATATTCATCATAAGAACATTTCTTATCAATTATCTTTCCATCTTCTGTAAATTCTATTATTCTATTTGCTATTGTTTCTATAAACTGATGGTCATGAGATGCAAATAATAATTCTCCATTAAACTTAATAAGTCCATTATTTAGTGATGTAATACTTTCCAAGTCTAAATGGTTTGTAGGTTCATCAAGAATTATAAAATTTGAAGCTTCTAACATACATTTAGAAATCATACATCTAGCTTTTTCTCCTCCTGATAAAACATTCACGGTCTTAAACACTTCTTCCCCAGAAAACAACATTCTTCCAAGAAAACCTCTTAATACAGTTTCATCATCAACATTATAAAAATGTCCCATCCATTTAACTATTGTTTCATCACCTTTAAAATATTCGCTATTATCTTGAGGAATATATGATGTAGTAATAGTATTTCCCCATTCTATTTTTCCTGCATCATATTTTTCTTCTTTCATCAATATTTTAAATAGCATTGTTTTAGCAATATTATTAGTACCAACAAAAGCAATTTTATCTCCTTTTTCAACAATAAAACTAACATTATCTAATATTTTTTTACCATCTACAGTCTTTGATAATTTTTCTACAGATAATATTTGCTTACCAGATTCCTTACTAGCTTTAAACTCAATAAATGGATATTTTCTAGATGAAGGAACTATCTCATCTAGTTCTATTTTTTCTAACATCTTCTTTCTTGATGTCGCTTGTTTACTTTTTGAAGCATTAGCAGAAAATCTTTGAATAAATGCTTGAAGTTCTTTAATCTTTTCTTCTTTCTTTCTATTAGACTCTTTCATTTGTTTCAATGCTAATTGACTTGATTCATACCAGAAATCATAGTTACCAATATATAGTTTTATCTTTCCAAAGTCTATATCAGCTATATGAGTACACACTTTATTTAAGAAATGTCTATCATGTGATACTACAATAACTGTATTTTCAAAATTAATTAAAAATTCTTCTAACCAGTTAATAGCATCAATATCTAAATTATTAGTAGGCTCATCTAATAATAAAATATCAGGATTTCCAAATAATGCTTGAGCAAGTAATACTTTAACTTTTTGATTATTAGGAATATCTTTCATCAATGCATAATGATTTGCTTCTTCTACACCTAAATTATTTAATAATTCACAAGCATCACTTTCAGCACTCCATCCATCAAGTTCTGCAAATTCTGCCTCTAGCTCTCCTAATTTAATTCCATCTTCATCAGTAAAATCAGTCTTAGAATACATCTCATCTTTAGCTTTCATAATCTCATAAAGCCTACTATTCCCCATAATAACAGTATCAACTGGAGTAAATTCATCATACTCATAATGATCCTGTTTTAAAACAGCTATTCTTTCTCCTGGAGTAATAATAATATCTCCATGAGAAGTCTCTATCTCTCCAGATAAAAGCTTAAGAAAAGTAGACTTACCAGCACCATTAGCACCAATTAATCCATAACAATTACCCTTTGTAAATTTTATATTTACACCTTCAAAAAGAGTTCTTTTTCCAAATCTTAAAGTAACATTATCAACTTGAATCATTTTATCACCTCATCAAAAAGTAACTATATTACATTTTATAAAAATACCTAATGTATTATAACATATATTAAAAGAAAAAAGTAGCTAAAAGCTACTTTATGACTAGAAGCTATGGCCTCCTCCGCCTCCAGAAGAGCCGCCACCTCCACCTCCTCCACCTCCGGAAGAACCACCACCGGAACTAGAGCTAGAAGGATGATACTCTGAATGCGTACCAACTTTCTGAATATCAAACTCTTTAACTTCAAAACTAGAAACAGCATTTTTCAACATATATTTTTCAGATACTGGTTTAATCTTAGTAAAAATATTAGCAATTCCAAAAGTTACAAATGCTGAAATAGTAATTGATAAAATAGCATTACTAATATAACGCATTGGTTCTAATATTTTTCCACCTTCTAATAATGTTCTTATCTCAGTCAATGCTTCTTTTGTACATTCAAAGTATTGTTTATATGAAGCATACTTATAAACATTATCAGTAATTATATATGCCTTATCATTATTAATTATTTTATAATTAGCACCATCAGAGAAAATATATATTTTTCTTGTTACCATATCTATTAGAAAAAGCGATCCACTTTCACTTCCAAAATTATTATGATAATAATTTGAAGCATAAGAAGAAGCAGAACCATAACTATTATCATTAATAGTCTTTACTGCAATATGACCATATTCTGTTAATGGTACCATAATATCTTTTAATTTTATTTCTTCCTCATCAGTAAATAAATCAGCATCATCTTCAATTACTATTTTATAACGATTCTCATTATCTTTATTATTAATGTCTTCAGCATATACATTACTAGATATTAAAAATACAAATAAAATCAACAACAAGTATTTAACTTTATTCATTTTCATCACCACCCCTTTTTCCAAGTTGAGGTAATTGATTACTAATTATTTCATTTCTTTCTTTTACTAAATCATAAAATGATATTACAACCATAGCAAAAACAAAAATACATCCACCATAATAATAAATATCATTTACAGGATTAATAAGCAATATTACTAAACCTACTATAATTGATAATAACTGTTTATATAAATACTTTTTTATTTTCTCCAGCAAAGGTACTTTCTTAATATGCTCAGTCTTACGCAATTTGTTAGGAAGTGTAAACATCCAATATATGGAACCAAAAATTAGGATAAAAGGTACAAACGAAGTAAAAACTATCTTCAAATCTTTCGTAACAATAATATAAGGTACAAAATATATTGTGAAAAAGATAATTAAAAAAATATATAGTACTACATGGTTTTTGTTATTATAAACATTTCCTGGTAAAGATAAAGAACTTAAAGAAATTTGCATTTCAGTATCTTTCCCTCGTGAAGAATATCCAAAATCGTTTGCCTTTGATCTATTCATATCCATCTTATTGATTTGCTTATTAGATATAAAAAGACTTACAACAGCAGCTACAATTGAAATAATTAACATATTTGTTGGCAATATAACTAAATTATTATTAATTATAAAAAATATAATTACTGCTAAAATTAAAGTTAACAATAAATATTTTTTAAAATCTATTGGAACATCAGCAGCAACTTTACCTGTTTGGCCATTAACAACAGCATAATTAATATGTTTCTTATCTTTATCTAAAACAGATAAGAAATAAACAGGAAACATTGCCATTTTTCTTTCTTCAACACTTAAAGGAACCATTACTTTATCAAATGTGTACTTTCTAAATGGTTTCTCTTTGCTTAACTTAGAAGATGCATCTCTTCTTGCAACACTTAAGGCAAAAGAATCATATAATGAAGGAGCTAAATCCTTTTTATCTGCATAAAAACCAGATAAATAACTTAAATTAAAATCTTTCTTCTCATTCAAGTCAAAAGGAATAGCACTACTAAATTTATCATAATAATTTGATGCTAAGTCATAAGAAAATCCTTCATATGTAGATTCAACATTACTAACTACAGCATAATCATCGTAATAAACATAATCTCCTCTTCTTTTAACATACTTTTTTCCAGTATTAGAACAGTTTCCATGAATAGATATTTTATAAACTACATAAGGCATAAAAATACCTCTAAATTTACTAACAACTATATCAGACTTCATATAACTAGGAGCAAAAAAATTCATTTTTATTTTTCGTTTATAATTCTTAATACACTCTTCTTTTGTCTTTTTAAATGGAATAATATAATCTGGATTATTTAATTTAATTAATCGAGATTCTATCATTGCTTGAGATCCACAATAACTGCAAAACGTAACAGCAGTATCATCAAAAGTTAATAATTCAGCACCACATTGTGAACAAGTATAGCTTCTTCCTTCATAGTTATTATTCATATCTATATTATCTTCTTGTACTGCTATATTATTTTGTTCTACTACTTGTTGTGGAACCGCTGCTTGCTCTTTATTTTCACCAGCATATTTTACATCATTCGCCATATTAGCAGGATTAAAAACGCTCCCACAATAAGGGCAACGAACAGTTTGTTCATTTATATCAAAATTTAATTCTCCAGAACAATTTGGGCACTTCATTTTAGCATCACCTACTATAATTATATCAGTCTATATTTTTAAATAAATTTTTTTAAATGTTAAATATTTCTTTTTTACTTTTTTTTACATAAAAAAAGCTCTATTATTAGAGCTTTTATTTATTCTATTTTTTCAATTTCACTAACGCCTTCTATATTGTTATGATATATAACTATTTCATCGCCAACTTTTAAGAAAGGCAATTTATTTTCATCAACTTTTATAGAAACTTTATATCTATTACCACTAGTAGATTCAATATAATAATATGAATTACCATCAATAAATGCATGATTTATTGTCTTAATTTTTATTTTTTCTTCATGATATATATCTGAATCTTTTGCACCACTACTCTTTAAATAATTGTCCCTTGCTTTAATTATTCCTTCATTAGCATCAGTTACAACTACTTTTTGGTAATTTTGAACATCAACAAAAGCATACATTTTTACAAGTCCAGCATTATCTTTTAATGAAACTAAATAAGTAGCTTTTCCTTTTAAATTAATCAATAATGGGAAAGTTGAAACATATTTCATTTGTTGTACTTGTCCTTCTGCACTTGCCATAGCAGAGTATTCTTCTGCACCTGGTATTAAATAATAATTTGTTTCTTTTGTCCTCATATTAGTTAAAATAAATCCTAGATTAGACTCATCACTTGCTACAGAAGTAATTCCTGTATACAAATATACATCATCATCTTGAATAATATAGTTATAACCTGTTGTAGTTGCTACAACATTCTTTTGACCAAATATACTATTCAAAAATCCACCATTATATAATCCCCAATCATTAACTTGTTCCATAATCAAAGAAGGACTATATACATGATCAACCCATGATGGAACTTCATCTACATCATATTTTTCTGACTTACCAGTAATTGGATCCAATATAATTACACCAGAAATTTCTTCTTTCAATCCAAATCCAGTATATTGAATAGTAGGTACAATCCAATAAGGATTTCCTTCATTATCTAATTCAAAACTTTCTTCACCAAATATTTCAGTTGGATAAGAGAATCTTAATTTACGTTTTAAATTCTCGTTAAACATTGCTGAAGGCATATACTTCATACCTTTATCAAGTCTTATAAGTTCAGCAGTTCCATTTACTGAATCTACAACTATATATCCAGTAATACCACTACCTCTATTCGTAAAATATTTAATCATTCCATCATATTCAAGTGGTGTTACCCTAACAATTTTATCATTATAATTTATTTGAGTATAAAGATCTGAAACAGTAAACTGAGATACTAAATCAGTCATCTCTCCCATTACTCTATCACCAATCTTTTGAGTAGAATTTCTATCAAGAAGTGGAACTTTATTAAAATCTACTTCTTTAACTTCTTCTTCAAACTTTTTTCCTTCTGTAATAGTTATTCTTCTAGCATAACTTTTAGATGCAAAAACAGGTGATAATATAAAGTTAACTAATAAAATAAACACAATTATTCCTGGTACAATTGCAAGCATTATTTTAAAGGTCTTAGACAATTTAATTGTTGATAAATTTCCACCTTTTAAACTTGCATATCCAACAAAAGAAAAGAAACTTAATACTAAATAAAGTACATACATTAATAATATAAAAGTCCAAAAATCTTTTGAATGAATATTTAATGGTGGTAAGAATATATAAAAATATAATAATGCAACCACCAAAGTAATAATAATATTAATTACATGTTTTTTGTTAAATTTTTTCATTTTAAAACCTCCTAAAAATGACGACCTACTCCACCACCATGGCTCATTCCACTACTACCATGACTAATTGAGCTTCCGCCTCCACCAAATCCTCCTCCATGAGAACTATTATTATCGGTAGGCCTTCTTACTCTTGAAGTAAAAGTAGTCAAGAATTGATCCATAGTATTATTTATATGTGAATCTCTTAAATAATCGTTTGCATTAACTGCAAGCTTTATTCCTCTATATTTTCTAATATGTATTATGAAAGCTAACATACTAACAACTATTCCAGCTCCAATTGAAACAATCCAATCAACTTTCTTTGGAGGTGGAGAGTACACAACTTCAATACGATGATATTGTCCTTCTTCATCTATATAATAATCAGTATTATTTTCCGGAATACCTTCATCAAAATAATTTGAAGAAACACTAATACTCTTTTTAAAAGCTCCATAATAATCTGCATTTACCAAATAATCGTATATTGAATCGAGAATAGCATTTATCCTAATATCGTTATATACCAAAATAGCTTTTCCAGTTGTTACCATAGCAGGTAGTCTGTTATCCATATCTATTATAAACAATACTCCATCTCTACTTGTATCAACTCCAAATTTATTAAAATCATAAAAGTCCATTCCATATAAGAAAGTATCCCTATCATCATTTCCATATGGATTATTATCAATAGTTACCAAAACCATATCCATATTATATTTTTCAAGATACTCTATAGATAAATTATATAATTCTTGTTTTTCTTCTTCACTTAATAATCCTGCAAAGTCATAAACTTTCTCACTAGGATCAACACTTGGAGTAAGATTTTCTGCTTTTACTACACTAGGAGTTAGTACTATCAAAAATGTTATTATTATAAATAAAATCTTTTTCATAACATCCTCCTAAACCAAATATGTAATAAGAGCAGCTATTCCAAATATTACAACAAATATGATTATTATAAATAATGCTGCCTTCTTTTTAGAATATGGTATATCTCCTATCATCTTACCAGTTTGTCCATTCATAGCAAACGTATACATTTTTTCATCATATTTAATATTTAACATCCATACTGGTAACAAAACATATTCAATACCTTCTTCATCTATGTGTGTATTTTTATTTTGTGTATAGTATGTTGCATATCCACTCATTCTCGCTTTATTTTCAAGATTACTTATACAAGAATGTTCAGCTCTATCTATTGTAATCTTTTTAGCTTCATTCTGTTCAACATCATATTTCTCTGCCAAAAAACCAGATAAGTATGAATAACTAAAATCAGTTAATTCTGAATAATTAAAAGGTTCAATAGAATTCATAATAGCATCATTAAATCTAACTGATCCATCAACAGGTATTCTTTCAAAATCAAATACCCCATCTCTTGCAACTTGATAAGTATCTGTTTTTGTATAAATATAATCCTTTGTAGTCCAAGTCATTACTTTAGTACCTTTTCCATCAATATGTCCTTGCATTTTGCAAGAATATAACCAAAATGGAATATAAACTCCTGTTATTTCCTGGATATTTTTAGGATTAGAAAACTCTTTAGGCATTAATATCCTACCTTTTCCAACCTTTTTAAAAGCCTCTATAGCTTCATCTTTTGTTTTGGTAAAAGGAATTATTTTAGAAGGAGAGAACTCATCTGTTAATCTACTTTTAAGTATAGCTGTATTTTTACAATAAACACAAAATGTTGCAGCAGTATTTTTATCAGTAATTATCTTTGCTCCGCAGTCTTCACAATAATACTCATCCATTTCAAGATTTTGTAATTCTATTTTAACTGCATTACGTTGTAATTCTTTAGATTCATTTACATTAGTTTCTTTAAAGTTTTCTTCATTTTCAGTTAATTCATCTAAAGAAAATTTACTACCACAATACTCACATATCCAATTTTTTTCTTTAGGATTATAATTTATACTTGCATTACAATTTGGACATTTATGATCTACTGTTTTCACATATTCACCCTCTTTTTAACCTCTTTACTCTTTTCCACAAATTATTTTTTTCTTCCTTTTTTTAGTTTGGCAAAAGCATAACCAATTGAATTAATAGGACCTGTTGTTAGTATTCCCTTCTTAGTTTGTCCTAAACTAGATGACTTGATTATTTTTTCTAAATATTTGTTAATTGCAACTCTAATTTCAGGTAAACATTCACTATACTTTTTATCTCCAACAACAGCTTTAATTTCCATTTTTAAAGCATCTGGCAAACAACTAATTCTTTTGAATAATTCTTCATAATCTATTTTGATTTTATCATCTTTATCTACTTTAAATAATCCACTTTTTTCACTGTATTCTTTATCAAAATAATCTCTACTTCCACTTGCAAGTTTCTTTATTTTATTTGGATCTTCTGCCTTAAAACTTTTTCTACTATCTCCTTTATATGATAAAGAGCAAATTGTTTCATACAAATCTAATCTAGTAGGTTCTTCTTTATCTAATAGTAAAAGAGCTATTGTTAAAGCATTATTTTTATTAACTTTATTGGCTTTTTCTATTTCCTCATCTTCTACAGCAGTAAACATTTCTTTTTGAAATCTACCAGCAATATAAAAAGTTTTCCAATTTAATAAATCATCTAGTACGTCAACCTTTTCAATTACTCCCATTTTATATGTATCAATTCCATAATTAATATCTGTTGTATAGCAAATACCAGCAGCTTTCTTTAAAGTATCTGCCTTAGCATGCCTAAAATACAACTTTGGGGTAAACTTATACATATATTTATTCTTTTTTAAATTTTCTTCATAGAATTTTTTTATATCATCAACAATAACAATTAAGTCTACTTGTTTCTTTTCATTTTCCTTATATCCACTTTGGTAAGCTATACTAGAACCATATGCTTTTACAGATCTTACTGTTGGTAATGTTTCTATAAATTTTTTAATTCTTCCTCTTATATCTAAATCTTGCATAATAACCTCCACTAAATAGCACTAACTACCACATTAATTATATTATATAATCACAATTATTTAAAGTTTTTTAATCTAAATAAACAATTTTTATTCTTCTTCTATAAGACTTAATAATTTCTTTAACATACGTAGATTCATTATTATATCTTGTTATTATAAACAGTTTCTTTCTAGCTCTTGTTAAAGCTACATAAAATAGTCTTCTTTCCTCTTCTTTTAAATTTATTCCTTTTATATATTCTAATATATGAGATCTATCTATTTTACTAGGTAATCCTAAAACATCATCAACTGCATTTATTATAATTACATTATCTTCTTCAAGCCCTTTAGAAGCATGAATTGTTAATAATTTTACTTTCTTATCTTCATCAAAAGAATAATTCACATACTTGTTAATATCTTTATTATTTCTACCAAGAATTAAAACATTATCTAATTCTTTAACAAGATTTATAACTGTTTTTTCTTCATCGCTAGTATATATAACTACTATTGATTCTTTAATATTATTACAAGATTTTATTTTTTTAGATATTTGATTTCTATTCTTCATAACAAATCTTTTAGAAATTTCCACAATATCTGTTGAATTTCTATAGTTATATTTTAATTTAATTATTTTTGAACAAGAAAAATAATTTTTAAATTTAGTAAAAAGATCTAAATCACATCCAGTAAAAGAATAAATAGACTGATAGTCATCACCTACTGCCATAATATTAATATTAAATTTATCTTGTAACTTTTTTATCAATAAATACTTACATAAAGAGGTATCTTGATATTCATCAATAATAATATATTTATATTTAAAATACCTAATATGCTCTATTTCATCTACAGCATTATTTATCATATCATTGAAATCTATTTTATCTTCACTTTTAAGTTCTTCATCATAAATAATATATATTTTAAAAATTAAAGCAAGAATAATCTTATCATCAATAGATATAAAAGAATTAAATAAAAGCTTATATATAAAACTAATATCATATTTTTCGGCCTTCATTTGATTTATAAAAGAAATAATAATCTTTCTTACTACATTAATATTATCAATAAAATTTAATAATAAATAAGTATTATCATAATAAATAAAAACATTAAAAAATTCATCAATAATATATTCCAATAAAGAATCATTTACTATCTTACATTCTTTACCAATTATATCTAAAGATAATTTATGAAATGTTTTAACATCTACATTTAGATAATACTCATTTAACTTGTTTTTTAATGAATTAACTGTTTCATTTGTAAAAGATAAACATAAAATAGATTTAGAATCAATTTTATTATCAATAAGATATTTCACTTTAGCAACAATAGTTAATGTCTTGCCACTTCCAGCACCTGCCACTACTAAATAATTCTTTCTATTACATATTACAGCTTTAGTTTGATACTTATCTAATAATAAACCATTTAAATTATATTTTTTAGAAACAAAAAAAGTGTTCATAAATAAATTATTAAACACTTTTTATTAAAATTCTAATTTAATTTTTTAGATTTCTTTTTATCGTAAATTTCTTGTCTTTTTTCTTGTCTTATTTTTCTATTAACGTCCAATTCAACTATAGAATCACATATTTTATATAAATAGAAATTAGTAATTAGATCATATTTAGAATCATCATCTACTTCTCCAGCACTTCTATATCTAATTGCTTCATTCATTGCAGCTTTATACTCTTTTTTCTCGTCTTGTCTAATATAAACAGGAGGAATTCCTGCCATTTCAAACAATTTATTTATAAAACATCTAGAAGTTCTCCCATTACCATCAGCAAAAGGATGGATTTGAATTAATTTACATTTAACTTTTAAGCATTCTTTTACAAATGTTCTAACTTCAGAATAATCTCTCAAATAACGCATTTGTTGAGCAAAAGTTTTTAATGTTTCAACAGGTTCCTCTAGACTATCTAAACCAAAGAAAATATTCTCAGGTGGATATAAATCAATAGGAACTCCCTCAATATGAGCAGGACTATTTCTTAAAACCCCACCAAATTCAGGGAATTGACATTTAGAGTATAATGCTCTATGAAAAGATGATATTGAGAATACACCAAAATCTTCATCAGGCATATTATGCATAGTTTCATACATAACTGCAAGACCAGCTACTTCATCTTTATCATGTACATCTTCTAATAAGCTTTCATTTTTAATATACTTCTCAATAAAGTTTCTATTAATTGCATTAACACCAAGTCTATCAACTCTACCTGAATAATATAGCTTAATTAAACTAAGTGGAACTAAAGCATCTTGAGAATAAAGTGAATCATTAGCTTTTCTGTATTTATAACCAAGAAAAGCAGTAGTAATAACAGATTCTAATTCTGTTTCATTTGACATACAACCATCCCCTTCAAAAGTGATTGTAATTATAACATAATTTACAAAAAAAGTCAATTTTTAGCACTCTCTATTGACAAGTGCTAATAATGTGCTATAATGTAACTGATTAAGGAGGGATTTATATGAATGAACAAAATCCATATCAAGAAAATTTGGAAAATGTCTTAGAAAAATATGGAAGAGACATTGTCCAAGCAGTTAAAGATGGCAAAATAGATCCAGTAATTGGAAGAGATGAAGAAATAAGAAGCATAACAAGAATTCTATCTAGAAAAACCAAAAACAACCCAGTATTAATTGGTGAAGCTGGTGTTGGTAAAACTGCAATTGTAGAAGGTTTAGCTCAAAGAATTGTCAAAGGAGATGTTCCTAACAGCTTAAAAAACAAAACAATTTGGGAATTAGACATGGGAGCATTAGTAGCAGGTGCTAAATATCGTGGTGAATTTGAAGAAAGACTTAAAGCAGTATTAAAAGAAGTAAAAGATTCAAACGGAGATATTATCATGTTTATTGACGAAATACATATGATAGTTGGTAATGGTGGCGAAGGTGCCATGGATGCTGGTAATATGCTTAAACCACTTTTAGCACGTGGAGAAATACATTGCGTTGGAGCTACAACATTAAATGAATATAGAAAATACATAGAAAAAGATTCAGCACTTGAAAGACGTTTTCAAAAAGTACTTGTAAGCGAGCCAACTGTTTTAGATACTATTACTATACTTCGTGGATTAAAAGATCGTTTTGAAGTTTATCATGGAGTAAATATAAAAGATAAAGCTTTAATTGCAGCTGCTACATTATCAAACAGATATATAACAAATAGATTTTTGCCAGATAAAGCAATAGATTTGGTAGATGAAGCATGTGCTACTGTAAAAGTTCAAATGGAATCTGTTCCAACAGAATTAGATACTCTAACAAGAAAAATAATGCAATTAGAAGTTGAAAAACAAGCTCTTAACAAGGAAAAAGATGACTTCTCTAAACACAGAATAGAACAATTAGACAAAGAAATAGAAATAGAAAAAGAAAAAGAATCTAAATTAAGAACAGATTGGGAAGCAGAAAAAGATATTAACAATAAAATAAGTAAGAAAAAAGAAGAAATTGAAAAAAGAAGACGTGAACTTGAAGTAGCCGAAGATAATTATGATCTTGAAAATGCTGCCATATTAAAACATGGAACTATTCCACAATTAGAGAAAGAATTAAAGGAATTACAACTCCAAAATAAAAATGAAATATTAAGTGACACAATTGATGAAGAATCAATTGCTCAAATCATTTCAAAATGGACTAATATTCCAGTAAGTAAATTAGTAAATGAAGAAAAAGATAAATTATTAAATCTTGAAACAAATATGAAAAAAAGAGTTATGGGTCAAGATAATGCTATTAAACTTGTTAGTGATGCAATAATACGTGCAAGAAGTGGTATTAAAGATCCAAATAGACCAATTGGGTCCTTCATATTCTTAGGTCCTACTGGTGTTGGTAAAACAGAAGTTGCAAGAACACTTGCTTATGAATTATTTGATGATGAACGTCATATGGTAAGAATAGACATGTCAGAATATATGGAAAGTCATTCAGTAGCAAGATTAATTGGTTCTCCACCTGGTTATGTTGGATATGACGATGGTGGTCAATTAACAGAAGCTGTAAGAAGAAACCCATATAGTATTGTCTTATTTGATGAAATTGAAAAAGCACATAAAGATGTTTTTAATATACTATTACAAATACTAGATGATGGAAGAATTACCGACTCTCAAGGAAGAACAGTAGACTTTAAAAATACTATCATAATAATGACATCTAACTTAGGAAGTGAATATATATTAGATAATAATATAGACAAAAATAACCTAGTAATGTCTGAACTAAAAAATACGTTTAAACCTGAATTCTTGAATAGAATAGATGAAATAATAATATTTGATTCATTAAATAAAGATACTATCTATCAAATTTTAGATAAAATTATAAACGAAATAAATAAACGTCTTGAAGATAAACAAATAAGAATAAGCTTAACAGAAGATGCTAAAAAATATATTATTGATAGTTCTTATGATGAAAAATATGGAGCAAGACCTATAAAAAGATTTGTTTCTAGAAATATAGAAACTCTTATAGCAAAATCAATAATAAATGAAGATATTAAATATAATTCAGATGTAATAATTGATGTAAAAAATGATGAATTATATATAAAACAATAATAAATAAAAAGACACGTACTAAATACGTGTCTTATTTTTTTATTTACTACTTAAGAAAACTAATCCTTTACCGCTACCTTTCATATAGCATGTTAATAATTCTTCTATTGTTCCTTTACCATCCTTAAGTCCAGGGTTACCTACAATCATATTTCCGTCTTCATCTAGACCAAGAATAGCAATATAATGATTATTTCCAGAATACTTATACTTTTCACAAGATTCATTACATCCCTCACTAATAAAGGCTAGAATTTGATTTCCATTATTCAAATGGTTTTTTACTTCATAAATAACATTATCATACTTATCATGATCAAATATCATAGAATCATAATATATTATCTTATCTACATTCATTCCAAAATGATCAGCAGCAAAAGCTATTCTTTCATAAGAATTATAATTCATATAATTTGCAACAGATACAGGAGATACTTCTCTATATCCACTAAGTATTATAGAAAGTGCAACTGCTGCTGCACCATTATCAGCAATATCCCCACTTACTCCAAAAATATTATTTCTAAAATATCTTTGTTTAAATATTTTAAACTCTTTATCATTTACCATTATAGTTTGATCATAAGTTGTATTAGATGCTGGTCCTAATGATCTAGGAAAATCATCAAGCAATGCTGCAATTGCATCTCCATTTTCAGTTACATAAATTGTACATTTGGTACTACTTCCACCAATTGATGCCACAATAGTAGTTTTTCCACTTTTTACACCTGTAATAACTCCATTTTCATCTATAGTAGCAATACTCTCATCACTACTACTCCATTTAACTTCATTTCTTGATGCATTTTCAACATAAGCAACAACAGGGGCAACATCATCAACTTTAACTGACAATACTGAATTAGCTAATTTAACAGCTGCTTTTCCTTTAACTACTATAACAGCTTGAGCTCTAACTCCATTAGAACCAGTCGCTGTAATATATGCAGTACCAACAGATTTAGCAGTTACTCTTCCATTTCCATCTACCGTTGCAACTTTAGTATTACTACTACTCCACTTAACACTCTTATTAGTAGCAGTAGTTGGAAGAACATTAGCAACTATTTGAACAGTTCCATTTGGTGTCAATTGTACTACCTTTGGATCTAACTGAATCATAACTGGATTTTCATAACTTGAAGAACTTCCAGCAACAGTTACATTACATGTTGCCTTAGCTCCATTAGTAAGCGTAACAGTAATAACTGCACTACCAGCACCAACGGCTTTAACTACACCATTATCAACTGTTGCAACAGACATATTATTACTACTCCAACTCATACCAGAAACATAGTTATTTGGAGTAATCGTTGGCACAAGAGTTGCTGTATCATTTTTATTTAAAGTCAAAGAATTTTGATTTAATGAAACTTTATAATCACCTTGTATCGTTGCATCATCTTTAACAGTAACATTACAACTTGCTGTTTTACCATTTTTTGAAGAAACAGTTATAATTGCAGTACCATTTGCTACCGCTTGTATATTACCATTTGCATCTACTTTAACTATTTTATCATTTGATGTTACCCAAGTAACACTCTTATCAGTAGCATTTTCAGGAGCAACATTTGCTACTAAAGTATATGTTTTTCCTTTAGATAAAGCAAGACTAGTCTGATTTAATGTAATAGAGTCAACCTTAATTGTCTTTCCATCATCTATTACATCAGGAGTATCAGATCCTCCTTTAACAACAGTAACATAAAGAGACTGTGAAACTTTTCCATTTTTAGCAACTATTGTCACTGTACCTTGCCCAATAGTCTTTATAACACCATCTTCTACAGTTGCTATTTTTTCATCACTACTTGACCACTCAATATATCCTTGAGCATCTGGTGGTACAATCTCATAATTAATTGGATATTCTATACCTGATTTTAATACAATACTACTAACATCAATTAATATTTCATCGATTTCTCCAACAATATTTTGTCCACTATTTCCTACTTTAACTACACAAACATCACTATTTCCATTACTAGACATAACAGTTATAGTACAACTTCCTACTCCAACAGCAACTATCTTTCCATTACTATCAACAGTAGCTATACTATCATTTGAACTATACCAAGAAAGTCCTGTACTTGAAGCATTACTTGGATAAATAGAAACTTGCATTAAATATTCATCACTAACTGCTAATTCCAAATTATTAACATCCATTTTAACGCTTGTAACAGAAACTACTTCCTCTATTTTCTTAACTGTTACTTGATACTCTAATATTTTATCATCAGCTGTAATTGTAACAGTAGCTGTTCCTTCTCCTATAGCTTCTATCTCACCAGTAGTAGATACAATTGCTACAGAAGTATCTGTACTTTCCCAATTATAATTACCTACTTCACTTGCAAAACTATACTTTTCTCCTACAGATAAAGGAACATTTTGATAAATTGATTCCTTTTTTGCTTTCTTACCACCCGAACTAAAGATACCAAGTAATATAACTAAAACTATTAATATACAAAATCCCCATATTGCATATTTTACAAGTTTACTTGTATCTCCAAATAAACTTTTCTTTTCATCTTTTTTACTTTCTTTATCTTCATCAAAAGGTTTATTATCATACTCTAAAGAATATTGATCATTTAGAACATCATAAGGATCTTGTTTTGGTTTTTCTTCTATATCCTTAAACATTTCTCCTTCTAATTCTACCTTATTTTCTTTAGATTTATCTTCTTCTTCCTCTATATCATCATCATAGTCTAAGTTATAATCATTAAAAGCACCAAAATTATCTTTATTCTCAAAATTGTCATTATTAGTTGGTTGCGTTTTTGCCATTTTATCACTCACCTATTCTATATTAATTATAAAATATTATTTAAAAAAAAGATATCTTTTTTAGATATCTTTTATTAAACTTAATGATACTTTTTCTTTTTCTAACGAAATATCTGTAACATAACATTCAACTATATCACCAACAGATACTATATCATTAGGATCTTTAACATATTCACGAGATAATTTAGATACATGAACAAGTCCATCATTATGAAGCCCTATATCAATAAATGCACCAAAATCAACTACATTTCTAACAGTTCCCTGTAATTTATCTCCAACTTTTAAATCTTCTATTTTTAAAATATCATCACGTAATATTGGTCTTGGCATATTATCTCTTGGATCTCTATTAGGTTTAGATAAATCAGCGACAATATCAGTAAGAGTATACTTATCTATAGCTAGTGTCTCACAATACTTATTAATATCAAAATCTTTTAATGCTTCATTTAGCTTATCTGTTCCAATATCAGCACTAGTAAGATTTAAACTCTTTAATAAAGTTTCAGTTTCTTTATATGTATCAGGGTGAATACTAGTTCTATCAAGAGGATTATCACCATCAATTATTCTCATAAATCCTATAGCTTGCTCATAAACTTTTGGAGTTATTCCTTTAATATTCTTTATATCAGCACGTGAATTTATTTTTCCGTTTCTATCTCTTTCTTCTAATATTGCATCAATTGCTTTTTTATTCATTCCTGAAACATATGAAAGTAATGCACTTGAAGCTGTATTAATATTAACACCAACTTGGTTAACTGTTTTTGTTACTACGAAATCAAGAGATTCATCCAATTTCTTAGGAGTTACATCATGTTGATATAACCCAACACCTATACTTTTTGGATCAATTTTAACAAGTTCAGACAAAGCATCCTGTAAACGTCTTGCTATACTAATTGCACTTCTTTTTTCAACAGTTAAATCAGGAAATTCTGCAATTGCAAGTTTTGAAGCAGAATAAACACTTGCTCCAGCTTCACTTACAATAATATATTCTACTTTTCTTTTTGCTTCTTTAATAGAATCTGCAATAAATTTTTCGGATTCACGTGATGCTGTACCATTACCTATTGCTATTATATCAACATTATATTT
>JAEEGL012941261.1_pt1 | contig 19953 bp, 20 predicted proteins | sample 9134231 | NCBI WGS metagenome assembly JAEEGL01 (sample SAMN16246548, study PRJNA631951) | gut metagenome | biome: gut microbiome; feature: rumen; material: fiber-attached | host: Bos | place: Iran: Karaj | collected 2018-10 | reverse complement strand
TGGGCGGGGGGCACCTGGTGTCCTGCCACTACGTATAGTTTTCTTCTTCGCAAAAAAAGACCCGGGCCCGGGTCTTTTTTTGCGAAGAAGAAAACTATACGTAGTGGCAGGACACCAGGTGCCCCCCGCCCAGATCGACTGTCGGCGGCACTTCCCGGCATTTCTCCGTCGCCTGCGGGCAGCGGGTGACGAAACGGCAGCCTTCCGGCGGATTAACCGGGCTCGGGATATCGCCTTCTAGACGGATGCGGATTTTCGACTCGTCGCGCGGCTCGACCGACGGGATCGCTGAAAGCAGGGCCCTGGTATACGGATGCTGCGGATTCCCGAAGATTTCTTCGCTCGTGCCGATCTCCATGATCTTGCCCAGATACATGATCATGACCCGGTCGCAGATGTGCTCGATCACCGAGAGGTCATGCGAAACGAATATGTACGTCAGTTTCAGTTTGTCCTGCAGCTCTTCCAGCAGGTTCAACACCTGCGCACGGACAGAGACGTCCAGCGCCGAGACCGCCTCGTCACACATGAGAAGAGCCGGGTTCGTCGCCAGTGCGCGGGCAATCACGATCCGCTGCCGCTGGCCGCCGGAGAATTCATGCGGGTAGCGGTCCACATAGGAAGGGTCCAGCCCGACGAGGAGCATCAATTCCTTCACCCGGGCGTCGCACTCCGCCCTCGTCTTCGCGATCTTATTGATGACGAGAGGCTCGCCGATGATATTACCGACCTTCCATTTCCCGTCCAGCGAGCTGTAGGGATCCTGGAAGACGATCTGCATGTTGGTCCGAAGCGGCCGCAGCGCGGAACGTCTCATCTTCGTGATGTTTTTATCCTCATAGCAGACCGCTCCGGCGGTCGGATCGATGATCCGGAGCATTGCCCGGATCAGAGTCGATTTCCCGCAGCCGGATTCGCCGGCCACACCCAGGGTCTCACCGCGGTACACGTCGAACGTCACCCCGTCGACGGCCTTGACATACAGTTTTTTTTCGAAGAACCAACGCTTGACCGGGAACCACTGTTTCAGGTCTTCCACCCTGACAAGGATATCTTTTTCGTTCTCCACTGCCGGTTCCTCCTTATCCTTCGTACAGGAAGCAGCGGGCCATGTGGCCGCCTTCCACCTCGTACAGGCCCGGTTTTTCCGCCTTGCAGCGCTCCGTAGCGTGTGGGCATCTTTCCCAGAATACGCAGCCGGCCGGGAAATGTCCCGCCGGGGGCACCATGCCGGGGATCACATTGAGGCGCGTCCCTCGGGTATTGCGCTGAGGCAGGGTCGCCAGAAGGCCGCTGGTATAGGGATGTTTCGGCCGCTCGAACAGATCCCGGACCTCGGCGCTCTCCATCACTTCCCCGCAATAGAGCACGATCACCCGGTCGCACATCTCGTTGATGACGCCCAGGTCATGCGTGATGAAGGCGATTGCGGTCCCCATCTCCTTCTGCAGGTCGCGCATCAGATCCAGCACCTGCGCCTGGATAGTCACGTCCAGGGCTGTCGTCGGCTCGTCCGCAATCAGCAGCTGAGGCTTGCAGGCCAGCGCCATCGCGATCATCACGCGCTGGCGCATGCCGCCGGACAGTTCGTAGGGATACTGCTTGATCCGGCGCTCCGGCTCCGAGACACGCACCGTGCGGAGGATCTCCACGGCCTTCTTTTCCGCCTCGCGGCGGGTCAGGCCCTGATGCAGCATGTAGGATTCCTCCAGTTGATTCCCCAGCGTGTAGACGGGGTTCAGGCTGGTCATGGGTTCCTGGAAGATCATCGAGATCTCTTTCCCGCGGATCTTCAGCATTTCTTTTTCCTTGATCTTCAGCAGGTTCTTCCCCCGGAAGAGGATCTCGCCCTCGAAGCGGGCGGGCGGGGAATCCAGAAGCCGCATGATCGAAAGCGAAGTCAGCGACTTGCCGCAGCCGCTCTCGCCCACGATGCCCAGCGTCTCGCCGCTCTTCACGTCGAAGCTGATTCCGTTCAGGATCTGCACGGAACCGAAATCGTTATCGAACCAGAGCTTCAGGTCTCTGACACTGACAATGACATCCTTGTCCATACGTCCCTCCTATTTCAGCTTCGGATCGAGCACTTCCCGGAGACCTTCACCGAACATGGTGAATCCGAAGATCGTGATCGAGATCATGATGCCGGGGTAAATGACCAGATAGGGCTTGGTCAGCAGGTAGGCCTGGCCCTGCGCGATGATCGTGCCCCAGTTCGGGATCTCGGGCTTTAAGCCGACGCCCAGATAGGCTAACGAGGAGATTGCCATGATCGCGCCCGAGATACCGGTCGTAAACCGCAGCACCAGATAGTTCGTGCACTGCGGCAGGATGTGCAGGAAGATCGTCCGGACGTTCGTCGCGCCCATCGCCTTTTCGCTCTCGATGTACTCTTTCTCCCGGAGCGAGAGCACCTGCCCCCGGAGCGTCCGGCAAAGCGTCGGTATTCTTCCGATCGAGAGGGAAATGATCAGGTTTAACACGCCGGTCCCGAGCACCGAGGTCATGACGAAGGTGAGGAGCAGCCCCGGCATGGCCATCAGGCCCTCCATGATGCGCATGATGACCAGGTCCGCTCCCCGGAAGTATCCGCAGATCAGGCCCAGGACGGTGCCCACCAGAATGCTGAGCGCCTGTACGCCCAGACCGATTAACAGGGAGATCTGCGCGCCATAGACGATACGTGAGAACACGTCCCGCCCGACCGAGTCCGTTCCGAAGTAGTGTTCGGAGGACGGCGCCTGCAGCAGGGAGGTCATATCGATCTCGTTGGGGTCATGCGTCGCAATGACCGGCGCGAAAACAGCCATCACCACCAGGATCAGGATCAGGAACGCGCCGATCATGATCCGGAGATAGCGCTTGATGAACGCCTTGGGAGTTCTTCTCTTTTTCACAGTCGCACTTGCCATGTCCGCGCCCTCCTCAGTCAAAACTGATGCGGGGATCCAGCATCTTGTAAATGATATCCATCATGATATTGACGACCATGAAGACGACCGCCATGAAAATGACGATGCACTGCTCCATCGGGTAGTCGCGGCCGTTTAACGAATCGAGCGCCAGGCGGCCCACACCGCGGATATTGAACACGTTCTCCATGATGGCGGAGCCGCCGAGCATGGCAGCGAACGAGTTCGAGATGATCGTCAGAACCAGCCCGAGCGTATTCTTAAGGGCGTGCTTGTAAAGGACTTTCCGCCGCGGCAGACCTTTGGCCTTTGCGGTTCGGATGTAGTCCTCCTTCAGCACATTCAGCATCTGGGAACGGGTATGCCGCGCCACCGACGCAACGTGCGAAAGCCCCATCGCGAATGCGGGCATCGTCAGGCAGTAGAGCGAATACCACAATCCCTTTCGGGCAATGAAGTAGTATCCCTGCAGCGGGAAGAGCTTCGCCTTGAACGCCAGCAGGTAGACCATCATGATACCGACCCAGAAGCCCGGCATGACCATGAAGAGGATGGTCCCCGATGACAAAATGAAATCCAGCGGCGAATTCCGGTGCGTCGCGGCGATGATGCCGATCGGAATACCGATCACGACCGTGATGATCGTCGAGTAAACCGTGAGCAGCGCCGTAGGCTCAAGGCGCTTCACCAGTTCTCCGAAGACTGGATTACCCGAGGAGTAGGAATTGCCCCAGTCTCCCCGCAAGATCCCTTTCAGGTATTCCCAATACTGCACATACCATGGTCTGTCGAACCCGAGTTCGTGCGTCAGTTCATCGATCTGTTCCTTTGTCAGGTCTTGCGTGTCGTACATGATGTAGACCGGGTTGCCGGGCAGCATGCGCATCAGCATGAACACCAGTGTCAGAACGATGATCAGCGTGGGAACAGCCGACAGAATTCGCTTAACGATAAACTTTCCCAAACCTCTTTCCTCCTGAAATCCAGGGAGCGGAGATACAGGCTCCATCCCCGATCCTGAAAATAAAAAACCGGCGGAAGCTTTCCGGGTGAAGAAGTTCCCCGCCTCTCTTCGGACGAAGCCTCCTGCCTGAGGCTTCGTCCGAGTTTTACGATCCTCGGTTTTGCCGTTTGAACGTATCTTACCCGATCTTTCCGGCCCTGTCTACGCCGATATGACCGGAATGATTGCGGATATTCGCTTTTCGACATCCTTTTGTCTGCATTATAACCCGGCCGTAAACAGAATGTCAATTAGGAGCATTCTAAGCTATTTTCGGGCTGGCCAAATGATCCGGAGCGGTTTTCGGCCGGGGACGGCGGAAAAACGATCCCGCCGGCATCGTCGTGCGCTGCACTTGTCCGCACATCCGTACATATAATACCCAGATTGAGCCCGTTTGTCAAGGGGGCCCCGCGTCCCGCAGCGCTTTTCCGTCCGTTTTTCAAGTTGTTTTTGTGCCGTTTCATGATATAATGGCCTTCAGCAACTTCAGGAAGGAAACTGTTTCGTAATGCGTACCGTTTTGCTTCTTCTTTATATCGTACTGACGCTGGTCGTCTTCGGGATCCCGGCCCTTCTGGTCCTGGTCCTCATCGGCCTGTTTTCCCGCTCTGCCCGCGACAGGGCCTCGTTCGTGGTCGCGCGGGGGGCCATGTGGATCGCCTGCCGCATCGCCGGGATCCGTCTGACCGTGATCGGCCGGGAAAACATCCCCACGGACCGCAACGCCTACTTTATCGCCAATCACCGCAGCTATTTCGACCAGTTCATCGCCCTGCCCCTGATGCCGCGCCCGTGCGGCTTCCTCTCCAAGAAGGAATTCGAAAAGATCCCGCTCCTCAGCTGGTGGATGAAGCTTTTGCACTGCGTGTTCCTGAACCGCGCCAGCGTCCGCGACGGGCTCAAGGCGACGGAGGACATGCAGAAGGTCCTGGAACAGGGCATCAGCCTCTGGGTCTCTCCCGAGGGGACCCGCAGCCAGCAGGCGACGGTCCTCCCCTTCAAGGAGGGCAGCTTCCGCCCCGCTTTCCGCACCGGAACGCCCATCGTCCCCGTGACGATCGTCAACTCCGAAGCTGTCTACGAGCTGCATAAACCGAAGGTGAAGGCGGCCCGCGTCACGGTCTCCTTCGGCGAGCCCATCCCCACCGAGGGACTCGAAAAGAGCGCTCAGCGTGCGCTGGTGAAAGAGATCGAAACTGCCATCCAGCACTGCTACGAGGAACTGAGCGGAAAATGAAGCGCCCGTGCGGCGCTTCTTTTTTTGGTTTTTCCGTTGACAAGCTTCCGATCTTGCGCTACGATGTCCTTAGTTCAGAAACGGATTTGTCTCTATGTCTCTACAAGGAGGACATCTGTATGACTATGATGGATGCGATCGTTAAACCCGCCGCCGCTCCGGGGCTGGAGCTTCGGCGTGTCCCGAAACCCGTGCCGAAAGCGGGCGAAGTGCTCATCAAGATCCACAAGACCGCGATCTGCGGCACGGACGTGCACATCTATGACTGGAATCCCTGGTCCGCCGCCCACGTAAAGCCCCCGATGGTCATCGGCCACGAATATGTGGGCGAGATCGCCGAGATCGGCGAGGGCGTGACCGGCCTTGCCGTCGGGCAGCGCGTGTCGGGCGAAGGCCATATCACCTGCGGCCACTGCCGCAACTGCCATACCGGCAACATCCAGTGGTGCCGCAATACCACCAGCGTGGGCGTGGACCGGGACGGCGCCTTTGCCGAATACGTCTGCATCCCCGCCCGGAACGTGATCATGATCGATCCTTCCCTCGATGAGGACGTGGTCGCCATGTTCGACGCGGTCGGCAACGCCACGCATACCGCGCTCATGTTCAACCTGGTCGGTGAGGACGTGCTCATCACCGGCGCGGGTCCGATCGGCATCCTGGCCACGGCCATCTGCAAATACGCGGGCGCCCGGCGCGTGATCGTGACCGACCTCAACGACTACCGCCTCGGGCTGGCAAAAAAGATGGGCGCCGACGCGGCCGTGAATACCTCCCGCGAGGATCTGACGGCGGTCATGAAAGAGCAGGGGCTGGTGGAAGGCTTTGACGTGGGGCTGGAGATGTCCGGCGCCGGCGCCGCCTTCAAGCAGATGATCTCCGTGATGAGAAACGGCGGCAAGATCAGCCTGCTCGGTCTCGGCAACGGCCCCATCTCCCTCGACATGAACGAGATCATCGGCAAAGGCCTGACCCTGCAGGGGATCTACGGCCGCAAGATGGACAACTGGCATCAGATGTCCTACATGGTGCAGGGCGGCCTCGACCTCACGCCTGCCATCACGCACCGCTTCCACTACACCGAATTTGAAAAGGGCTTCGAAGCCATGCACAGCGGCCGGTCCGGCAAAGTGATCCTGGACTGGAGCAAATAAGAAAAGGAGGCTCCCATGAAGACTGCTTATTCCCTCTTTGATCAGGAACTGAACGCGATCCGCGAAGCCGGCACCTGGCGTGAAGAGCGCATCATCACCACGCCGCAGCGCTCCCGCATCGACACGACCGCCGCCCGCGCCGTCGTCAACATGTGTGCGAACAACTACCTCGGCCTGTCCGACGATCCGCGCCTCATCGCCGCCGCGAAGAAGAGCTACGACGACTGGGGCTTCGGCCTTTCCTCCGTCCGCTTTATCTGCGGGACGCAGCAGATCCACAAGGATCTCGAGCGGGCCATCGCCGATTTCGTGGGCATGGAAGACGCGATCCTCTATTCTTCCTGCTTCGATGCGAACGGCGGCCTCTTCGAGACCCTGCTCGGCGCGGAGGACGCGATCATCTCGGATGAGCTCAACCACGCTTCGATCATCGACGGTGTCCGCCTCTGCAAGGCCAAACGCTACCGTTACAAGAACAACAACATGGACGATCTGCGTACCCAGCTTGAGGACGCCCGCGCGGCCGGCTGCAAGAAGATCATCATCGCGACCGACGGTGTTTTCTCCATGGACGGCTACATCGCCAATCTCCGCGGGATCTGCGACCTGGCCGAGGAATTCGACGCCCTCGTTATGGTCGATGATTCCCACGCGGTCGGCTTCATGGGAGAGCACGGACGCGGCACGCCCGAATACTGCGGCGTGATGGGCCGGGTCGATATCCTGACCGGCACCTTCGGCAAGGCCATGGGCGGAGCCTCCGGCGGCTACACCGCGGCCCGGAAAGAGATCGTGGACCTTCTCCGGCAGCGGAGCCGTCCGTACCTCTTCTCCAACTCCCTGGCGCCGGCCATCTGCGCCGCGACGCTCGAAACGATCAAGATGCTGAACGAATCGACCGCCCTGCGCGATAAGGTGCACGAAAACGCCCGGTATTTCCGTCAGGAAATGGAGAAGCTCGGTTTCGACCTCCTGCCCGGCGAGCATCCGATCGTGCCGGTCATGCTCTACGATCCGCGCGTGGCGAATGAATTTGCCCGCCGCATGCTGACAAAGGGCGTCTACGTGGTCGGCTTCTGCTATCCGGTCGTTCCGAAAGGAAAAGACCGCGTGCGCACGCAGATCTCCGCTGGCCACTCGAAGGAAGATCTGGATTTCGCCGTCAGCTGCTTCGGAGAAGTCAAGAAAGAGATGGGGATCTGAGTCAGTCCCCCGGCAACGGAAAACGGGCGCGGAGCTCAAAGCTCCGCGCCCGTTTTCCGTCTGTGTTCCCCGATCAATAATACCAGGTGTTCCAGCTGTAACTGCCGCCTCTCGCCACTGCCAGGACGATGAGTGCCAGATAAAGGACGAACAGGATCGTCATGGCGATCCCCACAAACAATCCGACAGTGGCCAGGATCTTGCCTATTCTCACCTTTTTGCTGATCGGGCCGTAGTTCCGGATAAAGGTCTTTGCCCGTCCCATCGCCACCGCCGAGAGAATGATCCCGACAAACGACAGGAAGAACGAGCTGGAGAAGCAAAGGGCCACAATGCCCCGGGTGAGGACGCCGCTTGCGGCGGACGTCACTTCCGCCGGGTAAACGGTCTCCGCCGGTGCCGGCGTATAGGCCGCAGCCGGATCATAGCCCGCCTGCGCGAAAGGATCGGCCGGGGCAGGGGCCGGAGCCGACGCTTCGTTCGTCACAAGCTTCGCTCCGCAGTTCGGGCAGAAGGCGCAGCCTTCCGGGACGTTCGTTCCGCAGTTTCCGCAAAACATATCTTTCTCCTTTTTCCCGCGGATTTATTTCCCGGGAGTTTTGTTTATTCTTTCCGACCAGAAGTCCCTGACGGCCCGGTCGTACTCTTCCGTGTGATTGATCCTCAGGCGGGAATGCGCGCCGGTCGGGAACCAGACGAGCTGTTTCTCCGCCCTGCAGAGATTATACAACACCTCCGCCTTTTCGGGCAAGGAGTATCCGTCCTCCCGGCTGTGAAGGAAGAGGATCGGCTTTGTAAGGAGCGGCATCCGTTTCTCCGGCCCGTCGTGCACCACGTCCGCTCCGGCGAAGATCCGGATATACCACATGATGATCCGCAGGAAGGGAAAGAGCGGCCGCTTCTGTTCGATCATATGCAGGCGGAACGATTCGTAGAAGTTCACGTACATCCCGTCCGCGGTCATTCCCCTCAGATAGTCCGGGCAGTCCGGGCTCACGAGGGCAAAGAGCGCGACGGAAGAACCGATGCACACCCCGTGAAGGAGAACACCTTCGTTGCCCAGCTTATCGTGCAGGAGCCTTGCCCACTGCAGGATATCACGGTATTCCTTAAAACCGAGGGAGACGTATTTCCCCTCCGAAAGACCGTGGGAGCGGTTGTCGATCAGAAGCACGTTCATACCCATCGCCCGGTAAGGCTCGGCAAAATGGCCTGAATAAAGAAGCGATTCAGTCCGCCCGGGGATGATGATCACCGCATCTTTGCCGCCGAAGTCGTAGTACTCGCCCTTCAGCCGCAGGCCGTCGCTCACCACTTCTGTCTCCCGCCTCTGGCCGCGGTACTTTTCCCGCCAGGAAAGTGCGTCGTTAAAGAGCCGCACATACTCTTCGTCCTCCGGGAAACTGCACTCCCGGCCCCATTTGGAAGGCTTCGTCCGGACGAGAACGAGCGAATAGATCAGGTACGAGACAATCAACGACGGCAGAATGCCGAATACGAACAGGGCGCCGAGAGCCCACCACAGCCACTGCATCCTGGCCTCCTCAGGAAATGCCCAGAATGAAGGGGCAAAGCGTCTGGCCGCCGTCCAGGACCTGCACCTCGACCATCGGGCAGCATTCCTCCAGGACGGCTGTCAGTCCGGCAGCCTCTTCTTCGGAGCAGTCCCGGCCGCGGAACAGCACGGCCGTCTCCTTGTCTTCCAGTTCCGGCAGCGTCGGCAGGAGTTTCCGCAGCAGGGCCGGGAAAGCGTCTCCCGCCGCCGCGGGCTCTCCGTCCAGCAGGACGAGCTGATCGCCCCTCCGGCAGTTCACCGACGCCCCCCTGTAGTCGCGGGTGGCAGTGGTGCCGGAAAGAGTGATCACGCCCGAAAGCCCCTGCTCCATCTGCGCCAGCCGCGTTTTCGTATCGCCGCCGGCGCCCATATCCATGGCCAGGGCAAAATACCCTTCCGCGACGCTGCGGGAAGGAAGGACGCGCACGTCCCGCCCCGGAAGAAGGGCGCAGGCCTGCTGCGCGGCCAGCAGATTGTTTTTATGATCCGGGAGAAGGACGACCGTCTCCGCATTCAGGCCGGCGGCGGCCTGTGCGAATTCCTCCGCCGAGGGGTTCATCGTGGGGCCGCCTTCGACCACCGCCCTGCAGCCGAGCGCCAGAAACTCCCGGCGGATACCTGCCCCGTCGGCCGCGGCCACGGCCGCCAGGGGCACCCGCTTAGCCTTCGGCGGGCGCCGGAGCGCCTCCTCCGCCTGCTGGAGTTCCAGATTGTCCAGTTTGAAGTCGACAAATTCCCCGTATTCCTGCGCCAGGGTCATGATCCGGCCGGGCCGCAGGGTATGGATATGCACCTTGATCCGGGTCCCGTCCTCGACCAGCACCAGCGAGGAGCCGAGCGCAGACAGATCCTCCGCGAAACGTTCCTTCCGGAAGACCGGCAGATACCGGGGATCCTTCAGGCGCTGGAGCGTGAATTCCAGGCAGTATCCGGCCTCAAAGCGGCTGTTTTCGCCGAACAGTTCCGCCGGAACGGCGGTCTCTTTCGGAGCAGCTTTGGGCAGGGCATCGTCCTCCAGCACTTCTCCGTACAGATACTTGAGAGCGCCTTCCACGATGCGGATAAGTCCTTCCGCCCCGCTGTCGACGACGCCCGCCTCCCTCAGCACCGGCAGAACGTCCGGCGTGCGGGCCTGCGATTTGCGCATCTCCGCGAGGACCATCGCCAGAAGCTGCTCCACGGTCGTCGTCCGGACGATCTGCGAGCGGCAGTTTTCGATGCCCTCCCGGGCTACGGTGAGGATAGTCCCCTCGACCGGACGAGCTACGGCGGCATAGGCGGTCCGGTAGGCGCGGATCAGGCCGTTCCGAAGTTCGCCGGGACCCGCGAAGCTGTCCCGGGCCATCTCCTGCGCCAGGCCGCGGAAATACTGCGAAAGGATGACGCCCGAATTGCCGCGGGCGCCGAGCAGCGTCCCGCGGGAGAATTCGTTCAGATACAGACCGACTTCCGGATGAGACGAGGCGTGTTTCAGCCCGCCCTCCAGCGTCAGCCGCATATTGGTGCCGGTATCCCCGTCCGCCACGGGGAACACGTTGAGGCGGTTGATCTCCTCTTCGTGTTTTTTCAGATGGTTCAGGGCGTTCCGCAGCATTTTTTCCAGCTGCAGACCGTCGATCCTGCGGTTCGCCATGAGTTACAGGCCTTTCTTCTTACTTCTCTTCTTTGCCCCAGCGCGTCAGCGACTTCGGCAGCATCCCCATCAGGACCGCCGCGATCAGGGTGCCCGCCGCGGAGATCGCCGTCAGATAGACGATATTGCCGGAAGCGGCTTCCTGGCTGCCCTTCAGGGCCGTCAGGACCACGCCCGTCCCGAGGCCGGTCGCCACGCCGGAAAACAGCCCCTGCACGGCGAAATACATGGCCGAATTCGACACCCCGTTCTTTTCCTCTTCCTCCGCCGCGAGCTGCGACGGGATCGAGTAGGCGACAGAGAACAGGGAACCGATCGCGAACGAGCTGAGAAGGCCGGTCACGATCGACAGGACCGTTTTTGCCGTTCCCTGCGGCAGGAACGAGACCCCGAACATCGCCAGCATCCCGACCGTGAACATGACGAGCGCGTAGCGGAACGAGACGCCGAAGCCGTATTTCTTCTGGATCTTCGTGTAAAGGATCAGGGTGAAGGGCACCGGCGCGAAAGCCGACATCATGACGAAGATCATGCTCATGCCGACATAGGAAAAATACTCGTTGATCCCCCCGAGGAAGAGCTGCACGCCGAAAGTCATGAACGCGTAGACGATCATCCAGAGGACGAAGGTCCTGTTCCGGAAGGTGTAGCGCAGCGACTTCAGCAGACTGACGGAATGCACCGTCTCGCCTTCGCCCTTTTTCATCGAAGGCTCTTTGATCAGGAACAGGGGGATCAGCATGGTCAGGACCAGCGGCAGGACGATCAGAGCCACCACGCGGATGTTCATTCCGTTGAGCAGCGCCCGTACCGCCACGTAGCCGAGGATGAAATAGAGAATATCACAGACGGATTTCACGTTGGAAATGAAATTCCGGTCGGCTTCCGTATCGACGATCTCGGTAAAGGTCGCGTAGTACGTGACCATGGTGAGCGTATAAAAGCTGTAGAAGACGCAGAGGATCACGCCGTAATAGACCGTATTGAGGAGAGTCGCCCCGTCCGGCTGCGGGATCACCAGGAACAGAAGGAAGCTCAGGATCATCAGGACGAGGCCGATCACGATCGCCGGACGGCGCCGGCCGAAGCGCGTGCGCAGATTGTCCGCGAAGGACGCCATGGGGATATCGATGATCCCGTCCACGATCTTGGCGGCAAGGTAAAAGACCGCCCAGACTCCCGCGATGATCAGATCCCGGCCGACGTAGGTCTGATAGGGAATGGCCGCTTCGCCGAAGCCTCCGACCAGAAGGGCGCTGCAGAGATAGGAGCCCATCATCAGATTCAGAAGATTCACGCCCATCCCGGCGGCGCCGTAGAGGACCAGGTCTCTCTTTTTTGTCAGCTTTTTCATCTCAGTTCTCCTTCTTCATGTAGCGCTCGTAGACCGCTTTTTCCTCGCTGAGATCGGCCGATATCGGTTTGCCTCGGTAATAGGCCGCCATCAGGCCGGGACCGACGCTCACGCCGCAGGCGCAGTGCAGATCCGTGACAATCACCTGCTTCGGCCGGATATTCTCCTCGATCAGCGCCTTGAACTGCAGCGCCTGCGCTTCCCGGTCGGACTGCGCCACGAAAATGATCTGATCCTCCGGGTCCTCTATGGTCTCGGCGATATAGTAAAGCAGGGCCTGATACGCGGCCTTCGCGCCCTTGAATTTCGCGATGACCGTCGTCATGCCGTTATAGTCGAATTCCCCGATGGGCTTGATCCCGATGAGCGTTCCGAAGAAGGCCTTCGCGTTGGTCATGCGGCCTTTCTTGGCCACGAAGCTCAGATCGTCCAGCCAGCCCGCCTGATGATAGCGGTTCTTGTTTGTTTCCAGCCAGTCCGCGCACTCCGCCAGCGTCGCCCCTTCTTCCCGGAGCATGGCCGCCTGCAGTGCCAGAAGGCCTGCCGCCGGACCGAAACGGAGGGTATCGACCACACGGATCTCCCCTTCCGGGAAACGCGCGCGGGCCTCCTTTGCCGCCTGAGCGGCAAATCCGAACGTTCCGCTGATGCCGGAGGAGATGGTCAGGACCACAAGATCTTTTCCCTCCGCCAGGATCTGCTCCATCGCGGAAAAGAACTCCAGAATGTTGGGCGGGGCGGTTGTGAAGCCGTCGGGGTCGTTTTTCAGGGCCGCGTAGAACTCACTGCGTCCGAAGGGTTCCCCCCAGCGCTGCACCGTGGCCAGCTCTTTTCCGCCCGGCACGGTCATATGTCCCGGGAGCACCCGGATCCCGTACCGGCTTCTCAGTTCCTCCGGCAGATCGCACGTCACGTCGACTACGATTTCATAAGGTCTCATGCTGTTCCTCCTGTGGAAGCTTATTGGATATAGCGTGCCAGGAAGGCAAAAAACGTTTCGCGGAGTTCTTCTCCGCCGACCGTATAACAGAGCGTATGAGGCGCTCCCGGCACGAACAGGGCCTCTTTCGGCCCGCGGCAGGCTTCGAAAGCCCGTTTCCCCTGCGAGACCGGGACGACCGTATCGGCCTCTCCGTGCAGGAACAGGACCGGCATCTTCGCCCGGGAAAGCGGCCCCAGCACCGACTCCTTCAGTTCCAGCCCGAAGCGGAACTTCATGAGCACTCTCATGACCGGCATCAGCAGTCTGCCCGGCAGCCGGCGCTTTTGACAGTCGTAAAGCAGCGCTTCATACGGCGAGAGGAAGCCGCAGTCCACGACCAGTGCCTTCACCGTATCGGGCAGGGAATCGGCGGTATAGGCTGCGGCGGCGGCGCCCATCGAGATCCCGTAGACGACGACCTCTTCGGCGCGCTTTGAGAGCCACCCGGCCCAGACCTTCACGTCGCCGCGCTCCCAGAGCCCCATGCCCACGTGACTGCCTCCGCTGACGCCCAGTCCCCGCTCGTGCAGGCAGAGGACGTCATAGCCCCGCGCCAGAAAATCCTCCGTCTGCCGCCCGAAATTGGCAAACGGCGACGCGTGGAACCCCGGAACGTACAGGACGGCTTTCCGGTTCCCGCGGGAAAGATACTCCGCAGCCAGCACCAGCCCGTCGTCGGAGCGGGCCGTGACTCTCTGCCAGGGCAGCGCCTTCATCCGCTCCTGCGCCGCCAGGATCTCCTGCCGGTAGGGTGCGTAATATGAACGGCCGGCCTTTTCCTCGGTCATGAGCTGCTCATCTTTTCCGTTGAACACGGAAAACAGGAACACCAGGGAAGGGGCCAGGATAAACATCCCCCAGAACGCCAGCCCGGCCAGCAGCAGGATCAGAATGATCTCTCCGGCGTTCACGGCCGGTCCCTCAGGCGTCTTTCCGCGCCAGTGCTTTTTCCACATAGTCGACCACGTCTCCGATCGTCCGGAAATCAGACATCCCGATATCGTCGAACCGGATCCCCAGATCCTCTTCCATCGCGATGACCATAAAGAGCATCCCGACCGAATTGAGCCCCAGATCGCCCGTCAGGGTCGTTTCCTCCGTACAGCGCGCCACAGCCTCCTCTTTGTCCTCATCGGCAGAAAGGAGGAGTTCTTTCAGCCGCTTCAGGATCTCTTCCCGTTTCGTCATTTCTTATATCTCACGATCTTCATGCTCGGGGTCCGGGCGAAATCGGTTTCCCGGAGCGTGATCCGGCTGATCCGCTGCGCGGAAGGGAGCTTCGCGTTGACTTCTTCCAGCGCCGCCATCAGGGTCTTTCCCCGCTCTTCCTCGGGGATCTTCATCAGCTCGGTCTGACGCGGCAGCACTTCCATCGCCAGGATCTCGGCGCCCAGCTCGTTTTTATCCGCAAAGACCTGGCAGTCCTGCACCAGCGGCAGCTCGTAGAAATGCGCCTCCAGCTCGGCGGGGGAAATGTTTTCGCCCGTCGGAAGCACGATGAGTTCCTTGATGCGGCCGGTAATGTAGAGGAACCCGTCCTCATCGATGCGGGCCAGGTCGCCCGTATGGAACCAGCCGTCCTTCCAGGCATCGAATTCGGCACTGCCTCTGAGAGCAGGATCCATCGGCTGTACATAGCCCGTGAGCATGTTTTTGCCGCGGAGGAGCAGCTCCCCGTCCCGGATCTCCAGTTCCTGGTGCGGGTAGGGGATGCCCACGCTGTCGGGCTTTTCCACGTTCTCGGGGTTGCCCGAGACCAGGTTCGCGCTCTCCGTCAGGCCGTAGCCCGGGAAGAGATCGATGCCCAGTTTATGGTATTCCGCCAGCAGGTAGGGCGGCACCGCGGCCGCGCCGCAGATGATGGTCTTCATGTCGGGGCCGAGCATATTTTTACCGAACTTCTTCGAAAGGGCCAGGGCCATCTCGGCGAGCGCCGGCACCAGGACGAGGATGGTCGGCCGGAACACGGCGATGTCCCGGAACATATTCTGCGGGCTGCGGCAGATAAAGAGCGTGCTCCCCGTATAGAGGGAAGCCAGCAGATTCCGCACGAGGCCGAAGATGTGCGTGAGCGGCAGGATCAGCAGATAGCGCTGACCGAAGACTTCCTTCACCCCGTAGCAGCCGTTCACGACGCCCTGCAGGATCGCGCCGTTCGAGAGGCGCACGCCCTTGCTGCGGCCCGTGGTCCCGGCCGTGTACATGATCACGCAGGGATCCTCCGCGCCGCAGGGAACCGCCGGAAGGCCGGTTTCGGCCTTTGCCCGCGTAGAAATGAGCGGGAAGGGCAGTTCCGCCGCCAGTTCCAGCAGGGTCGGCAGGCAGATGACGGCCTTCACGCCGGTCTCCATCCCGATCCCGAAGATCCGCTGCTTCTCATAGGGCGCCGGCAGGATCACCGCCGTAAGCCCCGCTGTCGCCGCAGCCAGGAACGCCCGCACGAAATCGAACGAATTCGGCGCCGCGATCCCGACTGTGTCGCCCTTTTTCAGGCCGGCCTCCGCCAGCGCTCCGCGAAGCAGCGCCGCTTCCGCCTCCAGTTCGGCAAACGTCCAGGTCTGACCGTCGTCGGTCAGCGCGGGCCGGTCAGGCCAGAGGGCCAGGCTCCTCCCCCACAGCTCGCTCACACTGTCCATTTCCCGGATCAGGTCAAAGGTCTCCGGGTCCGTGTATTTCCGAAACAGTTCTCTGGTTTCGAAGATCATGATTCTTCCTCCCTGGGTTCTTCCCATACGCCCGTCTCCGCAAACGCCTTGAGGGCGGCTTCCTTCTGATATAACTGCCGTGACGCGGCTTCGATACGTTTGAGTGACAGTTTTTCGCCGCACAGGGCCCGAACGTCCACCGGCTCTCCGATCGCCAGCTTCAGTCTCCCGGTCCTGGTGCGCGGCAGGATATACGCCGGTACGATCGGCACGCCGGTCCGGTAGGCCATGAGCACCATTCCGGATTTGAACGTCTTCAGGCCGGCATCCTCGACGATATGCCCCTCCGGGAACATGCTCACGAGGCTCCCCGCCTTCAGCTCCCTCTCGATCTCGTGCAGAGACTCGGTCCGGAAGCTCTCCCGGTCAATGGGAATGCAGAGGAAACGGCGGAAAAACCAGGCGCTCTTCCCTTCGAAAAAGCTCTTCAGGCAGACGAAATGATGCCTGCGGTACCAGACGGCCAGCATGAGCGCGATCGGATCGGTAAAAGCGATATGGTTGGAAATGAGTACCGCCCCGCCCCGGATCTTCCTGCGGGCCTCTTTCGTTGGATAGAGCACCTTCGGCCGGAACCAGATGAGCCCCGGCAGCACCGCCGTCAGCCGCACGAAGTCGCAGACCAGGTAGCGCAGGGAGAATACCGGGTTTTTCTTGATCTCACTGCTCATCCAGTTTCCTCCCGAGTTCCATGACGCATTCCCGCAGTTTCTCGCTGACGAGACGGATCTTCTCTTTTTCGTCCGCCACGTCCTTCACCCATTCGGCGGGACGGACGGGAACGCCGACCATGACCCGGGCCCTTTCCCTGCGGAAATACGAGCCGTTCGTGTAGAGCGGAACGACCGGTACGCCGGAGACCAGCGCCAGGTACGCGGCGCCGGGCTTAAACGGCAGGGGCCGCTCCTCTCCCTCCCGCGGCAGCCTTCCCTCGGGGAAGATGCCCACGATGCCGCCCTTCCTCAGGATAGCCTCGGAGCGGGCAACAGCCGAATAGTCAAAGCGGGTGCGGTCGACGCGGATCCCGCCGAGCCCCCTTAGCAGCAGGCGGAGCGGGAACTTTTCGAACAGCACCTCCGCCATCTGGACCCGGAGCGTCTGCCCGAAGAAAACGAACATCCAGACCGCGTAATCCCAGATGGAGGTGTGGTTCGAGACAAGGATCACCGGCCCCCTGAGCCGGCGGCCCTGACGGCGGCGGTCCTCATAGCGGATCTGCGTTTTGAAGCAGATCTTCGCGGGCAGCCATCCGGTGATCTTCACGAACCAGTTGCAGAAAGTGATCATAGTCCTCTGATATAGTCTGCCATCGCGTCCACCGTGGCCGGGATCTCCGGCAGCTCGGCGGGCAATTTCAGGCCTTCTTCCTCCTCCAGACGGGCCAGGAGCGCCAGAAAGTCCAGGCTCGTTCCGTTCTCGTCCCGGAAAAAGTCCGCGTCCGTGCGGATCTCCTCCGGCTTTCTATCCAGCGCTTCGGCGAACAGCTCCCGGAGCTTTTTCCGCAGCGCGTCTTCCGGTTCGGCACCGGTGTTTTCCGGGGCTTTCCGGTATTCTTTCAGTTTCCCTGCCGCCAGCGCCTCGCGGACTTTCCGGCGGTTCAGCTTGAAATCGTCCTCTCCGCGGAGTTTTTCCGCCGTAACGGTCAACCGCGGGATGCGGCCCGTCAGCCGGTGCGCGTCCATCACTTCCCGGATCTGCTCTTCCAGCACCTTCCGCTCTTCCTCCGAGAGGAGATCCGGCGCCGAAATGACCAGGACCGGCAGCGTTTTCCCGTTTTCGCTGCGGCAGGTGAGGCAGGCCTCCCCCAGACCGGGGACTTTGTCGAACAGCGGCTCGATCTGCTCCGGGTTCAGGTTTTCGCCGGAAGCATCCACCACCAGGTCGTCCTTCCGGCCCAGGATGCGGTACCGTCCGTCTTCCTCTGCCGCCAGATCGCCCGTAGCGAACCACTCCTGCCGGGGGATTTCCCGCCCGTCCTCCAGGATCCGCCGCGCCAGGGCTTTTCCGCTCACGAGAAGCTCCCCGTCCGCCGCGATCCGGTACCGGACCGAAGTCATCGGCGCCCCGATCAGCCCGCGGTTTCTCTCGGAAGCCTTTCCGCTCAGCTCCACGGAGGTGATCCCGATCTCGGTCATCCCGTAACCGTTCGCCAGCGGATACCCGATACGGTTGAAAAAGGCGAGGACCTCCGGCCGGACGGAGCTGCCGCCCGTGATCATAAAGAGAACGCTCTCCCCGAAGAGGTTTTCCCGCACTTCACGGAAGGCGATCCGGGAAAAGAGCCGGCCGAGCGGCGGGATCTTTTCCAGGGCGGCGGCGATTCGCATCCCCTTTTCGAAACGGCGTAGGGTCTTCTCCCCCCGCCCGCGGATGGTTTTGAGCGCCTCCCGGTACACGGTCTCCCAGAACAGGGGCACCGCGAAGATATGCGTGACCTCATGGCGCCGGATCGTCGTAAGGATCGTCCGGGGCGTGAGATCGGGCAGTTCCACAAAGGTACGGGAAAAGAACCCGAACCAGAGGATCATCGCGATCAGCCCGAACACGTGATAGAACGGCAGGAACGCGAGATGCTTCAGCCGCCCGCGGTAATGTTTCTTGATCAGCCGGCTTTTCCGGATGATGCGGGCGCTGTCGCGGATCAGCTCGAAAAGCTCTTCCGCCCCGTACGCGCAGACTTTCACGTGCAGGCTCGTCCCGGAAGACATCACCATCAGTTCAGTCCCGAACGGAATGCCGGAGAGGGGGGAGGCGTCCGTCCCGATCTCCTCCGGAGACCAGGCCGGCAGCGGAAATTCCCGCGAGCGGGAGATCACCGCCCCTGCGCCGGCGTCTGCCAGTGCTTCAAGAAGCAGCCCGGTCTCCAGCCGCTTGTTGAGCAGGAGTGGACGGAATCCCGCGCAGAGGATCGCCCAGAACAGTTCCAGGAAATCCAGGGAATTGTCCAGATGAAGGCCCACCGCCGTATCCTGCGGCAGCCCGGAGAGCTTTTCCCGAAGCACGGCTGCCCGCCGGAGGATCCGGTCATGGACCTCCCCGTAGGTGAAGCTCTCCGTCACGAGGCCGGCGTTCCGCTCGTAAAAGACGTTCCCCCGCTCGGAAAACATCAGCTCGAACAGGGTGCCGAAGGTGGCCGGAGAGGCTTCCAGACGTTTCAGTTTGGCCGCCACAAAGGCATTGGCGTTCCGATACCCGCCGAAAGTCGGATTACTCACCGGACGGACCTTCCTTTTCCGCCTGTTTTTCGTATCTGCGGTTCCGTACCCAAAGGAGCGCATCGGTCCCCACCATGAGGAAATTCAGGACGTACAGATAGAAGACCCAGAAAGTCTCCGACCCTCTCTGATACAGGACCTTGTTCAGGATCCCCATCACGTAGCCGATTAGGATCACGATCGAGAACACGACGCTTTTTCCGCCGGTGGAACGGCTGCGCCAGGAACGTATGATGGAAATGGGCCAGGCCAGCCCGAAGCATACCAGCATTGCCGCTTCAAAAAAGCCCATGGGGTGCCTCCTTTACGTCGGACATTTGGATTATTGTATCACCACTTCCCCTAAAAAGGAAGTAAAAACCGTCCCCCGCAGAGGACTTCTTGACGGGTCGGCCGCTTATGCCTTACAATGAAAGCGGCCCGGAAATGACCGGACCGCGGAGGGGAACAATGAGTCTCAAAGAGGATTGGAAAGAAGCCGGGGTGAGCCTGGGGCATTCGTTCGCCGGCGCCGCGCAGTCGATCATCCGGTCGGCGCAGGTCGGCCTTGACAAGGTCTCCCAAAGCGAAGAGGAGGCCGGTACCGAAGAAAAGCCCACGGGGCTTAAGGAAAGCTGGACCGAAGTCGGCCACAGTTTCGGGACGGCCGGCAAAGCGCTGGGGAAAGCGCTCGCCGAAACCGCGCGGAAGGCCGCCGACGCGATCGACGGGGAGGAAAAGCCCCATACCTGAGGACGGCTCCGCTCAAAAACGCAGAATGCAAAGAGGACGGCACTCGCCGTCCTCTTTTGAGTGGGGGAAGGTGGATTCGAACCACCGAAAGCACTGCTAACAGATTTACAGTCTGCCCCCTTTGGCCGCTCGGGAATTCCCCCTCATATTGATAGCCGGTGATCGGATTCGAACCGATAACCTGCTGATTACAAATCAGCTGCTCTGCCGTTGAGCCACACCGGCTTATCCGAATCACCTGTTTCCCTATACAGAAATGGGACCT
>JAEEGL011122907.1_pt1 | contig 19953 bp, 18 predicted proteins | sample 9134231 | NCBI WGS metagenome assembly JAEEGL01 (sample SAMN16246548, study PRJNA631951) | gut metagenome | biome: gut microbiome; feature: rumen; material: fiber-attached | host: Bos | place: Iran: Karaj | collected 2018-10 | reverse complement strand
CTCCGAAACGGCTGGGTCAACGAGATCAAGCGCGTCGTCGAGGAGCAGTTCCACCGCGAGCCGAGCGAAGCCGCAAAGCTCATCGAAAAGATTACGGCAACGAGCGAGATGCGCGCCGAAATCGGCAAGGTCAAGAAGCTCGCCCGCGAGCGCAACCGCGCCGTTACGGTGCGCGTGCCGCAGCTCAGCGACTGCAAGCACCACCTGAATCTCGCCAAGGACACGGGGCGCGACTCGATGATCTTCATCGTCGAGGGACTCTCCGCCGCCGGCACGCTCAAGTCGAGCCGCGACGCCGCGAACCAGGCCGTCTTCACCCTCCGCGGCAAGCCGCTCAACGTCTGCGAACTCAAGCGCGACGCGCTCTACAAGAACGAGGAACTCTTCAACCTCACGAAGAGCCTCGACATCGAGGACTCCTTCGAGCGCCTCCGCTACGAAAAGGTCGTGCTTGCCACCGATGCCGATGTCGACGGCCTGCACATCCGCAACCTGATGATCACCTTCTTCATGAAGTTCTTCGACCGCGTCGTCAAGGAAGGGCACCTCTTCATTCTGGAGACACCGCTCTTCCGCGTGCGCAACAAAAAGGAGAACTACTACTGCTACACCGAGGACGAGCGCGTCCGCGCCATTGAGAAAGTCGGCAAGGGCGGCGAAATCACGCGGTTCAAAGGTCTGGGCGAAATCAACAAGGAGGAGTTCTCCGCCTTCATCGGCAAGGACATGCGCCTCACGCCCGTCGACTGCCATCACGACACGGCCCTCAACTCCACGCTCCAGTTCTACATGGGCAGCAACACCCGCGAGCGCCGCCAGTACATCATGGACAACCTCGTCATCACCGAGGACGCCATGTAGGTTGGACACGGCCCGGGGACGACATGCCGTCCCGCAAGAAGTGGCAAATCTTTATTTTTCTGTGGAAAAAAGGGCGGAATGGTTCCTTTCCTGTTGATGGGAGAAACTGTCAATGCCCAATTTGAACGAAGACAAGTACGCCGGCGACGCCGCCTGGCGCGAATGGTTTGAAATCTGTTCCGTCGACGGATGTCCGCCCGATTTGGCGACTCCCCTGCGCGAGCAGGTCGCCTCCGCCATGTACTCGCGACTCGCCCGCTGCGGCGTCGGACGCGAGGAGACGAACGGCGAGGACCCGATCGCCGTTTTCGACGCATTCTTCAAGCTCAAGGGTTCGCGCGACAAGAACAAGCCGCTCAAACTTTATTTTGCCTACCGCATCAAAAGCGAAGGAATGCGACTCTACGACTTCGTCTGCGGAACGCTCTTTGGTTCGACCTCCGGGCGGATTCACGACATCGTCACGGACTGGATCGCCTCCATCAAGGGCTGGAGGCCCCGCACCCTTCGCGACGAGAACGGCAAGCGCCACCTTGTCTGGGAAGGGGCGGCCGAAAATGAGACCGCCTCGCTTGAGATGGAGGACGACTCCGATCCAACCGAGTTTCTAGACGTAAATCCGATGCGCAAGGAAGTCGATGACGCGCTTGAAACTGTTTCCCGAAAAATAAAAGTGGAAAAATCGAAAGTAGCGCTCCTTTTATATGCGGAGGCCCAGGATGTGCCGGTGACGAATCCGGCGGTCCTCGAAGGGCTGGAAGTTGGAAAATCACGCGCATACAAGCTGAAGGAGAAGGCAGTGATGGTACTTCGCAAAGAGCTAAGAACGGCCGAGGGGGTTGGAAGCCCGCTTTTCGGCCGCATTCTGCTCGAGGCTTGCGAGGAGTCGATTCCAGAGGCGACGCGCGTAAAGATTGGAGCTGAACAATGAACGAAGTATTCGAAAAGGAATGGAAACTATACTGCGAAAACGGCGACAAGGCGCCCTTTGAGGCTGAAAAGCCGAAAGCGGACGGTGAGTTCGACAAGGATGTCAAGGTTGGCGAAATCCGCATCTTCGCGGACATGAAGCGCCCCTTCGTGGCGCTCATCGCCGAGTCGCGCGGGGCGGCGGGCTGGCTCATAGTGCCGGTCTCGCCCTTCACGGTCCCCGCATCGAAAAGGGAAATGCTCGTTGGCGAGCGCGTCTTCCAGCTGTGGAACGCCACCACGGCGGCGAAATCGTTTGTCGCGCGCAGCTGGATTGTGGACACGCTCGACGAGCAAGATGTCGCGGACATTCGCGGCGCCATACCCGCCGCGAATCCAGGGCGCGTCCGCGACGGCGAAAACGCCGTCGCACAGTACGAGCGCGCCTTTCTCGTCGCCGGAGGGACCTTCGTACCGCTTGTAAAACCGCGTGCCGACACCGGCCGGCGCGTCATCTTCTTCCGCTGTCTGCGCGCCGCCGCCGCACTCGTCATCTGCGGTGGAGTCGCGTGGTCCGCGATCCGAATCGCAAATGAGAGGCGTTCCGCGCGTGTTGGGGTCGCATACGAGATGCGCGAGGTTGTGGACAAGGACGAGGACATTGCCGCCGCCGTCCGCGAAGCGGAAGAAAGGGCCGCTGCGGAGGCCGCGCCCCGAAAAGAAGCACTTCGACGATATGAACCCGAATCAGTTCGGTCGGAAAGCCACGAAGTCATCGCGGCGAAACCTGCCAGTGTCGATGCGGTGGCAATCGTAAAATCTCCCGTCATTCTTCGAAAGACCTTTGGAAGCGTCCAAGGCATGCATTCCGATATGGCGGCGGAAGTGGACACCTCATACGTACGCCCCGCCTACGCCAGAGCCCCTCACGCCGTCCCCGAGGCGGAGCGCTATGCCGAATTCACGGAGAACGAGTTCCTCGACCCGAAGTCGAGCCCGCTTTCGACCTTCTCGCTTGACGTCGACACGACGAGCTACGCGCTCATGCGTCGCGCCATCGCCGAACAGAAGCGTCTGCCGCCACGCACCTCCGTGCGCATCGAGGAATATGTGAACTACTTCCACTACGACTATCCCGAACCGAAGGGCGACGATCCAATAGCCGTCGACTGCGAGATGGCCCCCTGCCCCTGGAACGCGAAGCACAAACTCGCCCGCATCGGCCTTCAGGCGAAACACATTGCAAAGGACAAGATTCCGCCCTGCAACCTCACCTTCCTCGTCGACGTGTCGGGTTCGATGTCCTGGCATGGCGGCATCGGCATGGTCAAGAAGGGCCTTTCCATGCTCGTGGGCGAACTGCGTGACGAAGACCGTGTCGCCATCGTAACCTACGCCAACGGCACGGAAGTTCGCCTACCCTCGACCCCAGGCACGGACAAACGCAAGATTCTCGACGTAATCGACTCGCTCATGGCCGGCGGCGGCACGGCCGGCGGCGCGGGCATCCAGCTCGCCTACGAGGAGGCCAAGAAGAATTTCGACAAGTCGCGCAACAACCGTGTCATCCTCGTCACGGACGGCGACTTCAACATCGGCATCTCGAGCCCCAAGGAACTTGAGGACTTCATCGCCGAGAAGCGCGACACAGGCGTCTTCCTGACCGTCCTCGGCGTCGGCGCGGGCAACTACCAGGACCGCACGATGGAAAAGCTCGCCAACGCCGGCAACGGCAACTACGCCTACATCGACTCCGTACTCGAGGCCAAGAAGGTCTTCATGGACGAGTTCGGCGGCACGCTCCAGACCGTCGCCAAGGACGTGAAACTGCAGATCGAGTTCAACCCGGCCAAGGTGTCAGGCTACAGGCTTCTCGGCTACGAGAACCGCCAGCTTGCCGCCAAGGACTTCAACGACGACAAGAAGGACGCCGGCGAAATCGGCGCGGGCCACACGATGACGGCCCTCTACGAAATCGTCCCCGCGGGGGCGGATGAGAAGGTCGCGGACGTCGACCCGCTCAAGTACCAGAAGGCGGACGGCGTCGCGAGCGAGGAGGCCTTCACGGTCAAGCTGCGCTGGAAGAAGCCGGACAGCGACACGAGCGTCCTCCGCGAGACGCCCTGCACCGAAGCCGCCATCACGCGCAAGGAGCCGTCGGAAAGCTTCCGCTTCGCCTCGGCCGTCGCCGAGTTCGCGCTGCTCCTCGAGAACTCTAAGTTCAAGGGCGACGCCTCGTTCGACGACGTGCTGAAGCGCGCCCGCGGCGCGAAAGGCAAGGACGAAGAAGGCTACCGCGCGGAGTTCATCCGCCTCGTCGAGGCGGCACAGCTCTATTTGAAGATCTAGAACCACAACTATCACGGGAGAACGAACATGAACAAGACATTCTGGAAATACATTGCGCTGATGAGCGCCCAAATCGCACTCGTGCTTGCCATCGGCTGCGGCATAGCCGCTGGCTGCTGCAGAAAGTCCCCTCGATGCTCAGTGGCCTTTGATGACGGGGTGTTTGACTGTTTCCCAATCGATGGTGAAACCGGGATTGAATCGATGACCTACCCCACTACACCCAAGGTCATCATGCCGGTGCCCGCGACCGAACGCTATGCGGAATTCAAAGAGAACGAGTTCCTCGACCCGAAGTCGAGCCCCCTCTCCACCTTTTCGCTCGATGTCGACACCTCCAGCTACACGCTCATGCGGCGCGCCGTCGCCGACCAGAAGCAACTCCCGCCACGGACCTCCGTCCGCATCGAGGAGTACGTGAACTACTTCCACTACGACTACCCGGAGCCGCAGGGCGACGACCCGATCGCGGTCAACTTCGAGATGGCGACCTGCCCCTGGAACGCGAAGCACAAGCTTGCCCGCATCGGGCTCCAGGCTAAACGACTCGCCAAGGACAAGATTCCGCCTTGCAACCTCACCTTCCTCATCGACGTGTCAGGATCCATGGACTGGCATGGCGGCATCGACATGGTGAAGAAGAGCCTTGCGCTGCTCGTCGGCGAACTGCGCGATGAAGACCGCGTGGCCATTGTCACCTACGCCAACGGCACCAAGGTCCGCCTCCCGTCCACCCCCGGCACGGAGAAGGGCAAAATACGAAACGTCATTGATTCGCTCATGGCCGGTGGCGGGACTTACGGCGCGGGCGGCATCCAGCTCGCCTACGAGGAGGCGAAGAAGAATTTCGACAAGGCGCGCAACAACCGCGTCATCCTCATCACGGACGGCGACTTCAACATCGGCCTCTCCAGCCCGAAGGAACTGGAGGACTTCATCGCCGAGAAGCGCAATACGGGCGTCTTCCTGACCGTCCTCGGCGTTGGCGAGGGCAACTACCAGGACGCAACCATGAAGAAGCTCGCCAACGCCGGCAACGGCAACTACGCCTACCTCGACTCTCTTCTGGAAGCGAAGAAAGTGATGATTGACGAATTTGGCGGGACGCTCCAGACCGTCGCGAAAGACGTCAAGATCCAGATCGAGTTCAACCCGGCGAAGGTCGCAGGCTACCGCCTCCTCGGCTACGAGAACCGCCTGCTCGAAGCGAAGGACTTCAACGACGACATGAAGGATGCCGGCGAAATCGGCTTGGGCCACACGATGACGGCCCTCTATGAAATCATTCCCGCAGGGTCGGGGGAGAAAGTGGCGGATGTCGCCCCGCTCAAATACCAGAAGACGGAATCCGTCAAGAGCGAGGAGACCTTCACGGTCAAACTGCGCTGGAAGAAGCCCGACGGCGACACGAGCCTTCTCCGCGAGATGGCCTGCACTGAAGACGAGGGCATGCGCAGGAATCCCTCGGAAAGCTTCCGCTTCGCCTCCGCCGTCGCCGAGTTCGCGCTGCTCCTCAAAGACTCCAGGTTCAAGGGCGACGCCTCCTTCGACGCCCTGTTGAGCCGCGCCCGCGGCGCCAAAGGCCAGGATGACGAAGGCTACCGCGCTGAATTCATCCGCCTGGCCGAGGCCGCGGAGATTTATTCCGCCCATCTTTCACGATAAAGGAAATCAAACCGACAGCCAATCGAAACCTTCTAGCAAAAACAAGTAGATTGTGGTTTAATAGTACTGCGTCCGCTTACGCGGGCGCAGTACTTATTTTTTGGAGAATCAGCAATGGACAAGTCTTTCAAGGAAAAGGAAGAGGCCATCCTCAACGGTCGCCTCATGCCGCCCGTCAAATCGCTCAAGCTCGCGTCGGATAAGTTTTTCAAGGTCGTGGACGGATCCAAGTTCGAGGTCAACTGTCCCGAAGATGGTGCCGTGGCGCTCGCCGAAAAGCTCGCCAAGGACTTCTGGCAGGTCTCCGCCCGCGTCAGCGCCGGCGCGGCGAAGGGTCTTCCCGACAACGACGAGGGCTATTCCATCCGCATCGCCGCTTCAAAGACGGTCCTTTCAGCCAAGACGCTCCGCGGCCTCCGCTACGCCTTCTTCACACTCAGGCAGCTCGCCGAGTCGGAACGCGGCGTCGCGACGTCTAGGGCTTCGTTCATCCTGCCGTGCGTGGCGATTGACGACGCCCCGGCAACCGCCTGGCGCGGCATGCACGTCTGCTTCTTCCCGACGCCCGAGACGACATACGTGGAAATCGAGCGCCAGATCCGCCTCGCCGCCTATTTCAAGTTCAACTACGTCGTCATCGAGCCGTGGGGTTCGCTCCGCTACCCGTCCCACCCCGAGTTCTCCTGGCCCGGCCACTCCGTCTCGGCCGGCGAATTCCGCAACCTCGTGCGAATCGCCAAAAGCCTCGGCCTCACGCCGATCCCGCAACTCAACATCTTCGGACACGCCCCGGCGGCGCGCGGCAGCAACCACAAGCACACCCTCCTCGACTTCCATCCCGAGTTCGCGCCGCTCTTCGAGCCCGACGGCTGGTGCTGGTGCCTCAGCAATCCCGCCACGCGTGCATTCCTAACCGACCTCGTGAACGACCTCTTCGACATCTTCGAGAACCCGCCTTTCTTCCATCTGGGCTGCGACGAGGCCGGCGACGGCACCTGCGCGCTCTGCCGCCGCGCCGACTACCCGACGCTCCTCAAGAACCATTTGCTCTACTTCAACGACATTCTCAAGAAGCGTGGCGCCCGCCCGATGGTCTGGCACGACATGTTCGTCGAGCGCGGCGACAAGCGCTGGGCCGGCTACGTCGCCTGCGGCACTCCGGGAACAATCTCGATTCTCGACAAACTGCCGAAGGACTTCGTCATCTGCGATTGGCGCTACAACTCTTCGGCAGAGGAACGCAACGGCGCCGAGCCCTCCTTCGCGACGCTTCGCCACTTCATCGACAAGGGCTTCGACACCCTCGGATGCCCGTGGTTCGACACCTGCAACACGCTGGCCTTCGGCAAGGCCATCCAGAAGTACGGCGCTATGGGCATGCTTGAAACCACGTGGCACATCAAGCGCAGCTACTGGATGCACGCGGAATTCGCCGTCGCCTCACGTGCCGCCTGGAACCCGCTCTCAGCGGACGCGAAGGGCCAGGGCTTCAACGGCGGGGCATCCTTCGCCGCATACGTCCGCGACGTCAACCACGACATGGGCGTCGACACCTACGAGGACTTCGGCACGGCTCCCTACCAGCTCGACGTCCAGCCAATCTAACGTCGTGGCACTCCTCCTTTCCATACAGAGCGCCTTCCACGCGGCGACACCGTGGTTGGCAAGCGCGGCGGTTGTCTTTGCGCTCATGGCGCTCGGGGCGCGCATTGTGGAGCGCGGAGCGCGTTGCGAGGCTTTGGCACAATTCAAGCGGCTGGGGTTGCTCTGGCAAGTTTTCATCGTTCTGTCCGTCGGTTCCGCAACTAAGTGGGCCGGCGCAAAGGGCGACCGAGGTGTGCCAACGCAGCCTTCCGAACCGCCTCAAGTCATCGAGCCGTCAATCGCCCCGGTAGCCGTCTACACGAACGGCGTATCGTTTGTGACGGCGAGCACAAACGCCGTGGAACTGACAGCGTGGCGGACAATCGGCGGCACTGAAATGGGTGCATGGATTGAATCGCCGACAAACGCGCCTTTCTTTGCCATTGGCACGAACCTAATTTCGCGCGCATACGCCTCGGCAAGCGGCGCGATTTCCTTCAAATCGATGCGCCGCCCACCAGTGGGGCAATCTCTGCCCGACGGCACCAGCCTGCCCGTTCTCTGCCCGCTCCGCACTCCGCTCGGCTTCGTACCGGAGGCGAACTGGCTCCAGTTGGTTGGACAGGATTTACAGGATTACCAGGATTTCCCCGCCACGAACAATCCTGTCAATCCTGTTAATCCTGTCCAAAGTCCGCGATTCTGGCATGACGCGCTCCCTGGCGGCGGGCGCGTCTTCACATGGGAGAACGCGCTTGTGGACCGACTTCCGAACCGCCGCGTCTCCATGCAGGTTGAAATGCGCCCGTCGGGCGACTGCGTGTTCCGCTACGACTTTCAAGAGGCGTTTGGCCCGCCCGCGACGAACTTCGTCATTGGCGCGCAGATGGGGACGAACAGCGTAAACGCCCTATCCATAATCGGCACAAACATTCTGTCCGCGACGGTCTGGAACGTGGACGGCACTCCTGTCACAAACGGCGTCGCCATCGTGGACCTGCTCTGCACGAATGGCGTTCTGCGCACTCCTGCCACATTCGAAATTCGATGGAGGAACACGAGCGGTCTTGATTCCGTCGCGGACACGGACGGCGACGGGCTGACGGACTGGGAGGAGGTCTTCGTCTGGGGAACATACCCCGACATTGCCGACACGGATGGCGACGGTCTCACGGACGGAGGCGAGGTCGGCGGCGGCACCAATCCGCGCGACGCCGACGAGAACGGCGACGAACTTCCCGACGGCCTTTCAGCCGATGCATGGGGAGCGAACACCCTTTGGGCGACAAACGCCCCCGACGGTTCCGGGACCGTCACGATAACGCTTAACGAGCAGATTCCAACCGGCACCTCCGCCACGCTCGTCGTCGGCGACCTCTGCATCCCGCTCCGTTCGCCCGGTTCGTGGAATCTCGGCCTAAATCCCGGACAGATTTACCAGTACCGGCTCGTAGTTGGCGGAAACGGTGGAGCCGACCTTTCAATCGGCCCTGCGGCGTCCCCTCCGCTCCGTGGACCGATGAACGAAATGTCCATCGCGCTTTGGCTGGACGGACTTGGCGGGGCGTTTGATGGCTGGTCGGTGGGCGGTTCTGGCAGTTTGGCTATTCCAACGCTGAACATGCAATGGAATGATCCGGGGGACGGCTCACATGAAGAAACGGCCAATGGCGTCTGCCTTCATGGAGGAAACGAGGCAATCTTCACGCCAGTTATCCGCCCATCCGCAATCCATGACCACTGGCAACTTTCAAATCTGGACGAGCGCAACGGGAGACTTGTCCTGTCCGTTCCCGACGATGGTGTCGTCCACTACGGTTCGGCAACGCTGTTCACGGACAAACTCCGTTTCGGCGTCCTTCAAGGGACTGTATCGGCACACCACTGCGACTCATCCTTTAGCAACCCGTACTGCTCATTCTGCGACAACGGAGACGGCTACCACGGCGATGATTTGTCACTTTCCGTCCGTTCGCCGCTCACGCTCAAGCATGACAACCAAACAACAATCAGCATTTCGCATCCGAATTCCACGGGGACGACAATCGACAACACCACCGTTCAAATCCGTCGCAAGAACGAAAGCACATGGCTGACGCTCGGCTCGACATCGAGTCTGAACCCTTGGACGGCAAAAATCGCCGGGACCTTCGAGATGCGCGGCATCGGGACCGTCGACGGCAAAAGCGTCGAAACGCCTGTTGCGGAAGTGGAGGTCATGTTCCCGGACTATTCCCAAATAACAGGCGACCCCACAGTGTCAAACGCTATGGAAAGCGCCTGGACACAAACGACGAATGCCTGTACAGCCGTTCCAAATGAACGTCGAGAATTTGGGTTTTGGATTCTTTTGAATACTACTACGGCCACTTACATCACAAACCCTCTTCTTATTGGACCAGTAGTATCACCGTCTGTGGCAGGTTCGTTGGATCCAAACCCTCAGCCATTAGACAATCCTCAATCACCAAGCCCTACAGATAGCGGTGCAACCTATACGGTTGGTCTTTTCCATACGCATACCCCTCGAACATATTTGACTCCTTCGGGCGGATATCGTGTGGTAGGTCCTTCAGGATCGGATGTTTCCTATCACAACACTCACGGAATTGTCGGCGTTGTCTACGACTATGTAGGAACACCGTATACAGGAAGCGCGACAAACCGGCTTTACAACGGACATCCTATAAGTGATCCGACCCAGCTTTACCCCGTTCTACCGAATCGGAGACCGACACCATGAAAGTACGTAGTCTCAATTATCTTTCTAGCGCGGCCATCCTGGCCGTAGGAATTATACTCGCGCTTGCAAAATGCCGTAATGAAAAGGGAAAAGACCGAGAAATGAAGTTGCCTGGCAAAAACGAATCCATTTTTGAATTAACAGATGAAAATGCGATTGAAATAGCGAAACAATCGTTTGCAGAATCGCCCGTCGCGGATGAACCGCCGCCAATCGTAAAGACTGTGGATTCGATGACCGTGGTATATCTTCCGCGCTTCCGTCGTCCCGACTCACCACCCCGTGAATTTCCAAAAGACTGGCTCCCCGTCTGGATTGACAATGCGACTAGAAAAGTCATTCCATCGCCTGCCTCAGTGCTTTCGGAGCAAGAAGCGCTTGAAATAGCGAAGGCTGAAATAGGAGATAACTATTACGACAGAAAAGGGAATATAACCATGGAGCGTAATTCTGTCTGTTTCGTTTTTACCTTCCCCGTTCCATATCAAGGGGAACCAGGAACTCATCTCGGTCCTGATTTTGCATTTAAGGTGTGCGTTGATTCAGAAACAAAGAAGGTTTTATTCGTTGAGGCCGGATACTGATGTGCTGTCATCTTGACTTCTTTGACCAGAAACCCGCGACGTTCCGTGCCTTGGCAACGGCGGACGGAGAACCAATCACCGTCGGGCCGGTAACGATTTGGGTCCGGTTCCCCTCGGAGACGGAAATGATGGCCGACCCGGTTATACAGGCGCACGCGACGAACCTCTGGACGCAGACTCTCGCCCTCTGCACCCCCACAAACCGGCATGAAGTCGGCTGCTGGATTCTCCTGAACACGGCCACGGACACTTATTCCTTCTCCGCTACCACGAATGGACCGGCGACACAGAATAATCAGGACTCAAATATAAATCTGCTGCCATTGCCATTCGATTCTCCATTGTTTCCCCATTTAGCAGATGTGGCGGCTATCTACGCGGTGGCATCCCTTCATACACACACACCATCTACATATGTGTCAGGGTTGCCGCGCATTGCGGGACCTTCTCCTAACGACGCAAGCGCATCGGCTTCGCTTTCCATGCCGGGATTGGTTTTTGACTACATTGAAAAGGCTGAAACTCCCGGAGAAATCCCTATCGGGCATCCCATAAATGCGCCTGCTCGATTGTATCCAACAGTAGTTTGTCCACGGAGAACTAGATAATGAATCTCTCATTGTCAAAAACTGTTCGCAAAGTGTTTTTTTCCGTTTCATTGGTTGTCACAGTCATCGCCATGCTTACTTATTTCCTGCACGGCAAAACTATGAATACCGAGGCCATGAAAGAGGCACGGCGAATACTGCCCGGATACTCCGTTGTTTTCGATAACCACACAAATGTCATCCAAAAATGCGGGAGTCTATGGACATTTTCCCGACAACACGAAATGATGGAATATTTGCAGACCTTCGCCCCCTATGTCGAGCAATACAACCATCCTACAAACCGTCCAATCAAGATTCGGGAAACGGAGGATAGAGTGATTATAGAACTATCATCAAGGGTTGAGTTTCCACCATATAATTGGACGATTTATTGGGGAGCAGGTTATTTAATCAAAATTGAGTTTGACAAAAAGACTAAGGAGATTGTACATGCAGTTCAAGGGTGAAGGCAAGGAGAGGCCATATCAATGAGAAAACATTTGAAGAAGTGCATCGTGCTCTGCATAATATCGGCATCAATCATGGCAGTAATGGCCAAGATTGTTTTCCCGTGCCATAAATCGGAGCAACTTACCGAGTCTGAACAATTCGCAATGAAGGCGCTTCTCGGCATAGTCTACGACTACCGTGATTCCCTTGAAGACACTTGGAACATTCCTCCCGAACATCCTATCAATTCACCTGCGGGTATTTATGAATCTTTTGGCGAAGAACGGAGGCCGACTCCATGAAACTTGGTTCAAGCGCACTTTCGTTAGCTGTTGTTGTCGCAATATTAAACATCGTAGTTTTGATATCGCGCACCAATTCTCCCGCAAAGAAAGCTGAAAGAGAAGGCCACTATGAGGTCCCACTTCCATCACATCCAGTGTCAGCGCGGTCGAAAGAGCACTATAGACCGCCTAGAAATGACCCTAACTATGTTTTTTCGCCAGACACTTGGAAGCCGGGTTTACCTCATCCAATCGAACCGCAAGACACCTCGCTCCCACCTTCGGGAAAGGCCACAACCCTCACTTTGTTAGGGAGAAGCGCCAAATGGCATATCGACAACGCTGTTGTAGGATTAGGCATTAATCCAGACGCGGAGGTCATATATGAGATAACGGACGGAAAAACGCGCGTGACGTTCCCACCGACACCTACGAATTTTGACAACACCAATCTTGAGTGGACTATCGAAATTGACAACGCCACGGGCAAGATTCTAGTGCCAACTGAGTTACCACCACTTTCAGACGAGCAACTGACGAATATGACTTGGCAGGCTTTCACTGCAAATAACAACTTAGAGCGATTACGGGCCATTTACCGCGAGATTTCAGATGACGGAACCGTTATTCGCGAATTGTCGGACGTGCAATGTGATGAAATTCGTCGCATTGGCGACAAGGCAGTTGTTATGTGGTTGCTCGTTGAGTCTCCCCCATACGAAGAACCTGGATGCATCCGCCCCATTTACTGGGTGGATGTACGAACGAGGAAAATAATACATTTTGGGTATGAAAGGTGGGAGAACAGGTAACCACCAACGCCATGAATCTTCCATCTTTCATAATTACTTTCTCGACCATGCTCATCACAACTGCCGCCGCCTTGGCGTGGCAGGTGCCAGTCGGGCCGGCGCCGACACCGGTGTTCATCGACATGGAGCGCTCTACAAACACGCAAATCCAAGCGGAGACGATTCAGCGGTGCCGCGTTTTCGAGTGTTCGCTTACGCTCCTTGCCACGCCGTCCAACGCCGTTGAGGTCGCCTTCGGCGCGTCCAGAAATGGGAACGGAGTCCTTCACCCCGGCGACGAGACGTTTGCCATCGGCTGGGAAGGCGGCGCGTGGTTCATCGCCTCGGCGACAAACCAAATTTGCTCTGTTCAGCAGGAAGGCTCTGCCCGCCGCGCACTTTCCTTCACGCTCCATCTCTCGGAGGATGGCGCGCCCCACAGTCTCTCGCTTTCAGCCGATGACGCGGAAAATGCATTTTCCGCTATAATAGATTTGCCTCCCCCCTGGATGTTCTCGCGCGAATGGGACGCCGTTCGTTTGACCGTCCGCGGCGTGGGCGAAGTCGAAGAAGTCGCTTCAGTCCGATTCGGACCTAACCCCGCCTTCATCATCCTAAGGTGAACCGAATCATGAACAGCCTCTCCCCCTCTTTAACCATGAAAACAGCATTCACAACCGCCCACGGCGATATCCGGGCCCTACCGCAGGAGGCCCCTCCCCCCATCAACTTCCATGGCGTGCGCATTCTTGCCATGGCGGCATACGTCCTGTTGAACCTGCTCTACATTCTCGCGTGCATGCAGCGCACGGCAATTCCGGGGGCGATTTTCGACAACCTCCAGGGGGACCTCGGACTACTGGGGTCGCAGGTGACGGGCCTTGGTTCCGCCTACGTCTACTGCTACGCGACTTCGCAGATTTTCGCGGGAATGCTGGTCGACCGCTTCGGCGGCAAAAACATGGGCATGCTGGGCGGCATCCTCATGGGCATCGGGCTTGTGCAATTCTCCATGGCCCACTCCCCCGCCACGCTCTATGCCTCACGCGCGATAACGGCCTTCGGGCAGGCCTTCATCTACCTCTGCGTCGTGAAGATCTCGCACCTCCTCTTCCCGCCCAGGCAGTTCGGGGCGCTCGTGGGCATCTCAATGGCAATCGGATTCGGAGGCGGCATTCTTGGCACGCTTCCAACGCAATACATCGCCCAGGTCGCCGGCTGGCGGCCACTCTTCATGACCGTGGGCGCGTGCTGCATCGTCTCGGTCGTCGCGATGTTCTTCGCGCTCGGCTCGCTCCATGAACGGCGGCGCAAGTCCGGATCCGTGTCCTGGCATTCGTTTGCACACCTCTTCAACAACCGGGGCCGCCTCTGTTTCACCGTCTACGACTTCTGGGTCTTCCCATCCTTCTTCGTGCTTCAGTCGATTCTCGGCCAGAAGTTCATCCAGGACTGGCTGGGCTATCCCGCCACCACGTCGGCGCGCTTCACGATGCTGCTGACATTCTTCTCCATTCTCACCTGCACCTTCGGCGCGCCGCTCATGCGGCTCACCGGCCAGCGCCGCATGCCGATCATGCTCTTCGCGAAGGGCCTCCCCGTGTTAACGGCCCTCGTCATGATGGCGGGCATCATCTGGCGCCTCCCGGCGTGGATATTTCTCTTCTGCTTCGTCCTGATGTCGGTCAACCAGCTCGCAAGCGCCTCCTCAAGCGCCCTCATGAGCGAACTCACGGACACCAAGACCATAGCCTTCACGGCGGCCGTCCGCAATTTCTTCCCGTATGTCGGCTGCGGCATTGTCGGCGGTATCTGCGGCTCGATCCTCGACCGCTTCGCCCCGGCCGAGGGCGCTGTCAACGGCATAATCCACTACCCGCCCGAGGCCTACATCAGGATTCTCGGCGTGATGATGGTCTTCGGCATCATAGGCTTCATCTTCCTTCTCCAGGTTCCCGAAACGCACGGCAAGCACATCTACGCAGACCCGGAGCAAAAGTGATTCCATCCGATTGGTGTCCGGCTCTTCTTGAAAGCTCTTTTGACTTACGGCTTACGACTTGAACAGTGTCCGACATCGCCGCATGGCGCCCTCGATTTGCGGACGGGAAGGGAACTCAAACGTGATGTCCGCGCCAATTTCCTCGCGTAGCATGGGTTCCAGAATGTCGCGGTCACGCAGAAGGCCGCCGGAGAAGACCGCGTGACTGCCGCAACGATAGTGGTCGCGGACATGGCGCACGAGATCCGCGACGCGGCGGACCGATGTGAGGACAATGCCGCGCGCTGTTTCGTCGCCCGCACGCAGGGCTTCGAAGGCAATTGGCGCGAATGAGGCGACAGAGTCCGGCCCCTTTGCGTAGAAGGTGGCGAGGAGGTCAAGCGCGCGCCCACCGAGATGCTGCTCTGCGAGCTCCACAAGCGGTGAGGCCGGAGCCATGCCATCGTCATGCGCGAGACAGGCGCGAAGGACTTCGCGTCCGATGTCGAATCCGCCCCCGGCCAAATCAAGAAGATACCCCCACCCTCCTGCGCGGTGAAGAGCCTGCCCGTCGTATGCGAAGACAGAGGAACCCGTTCCCATGATGGCCGCGATGCAGGGACCGGGATTCTCCGCCGAAAAGACGACATTCATGATGTCCGATTCGACAACGAGATTCGGCCATGACGGACGCAGGCGCTTCTCCATTTCGGCGGCATTGCCACCGGTGAGCGCACCGGCGATGCCGGAGAAAAACCCACAAGGTGGCGAAGGGCTGGCGGAGGACAGTTCCGCAAGAATCTCAGACAAAACGGCGCAAGAAGCTTCAAGGCCGACAATGTTCGGGTTGCAGCCGCCGCGACGCGCGGTGCGAATGATTTCGCCATCGGCAGTGAAGAGGGCGGCTTCCGTCTTGGTGCCGCCGCCGTCGACGGCGATGTAAGTGGGTTCCGACATGGTTCGCGGAACTATTCCCGTTTGCGAAGAAGGGTCCTCTGGCGGTAGGTGTTGAGAGACTCGATTTCCTCTTCGATCTTCTCGAAGTTCACGCGCGGCAGCTCGGATTCGTAATGGACGTCGGTCGGGTTGCGGAGTGCTATGGAGAGGCGGCCCTTGATCTGCTCCGCGAAGACGAGCATCTCGGCCTCGCGCGGCGTGACCTCCAGCGTGACCATGTTGTAGCTTCCCGCGCGGGAAGAGCCTGCAAGGGCGCTCTTGGCCGTCTCGGTCCCTGTCGCGAGAACTGTCACGTCCTGGATGATGGTGAGGGTGACGAGTTCCAGTTCCCCTGGATGCTCGCGCGACGGGAAGGAGAAGGTTCCAATGACGTCGATGTGGTCGTTTGGACGAACCATACCGCTCACTGCGGCGGCCCCTGAAACATTGATCGACATGGCGCGGCAACCTGGCTTGACGTCCTCGGCGAGGCCACGGCTGCCCGGAGCACCCCCGGCGATGTCCGACCAGAAGAGCGGCGCGCCGACCTCAAGGCGGTTCAGCGTCTTGCGGTTTACGAGGTCGCGATAGTTCTCCATGCGGATGGCGTCATGGCGGAGCTGATGCTCGACTACGGCCAGCGAACCGATGTCCGCCAGAGTTATTACACTGCCGGCGGGAAGCGGACGCGCGGCGACAACCACGTCGACCGTCGTGTACTTTCCCTTGATTTTGGCGATGGTCTCGTTCACCTCGCGGTTTTTGGCCCGGAGGTACTGGTGGGTGAGAAAGGCCGCGAAAATGCCGATTACGACGGCTACGATTAAGACGATTCTCTGCTTCATGAATGAACCTCCCCTTCCCCGCCAGGACGCCTGTAGCGGCGGAAGATGACGCCTGCCTGCGCCAGAATGTCCTTAGTCTGCGGGGTGAACTTGTACTCCTCGTCGTAGATGACCTCCTTGATGCCGGAGTTGATAATCATCTTGGCGCATGTGAGACAGGGACTGAGCGTGACGTAGATTGTCGCGTCCTTCGTGGAGATGCCGTGGTATGCGGCCTGCGTGATGGAGTTCTCCTCGGCGTGGGAGCAAATGCACTCGCCAAGTCCGCTCCCCGACGGGGCGTCGGAGGCGCAGCGCGCGCAGCCGCCCTCGAAGCAGTTGGTGACGCCGCGCGGAGTCCCGTTGTAGCCCGTGGAAATGATGCGCTTCTCCTTGACGATCACAGCGGCGACCTGCCGTCGCGAGCAGTTTGCGCGCAGCTTCACGACATGCGCGATCTGCATGAAGTACGTATCCCAGTCAGGCCTTGTGTCCGCCACATGATTATGTCCGTGCTCGTCCATGTCTTTCTCCAAGCTAGTCGTTAGTCTCAGGTTCGTAAAACACTTTGAACAGGCTTCAGTCCGCATAGCGCAGCTGCGCTATGCGGACTGAAGCCTGTTCCATTCATCGATGTAGGCATTGAGGAACGCCATCTCAGGCTTTTCGGCCTCCTCCATGAGCATGTTCTGGAGAACCATCTGCTCGCATTCGTAGTCGTCGTCCGTAACAAAACCGCCGAGATGCGCCGTCCGCAGCCAGACGAGGTAGGTGGTGAGCGCGTCAAAGCAGTTGTACTGGACAATTTCCCGCCACTGGCCGTTCAGCCACATTGCGGCGACATCGTCGCCGGACATGCCGATTTTGCCGGGGATGCCAGCGGAAACGGCAAGTTCGTTTAGAGAGGGTGGTCCCTTGCCGGAGTAGACGTTCAGGACATCTATGAGGTCGATGTTCGCGTCATTGTCCTTTGCGAAGTAGTCGACGCCCTCCCATGGCTTCTCCGGGCGCTGGCAGAACTCAGGAAGGGAGAGACCGTTGACAAAGGCGCGCTGAACTAGGATCTTGAGGTCGGAGGCACGCGAATTGAAGCCGACAAGCTGGGGCTTGTAACGGCCGACGGCGCCAAGGAAGGCAGTTAGCACGGAGGCCTCCGCGGAGGCGTTTGGGTCGTCCACGTTGCGCGGGAGCCAGAGGAGGCGGAGCTTGACCTTGTCCTCGGGGTCCGTGTAGGAGCCAGGAGGCGAGACGCGGCGCATGACCGCTGCGATTGAAACTACGCGGCAGAGGTTGGTCTTGAGGAAGGGCTGCGGATTCTCCTCTGTGGCGCCTCCGTGCTTCCACATCTCCTGCATGACATCGGCGTCTGGCATCTCGCCCGGCAGATTGTAGAGGAGGCGTCCGGTTCTGGTGTCAGGCACCCATTCGCAGTCGAAAAACCAAATCTGGTCCTTTACGCTTTTGAACATGGCGAAATTCCAACCCTACTTGAGCTTGCGGACGAGGCGGTACTGTCCTTTGAAGTGGCGCGAGAGGCCGTTGAGGAAGTCCCCTCCGGGCTTGTCGATCTGGTAGCCGATGCAATGGACCTGCGGCATCTTGAGGCTCTTGGGCTTGTATTCGGCCTCGTAGATCTTGTTCATGTGGGTGATGAAGTCGTTGAGCGTCCAGCGTCCGGCCTTTGGAGCGGGCGGAGGCTGCGGGCGGGCGACTCCGACGTCGCGCACCTCATGCCAGTAGCCTGGACGTGCGGGCGCGCCCGGATCGGGTTTGACGCCTTCCTTGAGTGTCTTGGGATTGCTCGGCGGGCGCGCGGGTTGCGGCGGCACCCAGACCTTCCTTACTGGCGCATTGGCGACTGCGCGCTCGTAATTCGCCATGGCGGCCGAGTTCGCGGTCTTCCAGCGCTCAAGTGTCGCGTAGTAGGACTTCATCTGCTCGGGATCGACTTCCTTCTCAACCTCGGGAAGCCCGTCGCTGATGATCATGATTGTGTCGGCGCCCTGCATCATCGCGGCGGAGATGGCGAGGTCAAGACGGGTTGTGCCGCCAGTGCCCTTGAGGCCGACGCTCGTGCCGGAGAAGTTGCCGGAGTCGAGGCCGTAGTTGCCCTCCGTGTTGTAGGCGTTGAGGAAGTTGCGGGCCTGCTTGCGCGTCTCGTCGCTCGCGTAGACCATCTTCGGCGACATCGTCGAGCAGGCGTCGGCGAAGGCGACCACCGTGAAGAGCGTGCCGTCCTTGAGCGATTTCACGACGTCTGCGAGACGCTGGCGGACGCGGTTGAATCCGGCGGGGCCGCCGCGCTCCTCCTCGACCATGCTCACGGAGACGTCGACGAGGATTGCGATTCGCTCGCCACGCGCAGAGAGGCCGAAGAAGTTGATGGACGACACGCCCTCGCCAAAGCCCGAAGTGCCATAGCCAGTGCCGAGGCCGGCGCCAAGTCCCTTGCCGCTCACGGCCTTGAACTTGGGCTGGAATGTCGTGGAAACGACTTTTGGATCGACCTTGATTTCGGGAAGCGAGATATTCGACGGACGCGTCGAAAGCATGCGGGGGACGACGGCTGGGCGGCTCGAACTGCGCTGCCGCTTCTGGACCTTGACCTTGAGCTCGACCTTGCGGGGCTCGTAGGTCTTGGAGGGAGGCGGCGCCTCAAAGACGGCCTCCTCCTTCGTGAGGTACTGCACGAGCTTGATGCTCCCGAATACCACAAGGGCGAAAACGTGTACTGCGAGGCTCCCCATGAGGATACCGTAGAGGAGCTTACGGCGACGGGAGTTGAGGGCCGTCGAACCATCAACGGCCGGGGTCGCGGGGGCATTCGCCACTTCTTGTTGCTGCGTACTCATAGTTCGTCGTTAGTCGAAGGTCTTGTGAAAAATAGACAATCAGTTTCCGCCGGCGAAAGACACGTCCTTAATCTTGGCGGCGGCGCAGGCGTTCATCACGTCGATGACCCGCTGATGCTCGGTGTCGTCCTCGGCCCAGATGGTGACGAGGGCCTGGTTGCCGGAGGCCTCGGAGGCGGCCTTGTAGCTGCGGAGAACGCTCTGAAGTTCGGGGAGGTCCTGGGAGGAGGGCTTGTCGTATTCCTTGTCGTTGAGGAAGACCTGTCCGTTGTGGCGGACTTCGATGATCTGCTCGTCGGGCATGTCGACGGACGTGGCCTGCGCGACCATGCCGGGAAGGCGGATGCCGAGGTCTGCCTCCGGCTTGATCAACGTGCAGGTGCAGATGAAGTAGATCAGCAGGAGGAATGTCATGTCGATCAGCGGGGAGATGCTGAGTTCGGGCTCTTCGTCTTCTGGAAGCTTGAGTTTCACGGCGCGTTGCCCTCCGGTGAGAAGACGCCGAATATGAAGTCCCCCACCCCGGCCTCGGCCATGGCGTTCATGACCT
>JAEEGL010330352.1_pt1 | contig 19954 bp, 15 predicted proteins | sample 9134231 | NCBI WGS metagenome assembly JAEEGL01 (sample SAMN16246548, study PRJNA631951) | gut metagenome | biome: gut microbiome; feature: rumen; material: fiber-attached | host: Bos | place: Iran: Karaj | collected 2018-10 | reverse complement strand
GTCTGGCGCAAACATGGTGTCCCACTGTCCATCTACGAAGTATGAGAAGATAGGACCTTCGTCGCGCCAATCGGAGAGATCTTCAACGGGAGCGCTCCACATACGTATGTCGTTGCCACAATAGCCAGTGTAGCGCGTGTCGTGCGAACCGATGATATATGCACGATACTTACCCGGCTGATCGGGATCTTCGAAAACGCGTGGCTCACCATCGGGAAGATGTTCCCAAAGCGGTAGATAAGGATTTTGCGCCGTAGCCGCAAGTGCCCATAGCGACGCAATAGAAATGATTAGTTTTTTCATTCGAAAACGAGATTTACGAGTTTTATTTTTTGTAAAACTACCGTAAATAGATGGCAGCTAACGCCCATTTTTGTTACAAAAGATATTGATGTGGTCAATCGATGTTACATGTTTTTTAGATTTTGTTACATGCATAGCGTTGCGTAACGCCAACTCGCTATCTGTGTACGTTTTTTAGATGTTCGATTATGCAAACGAGTTATACTTTTGAAATCGTAAAGCATAAGTTTTTTACTATAAATATAAAAGCGACTTGCGCATTCCTTAGGCTTTGCGTGAGTTGCTTTTTTATATGTATATAGCGAATCACAATTTTATGAAGAACATTAGAAATTTTGCGTGCATGATAGCCATGCTGGGGCTAATATCGTGCTCCGAAAAAGATGATCCAGCACCCGTAACTCCTCCTTCGCCCGAAGAGCCTGAAACGCCCACCGAAACGCCCGACACTACCACGACGTCTTCCAATATGCTCGATTTGCATGTGGATGGTAGATATTTGGTCGACGCGAATGGCAAGATTATTAATCTGCATGGCTATACGCAGACCTACAGCCCATATTTCAACAATAATGCTTGGACGAGCGGCGATGTAGAAGGCTGCTTGAAATACAACAAAGAGATGGACGACGGCTTGCGTGCTGCCGGTTGGAAGTTCAACTTCGTGCGCCTCCACATGGATCCCGTTTGGTCCGACGATGCATCGCTTACATACGTACGTTTCGAAGGTCATGAGCGTTTTTCGGCTAAACTTTTCAAACAGGCGCTCGAGAACGTATTCATTCCTATGGCTGAATATTATATCGAGAATGGCGAGTATGTAGTTATGCGTCCGCCTGGAGTTTGCCCCGAAGAGTTGGCGCCTAACGATAGCTACTACGAATTTTTGAGGAAGGTCTGGAGCATCGTTTCTACGCATCCGAAGATTCAGAACAATATGAAGATTATGTTCGAACTTGCCAACGAGCCCGTACGTTTCAAAGGCGACAATAAGGCGTTGCACGACTATTTTCAAGGTATCACAGATGTTATTCGCGCTAATTGCAATAATGTCGTTTGGGTTCCTGGAACTGGCTATCAGTCGCAATATCAGGCTTATGCGCAGTATCCTATCGAGGGCGAGAATATAGGTTATGCTGTCCACTGCTATCCGGGTTGGTATGGCTCACCAGCCGAGGCTCAGCCGGGCGAGTTTACCGTTTCTCTCGATGGCAACGAAGAGCGTTTCCGCCAAGGATGGGCAAATCAAGTTGGCTGCGTAAGCGAGTTTGCGCCTATCATGGTGACCGAAATCGATTGGGCTCCAGCTAAGTATAATATCGAAAATGGAGAGAATAAGCACCTCTGCACGTGGGGAAGTTCCACCACAAGCGCCTTCGGTAAGCCATTCAAAAAGATTGCCGACGAGAGTGGCAACGTCAGCTGGTTGCTATTCACTACAAGTCACCATAGATATGTACAATTCCAAAATGTAGCAGGGCACGAAGGTAGCTACACCTTCATGAACGACCCTCAGGCTTGTCCGTGGCCAATTTGGCATTGGTTCCGTGAATACGCCGAAGAGAAATAATAAAATACGGAATACACGTTCTACTGAATGGCTGCCGCATCGCTTGTGGTAGCCATTTTTTGTGCGTATAACACAAATTTGCGAATTAAACTTTCAATTTTTATTCACTAAGGCTTGTGTACTTATATTTTGTTATACCTTTGGCGCAAAATTATTTATATACAAAAATGAGAAAGTTACTCCTATCAACCCTTTTGGTATCTCTTTGCTCTTTGTCTATAGCGCAAGAAAAATCTGAGAAAGAAACTACTGGTTACAAATTCACCGATGTAAAACGCTTACCTGTTACCTACGTTAAGTCGCAAGACAACACTGGCACTTGCTGGTCGTGGTCGTCGCTCTCCTTCTTCGAATCTGAGATGATTCGTGCTGGCAAAGATTCTGTCAGCCTCGCTCCTATGTTCGTAGTATGGAATGCTTACGACTACAAAGCTGAGAAATATGTACGTATGCACGGCCATGTCAATTTTGCTCAAGGTGGCGCTTTTGCCGATGTGCTTTGGACTTTGCGCGAGCGTGGTTTTATGCCTCTCGAAGCTTACAAAGGTCTTGAGTATGGCGAAGACAAACACCGTCATGGCGAACTCGAGGCTGTCCTCAAAGCATACGTAGACGCTGTTGTAGAAAACGAAAACGGTCGTCTGAGCACTGCTTGGCGTAAAGGTCTCGATGGCGTTCTCGACGCTTACCTCGGTGTTAAACCTAATGAGTTTACATACAAAGGCAAAAAGTACACTCCACGCACTTTTGCCGACAATGTTACTGGTTTGAACCCAGATGATTACGTATGCCTTACCTCGTATACGCATCACCCATTCTACACCAAGTTTGCCATCGAGGTAGAAGACAACTGGCTTGGCGAGCAGAACTACAACCTTCCTCTTGATGAGTTTATGGACGTTCTCGACAAGGCTATCGACAATGGCTACACCTTCGCTTGGGGTGCCGACGTTTCTGAACGCGGTTTCTCTCGCAAACATGGCATAGCTGTGTCGCTCGACGAGAAGGCTATTTCTAAAGACATCGAAGGCTCCGACAAAATGACGCGTCGCGAAAAAGATGAAATTCTATACTCATTCAAGACAGTTCAGCCAGAAATTACTGTAACTCAAGAGATGCGTCAGAAATCGTTCGATAATTATGAAACTACCGACGACCACGGCATGCACATCTTGGGCAAAGCTGTAGACCAAAACGGCAATAAATATTTCATCGTGAAGAACTCTTGGGGCGATTATGGCGACTACAAAGGCTATATCTATGTGTCGTATCCATACGTAGCTTACAAGACTATGAACGTGATGATAAACAAGAATGCTCTTAGCAAAGAACTTCGCAAGAAGTTAGGCATCTGATTCTTTTCATACCTAATACAACGAAGGTCGCATAGCTCATTGTAGTTATGCGGCTTTTTTTGTTTATGTATCTACTCATAAAAAAAACGCTGCTTCGTGTCTCACGAAGTCAGCGCCACAAAAATCTAATGAAAAGATGTTATTTACTCACTTGATGCTATTTGCGAATGAGCGATATAATCCAAAGAAGGATTATTGCACCAATTACTGAAAAGATTATCGCATCGAGAAGGCCACCGAATAGCGATATGTGCAAAACATCCACCATCAGCCAGCCACCGATGAACGAGCCTACAAGACCGATAATCAAATTCAATAGAAGACCACTGCCTTTGCCTTTGAAAATAAGGCTTCCAAGATAACCAGCCACAATGCCGATTACGATTGTTAGAATAATTCCACTCATATTCGTAATATTTATGAATTAGTTTGGTTGTTGAATTCTTCGTTGTTGGCATCTAAGTTATATTTTTTTATAACAAAAATTAACTCATGCATAAAGAAAAAGTTGCGTTTGGTCTAAAAGCGCGCGCTGTCTACATTTGCAAACTAAATTTTACAACGCATGTTCAAAGCAGGATTCGTAAATATTGTTGGCAATCCAAATGTGGGCAAATCGACACTGTCGAATAAACTCGTTGGCGAACGCTTATCTATAATAACATCTAAGGCGCAGACGACTCGTCATCGCATTATGGGCATTGTGAATGGCGAAGATTATCAGATAGTTTTCTCCGATACGCCTGGTGTGCTCAAGCCCAACTATCGTCTTCAGGAGACTATGCTCGGCTATTCCAAGAGTGCTCTTGCCGACGCCGATGTGCTCGTCTACGTCACCGACACCGTGGAGACGCCCGATAAGTATGACGATTTCCTAAAGCAAGTTGAGAAACTTACTATTCCTATCATACTTATAATAAATAAGATAGACCTCATCGACCAAGCGCGTCTCGAAGAACTCGTAGACTATTGGCATGAGCAGTTGCCCGATGCAGAGATTATCCCCGTGTCGGCGCTGCATAAGTTCAATACCGATGGCATAATTAAGCACATTGTGGAGCTTCTGCCCGAAGCCGAGCCTTACTATGACCGCGATGCGCTGACCGACAAGAGCGAACGCTTCTTTGTGAGCGAGATTATCCGCGAAAAAATTCTGCTCTACTACAAAAAAGAGATTCCATACTCTGTGGAGGTGGAAATAGAGGAGTTCCACGAACTGGATGAGCGCGTAGATATTCGCGCCGTCATTCACGTGGCTCGCGACTCGCAGAAGGGCATAATTATAGGTCACCAAGGTGTTGCGCTGAAGAAACTCGGCACACTCGCTCGCCGCGACATTGAAAAGTTCCTCGACAAGAAGGTCTACCTACAGATTTTCGTGAAGGTTACTAAAGATTGGCGCGATAAGGATAAGATACTCAAACAGTTCGGCTACAACGTCGACAACGCATCGGAGGCATAAGTATGACAATGCGAGTAAAAGCTAAAAAACAACTTGGTCAGCACTTTTTGACTGACTTGAGCATAGCTCAACGTATAGTCGATGCTATGGACAACCTCGCTTGCCGCGATGTGGTGGAGATTGGTCCGGGTATGGGCGTACTTACGCAGTATCTGTTGCCTCGCACCGACATCGATTTGCAACTAATTGAGATTGACCACGAGTCGGTGGAATATCTGCAGCAGGAACTCAAAGTAGACCCGAAAATTATTGTGGAGGGCGACTTCCTGCGCATCAATCTTGCCGAACTTTGTGGCGGTCGTCAGTTTGCGGTTATTGGCAATTTTCCGTACAATATTTCGAGCCAGATTTTCTTTCATATTCTTGATTATAAGGATCTTGTGCCGTGTGTGGTATGTATGCTTCAGCGCGAAGTGGCTCAGCGTCTTGCGTCGCCTCCGGGAAATAAGGATTACGGCATTTTGAGTGTCTTCCTTCAGGCATACTACGATATAGAATACCTATTTACGGTGAACGAGGGTGTGTTCAGTCCACCGCCCAAGGTGAAGAGTGGCGTCATTCGTCTGCGCCGCAATGGGGTAGAGCACCTCGACTGCGACGAGAAACTTTTCCGCCAGATAGTGAAAGCCACCTTCAATCAGCGCCGTAAGACCATACGCAACAGCATACGCGCCGTGCAATTCAATCACGAAGCTTTGGCTGCGCATCCGTTTATGGCTCTTCGCCCCGAGCAACTCTCAGTGGCTCAGTTTGTTGAGCTTACGAAACTCGTGGAAGCTAATAGGGAAAGATGATTTTTAGTTACGAATTACGAATTCCGAGTTACGAGTTTTGAATTACGAATTACGAGTTACGAGTTACGAGTTACGAGTTACGAATTCCGAGTTTTGAGTTTCGAGTTACGAGTTTTGAGTTCTGAGTGGTTAGAACTCAGATTGAATAAAAGAATTTTTACGTATTATTTATCTCTGTGCGAGAATAAAAAAGGGCTGCCACACGCGTGACAGCCCTTTGCCTTTTTCTCTTACTTATCACTATTTCTAATCGTGTTCATCATAATCTTGTGAAGGTTCGAAGTACCAAACATCATCATAGAACCAGCCACCCCAGTTTTTCTTAATATAACTGCTTGAGCCTCCCAAGGTTAGATAAGGTACGTATTTCAATTCGCCCGTCTCGTTGTCTGGTTGTTGGAATACGAATGAATTTGCATAGCAACGTACAGGCCCTTCAAAAAATGTTTTCTGTGTCCACGAATTCTCTAAAGGGTCATATTCCCAAGTAGAATTACCTGCGTAGCCTGCGCCACCTGTTGTAACATAAGCCTTTTGTCTGTCGGGTAACACGAATGATGTTGCTCCTGCCAATGCTATGTTGGCGCTATCTTTACCCATGCTACAATCTTCCCACGTCTCAGTATCGGCATTGAAACGTTCGAGGCGGCACAAAACGTCATCTCTGCCCACGCCTCCATATAAGTATGCGTAGTCGATGCCGTCTATATTCATAACAAACGAAGTGGCTTTAGAGCGGCTTGCGCTACATGCAGGAGCTTCTTCCCATTTTTCACCATCGAAGCGATAGAAGGTTGAATCTAAGTTCAAAATGCCATCTTCGCCAGTGCCTACGTATGCATAATCTTTACCCGTAGTGTTGGAGTGAACGACAAATGCCACTGCATGACGGCACTCCTTGCCGGGAAAATCTGCTATGCGGCTCCATCTGCCTGTTGCTGCAGTGCCAACATTCGCGCGAGCCTCATCGTTCCTCATTTGCTCCATTGTAGATGTATACTGGTCGGCACTGGGAGTTTCTGCAGGGTCGAACTCCCAGAAGTCGCGCAAACAGTCTTCGCCAGTATAGCCTAAACCTACATATCCTTTGCCATTGAGCGCGAAGCCTACAGCGCCATAGCGTGCCATTGCTGCGTCGGGCATAGACGAGATGCCTTCGTTTCCTTTCCCCTCCCAATTGGAACTCCACGTTATGCCTCCATTGCCGTCTGGCGTTACCGATGCAAAATTTCTAAAATAGTCTCCTACATCTGTTCTGTAGGTGTTTACGCCTGTGCCTATATATGCCGTTTCGCCTATCTGAAAGCACACCGCACCTCCTCGCTCTGCCAATGGAAACATATCTCGTATTTGCACCCAATTGCCAATTAGAACGTCATCATTATCGTCTTTGCAGTTAGTAAATGTTACACAGAGCATCAAGGTTAGCATTGTTGCTAACAAAATGTGAGTAGAACGTCTCTTCATACTTTTTCTTTGTTTTTGTTAATTGTTTCTTTGTTGTTTGATTGATGATATGCGCATATCTCTTTCGGCGCAAAGGTTGTCGTAATTCTTTTATTGGAAATAGTATTTCTATAAGAGATGAATATTTATTAGCTCTCGCACAGTTTTTCTCAATGAGACGAGAAATTGATAAATATCCATTGTTTGTTGAAAAATATATAGCTACGCTGGCCGATGTTGTTGGAGCAGATTTGTAATCTCCGACTATTGCCAGAATAGGTTGAACAATAAAAAAGAGAGCCTTGGCCCTCTTTTACTTATTATTGATTCTGAATTTTTGCTTCAATAAGGCATTTGTTCAAGGAGTTCAGCACGATTAGTAGCTTTTGTACTATTTATGGTGCTCGAAGACGTTATAATGAATTGGCCATAAATAGTGCCGCCCGTGAAATTCGTTGGAGGAGTTGACGCAGCTTGATTGTAAATGCCGCCATCGGTTCTAATCTGTTTCTCGATGGCTTTGTAGTAATCATAATTAGCCTTGCTCAATGGATAGAAACTATAATTTATACCATAGCCATTCTCATCCAAAGCATACTCCCATTCGTGTTCGTCTATGTACCAATCATCCGCATTCGAAAACCTAACACTACCTGATTCGAAGACTGGCTCAGAATTGAATTCTCTAAATTGTAGTTCACGTATAGTGTCGTTCATATTTTCGGTTTTGAATAGTCTCATAGTCCTATCACTATAGTCACTATAGCTCATTTTTGCGAGAAAGTAGTTACTCTCGTTTTCGGCTTTGTTGACAAGACTAAACGTAGGACACAGCATATTATGCGTTTCCCACATACTCTTTTCTCTTGGTATTACTTTATACTTTAGACTGGTAATCTCTATTGGTGGTAATAGCTTCTCGGTAGCAGTGTACTCTTTGCCATCTATTGCTATGCTGAGTGTATACACCCTACCCACTTCTAATTTTTGGTCTATGGCTACAAATGTTTTTTCGAAGGTATCGTCAGTATCTATATAGCTGAGTAACCTATTTCTTTCTCCGGATTTGCTTTTATCTGCCGTCTCATAATAATAATAATACTTATCATAATAAGAATTGTAAGTAGAGTCCAACTTCATTGGATAATAGTAATCAACAGTGTCCTTAGAAATCTTTTTAGCATTCTTGAAATATATCGTCCTACCATTATCATCTGTTAGTTTGACGGAAAAATTATTGGTGCGATATGACATTACTCTGTCGCCAATTGCACGAATATGCACGGCATGTAGCATATTGGGATATACAAGTTTTGCCTCTACAACAAATCCATCATAACGAGAGATCTCTAAATCAACGGATTCAAGGCATGATTGATGAAGTATAATCATCGGCAATGCAATGATTATGGGGAAAAAAATTCTCTTCAGTTTCATATAATAATTTTTTTGGTTCTACTTTTGTGAACCCCAATAAATAACGCAGTTTGTGGTGCAAAAATACAATATTTATAACAGTAGAAATACATGAAGAAAAATTTACTAATTCTACTCTTAGCTGTAGCAATTAGAACAACAGCCCAAACCGTGTGCGGTTATGTTACCGATGCACAAACTGGAGAGAGACTACCCAATGCCCTGATTTACAACTCAACAACTAAAGCAACGGCCTTGTCTAATGCCTATGGATACTATTCGCTTGCGCGCACCGCAAAAGGCGATACCATTGTAGCTCGTTTTGTTGGCTACGTAACAGCCCAGACAGTGGTGAAGAATGCCGAAAAAGCCAATATATCGCTTGTGCCCGATAATAGAAAATTAGGCGAAGTGGAGGTGCGCGGAGAGTCGGCTTTTAGACGTGAACTACAACAACCACAGATGAGCCACCACTACATCTCAGCATCGCAGATAAAGACCAATGCCGTAATGTTTGGCGAAGCCGATGCTCTGAAGACTCTTCAACTTATGCCAGGCGTTAACTCGGCAGCCGATGGTAGCACAAACCTTTCGGTGCGTGGCGGTTCGTATGACCAAAACCTCATTCTGCTCGATGAAGCTACGGTTTATAATCCCGCTCATACCATGGGCCTGTTCACAGCCTTCAACGCCGATGCTATGAGTGGCGTAGATTTGTATAAAGGCGATTTGCCTGCACGCTATGGTGGCAAACTCTCTGCTGTGGTGGATATGAAGATGCGCGAAGGCAATAACCAACATGTTGCCGTGCAAGGCGGTTTAGGCACCATAGCCAGCCGACTGTTGGTAGAAGGTCCGCTGAAGAAAGATACCGCCTCATTCATGTTGGCGGGACGTGTGGGATATAGCGCATTGGTTAATACTTTTCTAAGGGCGATTAATTCGCAAGAAGTCTTATGTATAGACGATTTATATGACGCCTACGATCGTCTTGAAGGCACCGATGTGCGCTTCTACGACTTTTGTGCTAAGGTCAATTGGGTGAAAGACGAAAACAATAAGTTCTATCTATCGGGCTATGCAAGTAAAGATGGCTTTGTATGCCCCATATTGGCGATAAGCACCAAGCAGAATTGGGGAAACCAAACGGGAACCTTGCGTTGGAACCATATCTATTCGCCCAATCTGTTTGGTAATGCCACGCTCACCTATAGTAACTATAAATATGTACAGCGCCAAACAAACGATGTGCGCAATTTTGAGTGGCAATCGGGCATGCGCGAACTCACGTTGAAAAACGACCTCGACTACTATCGTAACCGCATGCACGTAACGGCTGGTGCTGCTGCCGAGATGCATTTCTACAACCCTGGACAGATAGAACCACTTAGCGATAGTTCGGCAGTGAAAGCTACACATTTGGATAAGAAGCGCGCCTTGCAGCTATCGGCGTACATTGGCAACGAGCATAAAATTACCGATAGATTCACGCTTTCGTATGGTTTGCGCTTGAGTTCGTCTATTCAGTTAGGTCCAGCCACGGTGCGCAATTACACCTCAATGCCCATCTTTGCCGACACTACAGTCTATGGCAAAGCACGTGTGGTAAAATCCTATTGGCGAGCAGAACCGCGTTTGGCTGCAAGTTATTCGCTTGACGACAATGCAACATTGAAAGCCTCTTACGCCCGCACTGTGCAGTATCAGCATCTACTAAACAACTCGGCACTTGGTATGCCTACCGATATTTGGGCGCCTGCCGATAGTTATATCTGTCCGCAAGAGGCCGATGCTTTTGCAGTTGGTTTGCATGGCTATATGCCTCGCACAAAAATTGAGGCGAGCGTTGAGGGTTATTATAAGAAGATGTACCACATAATTGATTTCTGCGATAATGCCGAAATTGTCGGTAATAATCATATCGAGACTGAAATACTGAGCGGAAAGGGCAGAGCATGGGGCTTGGAGGCTATGTTGCGCCGCGATGGCAAGAGAGGTTCGGTGCTTATGAGCTACACACTCTCGAAAGCCGAGCGACAGATTGACGGCGTAAATCATGGTGATTGGTACTATGCTGTGTATGACCAGCGTCACAATTTTGCAATCAATTGTTTGCTAAAGCTATCCGAGCGTTGGTCGCTTTCGAGCACATGGCGCTATCACACTGGTGGACGAACAACAATGCCGATAGCTATGTATAGCTTTGAAGGAAATGATGTAGGAATCTATAGTGAGCGTAATGGCTACAAAATGCCTGATTTTCATCGCCTCGATGCATCGGCTATCTATGATTTCAAGCGCAATGCTGGTCGCAGGTGGAAGTCGCAACTTGTGTTCTCACTCTATAACGTATACGGACGCAAAAACGCCTATTCGGTATTTGCCAGATCTTCTGTAGAAACCGGATTTCAAGGTTACATGATGTATCTGTATAAGTGGGTGCCAAGCATAACCTACAATTTCACGTTTTAGATAAGTATGAGCTTCTAATCCTGAATTATGTTTACTTTTGGAAACAAAAATTAACAATCATATTTATGAAAAGATTTGCTTTCAAAATGCGCCTAAAGCCGGGCTGCGAAAAGGAATATGCACGCCGTCACGCTGCTATTTGGCCAGAACTCGTTCAGATGATAAAAGATCAAGGTGTTGGCAACTATAGCATTTTCTGGGATAAGGAGACAAACCTCCTGTTTGCTTATCAGGAATGCAGCAAGGAGACCAACAGCCAAGACACCACCAATGTAGACCCAATTACGCAAAAATGGTGGGATATGATGGCCGATATTATGGATGTCAACCCCGACAATTCGCCTGTTTCCATACCAATGGAAGAGGTTTTCCACTTGGATTAATACATAAATACTCACCAAATGAGACGTTTCCCGTTTTGTTTGGTGAGTTTTTTCTGCACAGCTACTCCCCAAAATTGTCCATATTACGTAATTCATTTTTCGCCTTTTAGGCTGAGAGAGTGAGTGTGAAACCTTCTGCTCATTCCGTATAACTCGTAAATACACACTATTCGCGCGCGAAGGCTTTTATGTTCTTGCGTTTTGAAGTAACTTCGGAGCCAAATTTTTAGAACAATTCTACGTCCCAATAATGAGAGTATTGAAATTCGGCGGAACGTCTATGGGTTCCGCACAAAGCATAAGTAGTGTTAAGAGTATCATTCTTGAGTATGAGAAACCTGTGTGCGCTGTAGTTTCGGCTGTTAGCGGCATCACCGATATGCTTTTGCAGTCGGCACAAACAGCCTCGAATGGTGGCGATTACACTACCATTATCAAGACAATTTACGATCGTCACGAGCAGATTGTGAAGCAACTCTTCGCCGATCCCAAACCCGTGATGGATGCCTTCGCGCCAATATTCTCCGAACTCGAGAATCTTCTCAAGGGCGTATGTCTCCTCAAAGAGCTTTCGCCTCGCAGCCTTGATACCATTTCGGGCTTCGGTGAGCGTTTCAGTTCGCTAATTCTGCATAAACTTATCGAAGGTTCTAAACTTATTGATAGCCAATCTTATATAAAAACTCAGCGTCTCGGCAATCGCAATCAGTGCATCGAAGATGTAACCATTGCAAACCTCTCCAAGGTGAAGTCGCAACTTGCCGATGTGAATATCTTGCCAGGCTTCATCTCATCTAACGAGGCTGGCGAGCCAACTACTCTTGGTCGTGGCGGTTCTGACTATACGGCGGCACTGCTTGCTGCTGGTTTGGGTGCCGATGTGCTCGAAATCTGGACCGACGTAGATGGTTTCATGTCTGCCGACCCGCGCATAATTACGCGCGCCTACAAGCTCGACCACCTTACGTATGCCGAGGCCATGGAGCTTTCGCATTTTGGTGCCAAGGTGATTTATCCGCCTACTATTTTGCCAGTTCTGCGCCTCAATATTCCTATTTACATAAAAAATACCTTCAACCCAACAGCGCCGGGCACTCTCATCGATGGAGTGGAGTCTGCAACGCCCAATAAGATAAAAGGCATTTCGTCTATACGTAACGTAAGCCTTATTACGCTGCAATGCGTTGGTATGGTGGGCGTTAGCGGTGTGTCGAATAGACTGTTTGGGGCTTTGGCGCAGGAGTATATCAACGTTATACTTATATCGCAGGCATCGAGCGAAAATAGCATCAGCGTAGTAGTGGAAGCAAAAGATGCACAACGCGCTAAAGAGCTTATATACAACGAGTTCAAAGAAGATATTGATGGTTCAGGCCATGTAATTATAGATGACAATATGGCGGTTGTGGCAATCGTTGGCAACCGTATGCGTCATAACACAGGCGTGGCGGGAACGCTCTTCGCTGCCGTTGGTGGCAATGGTATAAATGTTTATGCTATAGCTCAAGGCGCAAGCGAGGTAAATATCTCGTTTGTAGTGAAGGACGACGACCTCAAAAAGACGCTCAATGTTGTTCATGACGCGTTCTTTACCAGTCATTATCAGGTACTTAATATCTTCCTTGCGGGCGTAGGTACAGTGGGTAGCAAGTTGCTCGACCGCCTTGTTTCGCAAGCCGAAAAACTCAAAAATACCGACCGCCTTGTCATTCGTTTGGCTGGTGTTGCAAACTCCAAGAAGATGCTGCTTGAGCCTTACGGACTAGAGCCATCGAATGTGAAAGAGGCTCTCGTCAATGGTCAAAACGCAACGCCGACCGACTTTGCCGATGCCATTCTGAAGATGAATCTCTCGAACAGCGTCTTTGTCGATTGTACTGCGTCGTCGGCTGTGGCGGCTATCTACGATCGCCTGCTTGAGAATAATATCAATGTGGTGACTGCCAATAAGATAGCAATGTCGTCGGATTATGAGCATTACCAAAAGTTGAAGCAGATTGCTAAGGACAAAGGCGTGAAATTCCACTTCGAGACCAACGTTGGCGCGGCGTTGCCAATCATTTCGCCTATCAACGACCTCATCAAGAGTGGCGACCGCATTGTGAAACTCGAAGCCGTCCTCTCGGGCACGCTCAACTATATATGTGGCGAACTCTCGGCCGACAAACCATTGTCGAAAGTCATTGCAGAGGCTAAGGCGAAGGGCTTCAGCGAACCCGATCCACGCATCGATTTGAGCGGTACGGACGTAGCTCGCAAGATACTTATTCTCGCACGCGAGAGTGGCTATGCACTAGAAATGAGCGATATAGAGAAAACGCCTTTCGTGCCGCAAGAATACTTAGATACGCCTGACGTGGATACGTTTATGAAACGCGTTGCAGAACTCGACGATAAGTTCGAAGCATATCGTAAAGCGTTGGCTGCCAAAGGATTGATTCTGCGCTACGTGGCTACATTCGAGAATGGTAAGGCAAAAATTGGCTTCAAGGAGGTTGGCGAGGACGACCCGCTCTATCACCTTGAGAGTTCTAATAATATCGTACTTATAAAATCGGATAACTACAACCAGCACCCGATGCTTATAAAAGGCTACGGCGCAGGTGCCGACGTCACGGCTTCGGGCGTTTTTGCCGATGTTATAAAAGTTGCAAATCTTTAGTACATAAATACATACGACAACAGAAACACTACAAACAATGAAATACTTAGTCATACTAACCGATGGCGCTGCCGATGAACCTATAGCAGAGTTTGGCGGCAAGACGATATTTCAAGCTGCATATAAGCCCAATATCGACGCTATGGCAAAGCGTTCGCGCATGGGTATGCTAAAGACTGTGCCCGACTCGCTTCATCCTGGTAGCGAGGTTGCCAATATGACCATCATGGGCTACGAGACCGAGAAACTCTACCAAGGTCGCGGCGTACTTGAGGCGGCTGCCATTGGCATCGACTTTGAACCGACCGACCTCGTGATGCGTTGCAATATATGTACTATCGACAACGGCATACTTGTCAACCACTCGGGAGGCCACATAACTACCGAAGATGCTGGTCAGCTCATCGACCTGCTAAACGAGAAACTTGCCGACGACCGCGTACGTTTCTACAAAGGCGTGAGCTATCGTCACATACTTATAATTAAGAATGGCAAAAACGACTTCTCTATGACGCCGCCACACGATGTGCCTGGCGCTAAGGTCGTTGACGTTTTGCCCAAGCCCAATGGCGCGCATAGCTACACTTGCGAACTTATTCGCGACTTGATGCAAAAGAGCCAAGCCATTCTCGAGAGCCACCCGATAAATAAAGCTCGCAAAGCTGCTGGCAAACCTATGGCTAATACCATTTGGCCATGGTCGGCAGGCTTCAAACCATCTATGCCAACCATTCAGCAGATGTTTCCGCAGATAAAGACGGGCGCGGTAATCTCGGCCGTCGATTTGATTTTCGGCATCGGGCGTTTGGGCGGATTGCAACCAATTCAGGTTGAGGGCGCTACGGGTCTTTATAATACCAATTTCGAAGGGAAAGCAAAAGCCGCCATTGATGCTTTGCGTAAGTATGACTATGTATACCTACACATGGAAGCTCCCGACGAAGCTGGTCACGAAGGCGATGCGAAACTCAAAAAACAGACCATAGAGGACATCGACAAGAAGGTTGTTGGTCCGATAATGAAAGAAATAAAAAAGTGGGACGAGCCAGTAAGTATTTCGCTCTTGCCCGATCATCCCACACCGTGCGCTGTCCGTACGCACACGCGCGCCGAAATTCCGTTCCTCATATACAGAACGAATGCAGAGGGTGACGGCATACCTGCATACGATGAACAATCGGCACTGAAAGGTTCGTATGGTCACCTCGTGTTGACCGACTTCATGAAGGCGTTTATGGAGAATAAATAGTGATCGTTTACAACTGATACGCATGAGGACGCGGATGGCGCAGGAAAGTAAATTTGATGTGGTATCTGCGTGCCGAATACTTATAAACAGAGTAAATAGAGTATAAATATGAAATATTACAGCACAAATAATCGCGCACATGTGGCAGACTTGAAAACTGCTGTGCTCAAGGGACTTGCACCCGACAAAGGCTTGTATATGCCTGAGCAAATTCCTACACTTCCAGCTTCGTTTTGGGACTGGTTGCCTGGCAAATCGATGGGCGAAATAGGTTTTGAAGTTCTCAAATACTACTTCTGCCCCGACATTCCCGAAGATAAATTCAAGGCAATGGTGGAAGATGCGTTCAACTTTCCAGTGCCAGTGGTTAAGGTTAGCGACAATATCAGTTCGCTTGAACTTTTCCACGGTCCAACGCTTGCGTTCAAAGACGTTGGTGCGCGTTTTCTTGCCCGCGTGATGTCATATTTTGCAGACTTCGGTGGTCGTCCTATAAATGTGCTTGCCGCAACTTCGGGCGATACGGGCTCGGCTGTGGCTAACGGATTCTTGGGTGTGCCCAACGTGTATGTACACGTGCTCTATCCTTCGGGACTTGTGAGCGAGATTCAAGAGAAGCAGTTTACAACACTCGGACAGAATATCACTGCATACGAGGTAGATGGCGTATTCGACTCGTGCCAACGTATGGTGAAAGAGGCGTTTATGGATGCCGAACTCAACAAAGAGAAGATTCTAACTTCGGCAAACTCGATAAACCTCGCGCGCTTCTTGCCGCAGAGCGTTTACTATTTCCACGCTTTGGCTCAAATTCCACGCAGCGAATGGCAGAAGACCGTCATATCTGTTCCAAGTGGCAACTTTGGCGACATCACCGCAGGCCTTATTGCATGGAAGATGGGCTTGCCAGTCGGCCGTTTCATTGCCGCTGTGAATGCCAACCGCGTATTCACCGACTTTCTTGAGACTGGTACGTATAAACCTATGGCTTCAGTGGCTACCATAGCTAACGCTATGGACGTAGGTGATCCGAGCAACTTCGCGCGTGTGAGCGAACTCTTCGGAGGTTCGAACACCGAGATGAAAAAGCTCATAAGTAGTTATAGCTACACCGATGAGATGATTGGCGAAGCAATAGCCGAGGTTAAGCATAAGTATAATTATGTATGCGACCCGCACGGTGCAGTGGGCTTTGCTGCATTGCGCGATAGCCTGAAAGATGGCGAAAAAGGAATTTTCCTCGAGACGGCTCACCCCGCTAAATTCCTTGCTACCGTTGAGAAGTTTACAAACGAAAGTGTAAAAATCCCTGAACGATTGCAAAAATTTATGACTCGTGAGAAAAAATCCATTAACATTGCAGCCGATTACAATCTATTGAAAACAAATATCAAGTAAAATTAACCCGAAAAGGCTAAGTGTTTGGTTTTGAACACGCGCCGTAAACATTAAACCTAAAAAATGATGAAAATCAATTTCAAATTGGCCATCGCAGCATTGCTTATGTTTCCGATGATGGCTATGGCACAAGAGACCGTTCACCCCGACTCCCTAAAAAATCAGGGTAACGCATTGGTAAAAGCAAAGAAATTCAAAGAGGCTCTCGATGCTTATCAGCAAGCTATTACGCTCTGGGGCGACACTGCTGATGCTGCAACAGTTTACAACGCTGGCGATTGCGCTCGTCGTGTTGAGGAGTATGAAACTTCAAACAAACTATATCAGCAGGCTATCGACCTTGGCTACAAAAAAGCCGATTACGCTACATACTACATAGCTGAAAACTATGGCAAGATGAAACTCGTTGACGAGCGTATCGCACAACTCGAGAAGGCTCGTGAGACGGTGAAAGACCCTAAAGTGACCGGCTTCGTAAAGAAAGCGCTCACCAAAGAGTATGCTAAGAAAGCCAACGCTCAGGTTGTTGAAGGCAACAAGATTCTCGGCGAAATCCAAGCATCTACCAAGCCCGAACAGCGCACTGCTATTGAGGCTCGTGCAAAAGAGGCTTTCTCAGCTGCTAAAGAGTGGAACGACAAAGCTCTCGGCGTTGACGCAAACAGCGAGGACGCTAAGAAAATTGCAGAAATCATCAACGAACAGCTCAAATAATATCTGAACGATATTCGCGCGGCGCTTGTCAGTTTGATAGGCGCCGCTTTTTTGTTATTGATTCAGTTCCGTAAGAGGTTGTAATGCATTGTCATTGGCTTCGCCGAACTTCGTTTCTGAGCGAAGCGAAGAATCTCCATTTTGTATATGTATCACAATTCCCACGCAAGACCACAACTTGCTTCGCGAACTCGCAAATAAATTCGGTTGGGTATATTCGTATCACTAATTTTCGTGTATACTTGCAAAATCAATATCGAAGAAGAATTATGGCAACAATAACATTGAAATATAACGCAAGGAATTCCATCGCAGCGAGCCTTATTGAAGCTATAAAGAAATCGGGCGTATTTACAATTGAAGCTGAAAAGCAAAGTCCATACGATAAAGAGTTCGTAAAAAAAATTGAACGCAGTGCTGCAAGCGAGGGTAAGGTTATCAAGACCGAAGATTTATGGAAGTAATTTATAAATCGGAGGCACTGAAAGATATAGAGTATTGGAAAAAATCGGGCAATAAGAATGTCCAAAAGAGAATAACGGAACTCATTATAGATATTTGTGAACACCCCTACACTGGCATTGGTAAACCTGAGCCATTGCGGTATAATCTGTCTGGTTATTGGAGTAGACGAATAACGATTGAAGACAGAATTATTTACGAAGTTGTAAATAGCCAAGTAGTAGTTTATTCGTTACGCGGTCACTACTAAGGTATTTTCAATTTTCAACTCTCAATTTTCAATTTTACATGTTTAGACTCTCTGTTCGCGAATCGCGATTGCAATTCAAGCAGCCAGCAGGCACGTCGCGAGGCGTATACACTACGCGCGATGTGTGTTATATAGATGCTACCGACGAGTCGGGGTTCATTGGCGTAGGCGAATGTGCGCCGTTGCCCGACCTCAGCTGCGACGCTGTGCCTAATTATCCAGAATTGGTGCGCAGCATTTGTAAAGATGTCGAAGCTGCTCAAACTGTTGACTATGAGCGCCTACGCAACTATCCTTCTGTTCTCTTTGGTATAGAGACGGCGCTATTGCACCTGAAACATCGCACGACGGCATTTTTCGATACGCCATTTTCGCGCGGCGAGCAAGGCATACGAATAAATGGCCTTATATGGATGGGTACGTACGACGAGATGTTTGCGCGCATAAACGAGAAACTCAAAGCAGGTTTCAAATGTGTGAAACTCAAAATCGGTGCTATCGACTTCGAGCGTGAGTTGGCTCTCATTGCATACATACGCCAACATTTCTCTGCCGATGTGCTCGAGCTGCGCGTTGATGCCAATGGTGCTTTCTTACTCGATGATGTAGAGCAAAAGCTTGCGCAACTTGCTAAATATCAGATTCATTCCATAGAACAACCGATAAAAGCGGGCCAATGGCAGGCGATGGGCAACCTCTGTCGCAATACGCCCATACCCATTGCCCTCGACGAGGAGTTAATCGGCGTAAACGCTATCGAACGAAAAACTGCGCTACTCGACACCATACGTCCGCAATACATAATCTTGAAACCATCGCTCCATGGCGCTATGCGTGGCAGCGACGAGTGGATAAGTATGGCCGAAGCGCGTGGTATTGGTTGGTGGGCAACCTCGGCACTCGAATCGAATGTGGGGCTGAATGCCATAGCTCAGTGGGTGGCTACGCACAACATCACGCTCCCGCAAGGTCTTGGCACAGGCTTGCTCTTCACCACCAACGTACCTATGCCACTAAAGATTGTGGGCGATAAACTATATTATGGTGCAGCGCAAAACGCGGAGTAGATACAATGTACTTTTTACCTAATTACTTACATTTTATAACTCCCAAACTTATCAGTTACTAATTATCTTTGCGGCCGATAAAAATCATATATAAAGAAACGAATGGCAAAAGAACTTACATCGCGAGCAGAGAACTATTCGCAATGGTATAACGACCTTGTAGTGAAGGCCGATTTAGCTGAGCAGTCGGCAGTTAGAGGCTGTATGGTTATCAAACCTTATGGCTATGCAATATGGGAGAAGATTCAACGTAGCTTGGACGACAAGTTCAAAGAGACGGGTCATGTGAATGCATATTTCCCACTGCTTATTCCAAAATCTTTCTTTAGTCGCGAGGCCGACCACGTGAAGGGCTTTGCTAAGGAGTGTGCCATAGTTACTCACTATCGCCTCAAGACCAACGAGGCTGGCAACGCTGTTGAGGTCGATCCTGAAGCAAAACTCGAGGAAGAACTTATCATTCGTCCAACTTCCGAAACAATCATTTGGAATACATATAAAAATTGGATTCAAAGCTACCGCGACCTTCCTGTGAAGTGCAACCAGTGGGCTAACGTGCTTCGTTGGGAGATGCGTACACGTCCGTTCCTTCGCACAGCTGAGTTTTTGTGGCAAGAGGGACATACCGCTCACGAAACTCGCGAAGAGGCTGAGGCAGAGGCACAAACAATGTTGAAAGTTTATGCCGATGTAGCCGAGAAAATCATGGCAGTGCCTGTTATCTGTGGCGTGAAATCGGCTAACGAACGTTTTGCAGGTGCTATTGATACATTCACCATTGAAGCTCTTATGCAAGATGGTAAAGCGCTGCAGAGTGGTACGTCGCACTTCCTCGGACAGAACTTCGCTAAGGCTTTCGACGTTCAATATGCAACTCGCGATGGCAAACTCGACTACCCTTGGGCTACATCGTGGGGCGTATCTACACGTTTGATGGGTGCTCTCATCATG
>JAEEGL011464536.1_pt1 | contig 19955 bp, 17 predicted proteins | sample 9134231 | NCBI WGS metagenome assembly JAEEGL01 (sample SAMN16246548, study PRJNA631951) | gut metagenome | biome: gut microbiome; feature: rumen; material: fiber-attached | host: Bos | place: Iran: Karaj | collected 2018-10 | reverse complement strand
CCGGCGCCCAAGTGACGGCGGTCGAGAAGGACGAGGTCCTCGCCGCCCTCCTGCGCGAATCATGCTGCGGCTATCCGAACTTCACTCTCTGCGTCGCCGACATGCTTGACGTTCCGCTTGGCGCGCTTCTGTCCGCCGGCGCTGTCAGCGCCGGCGGACAGAAGCGCGCCAAGGGAAAATCCTATTTTTCAAAACTGATTTCAAACCTTCCCTACTCTGTCGGGACGCGCATCCTGCTCGAAATCTGCCGCCATCCACTGGCCCCCGCCACCTGCCTCGTGATGGTGCAGAAGGAGGTCGCGGACAGGCTTGCCGCCCCCCCTTCCTCCCCGGACCGCGGACAGGCCGGCGTCTGGATCCAGCAGCGATACGACATCGAGGCCGTCCGCATGGTCAAGCCGACTTGCTTCTGGCCACAGCCGGAAATCTCTTCGACCGTCGTCCGCCTTGTCCGCCACGACCGCCTCCCGCTCGACGACGTCCAAAGACACGCTTTCGAGGCCGTTACCAAGCTCGCCTTCATGCACCGCCGCAAGCAGATGGCCTCCATCTTCCGAAACGCCGGATCCGTAGGCGGAGCGAAAATCGAAGACGCCACCGCCTGGCTTGCATCCTGCGGACTTCCCCCGGCCGTCCGCCCGGAGGCCATTGCCAACGAAGGCTGGCGCGACCTTGCGATCGCTCTCGCGGCGCAGCTTCCAAAAGAGGCCTAAGCCATGCCGGAACCCTCCTCCCCTGCAGCCACGCCGATGATGCGGCAGTACCTGAAAATCCGCCGGGAGCTCCCGGAGGACATCATCCTCATGTATCGCCTCGGCGACTTCTACGAGATGTTCTTCGACGACGCCAGGCGCGCGGCCCCGCTCCTCGGCGTCGCCCTCACCCAGCGCGCCGGAGCGCCCCTTTGCGGCGTCCCCTACCATGCACTCGACGCCTACCTCGCCAAGCTCATCCGCGCCGGCAAAAAGGCGGCCGTATGCGAGCAGATGGAGGATCCGAAGCTCGCCAAGGGCGTCGTCAAGCGCGAAATCACCCGCATCGTCACCCCGGGCACTGTCATCGAGGAGACGATCCTCGACGCCGCGAGCAACAATTACCTTGCGGCTGTCTGCTGCGCCCGCCACGGCATGTACGGCCTCGCCCTCTTCGACCTCTCCACCGGCGCCTTCACAGTCGAGTCGGCCGCCAATTCAGCCGCCCTGCGCGACGCCCTCCTCCGTTCCGCGCCTTCCGAATGCATCGCCGCGCGCGGCAAACTCGCGGAAGGTGAAACGGCCGTCATCTTGCGAGACGCCTCCGTTCCCACCGTCACGCCCGTCGATGACTGGACCTTTCAGTACGACGCCGCAAAGGGCGAACTTCTGCGACAGTTCCAGGTCCACTCGCTCGAAGGCTACGGCTGCGAGGACCTCCCTGAACTTGTCGGCGCCGCCGGCGCCCTTCTTCACTATGTCAAGGACGAGCTTCTCCGCAACGTATCCCATGTCCGGTCGCTCACGGTGCGCTCGCCCGACGACGCCCTCGCCCTTGACGAAACAACCTGCGTGAACCTCGATCTCGTCCCGACGCGTGGACGTCCCCGCGAGAACACCCTCCTCGGCGTCCTCGACGCCACCCGCACCCCGATGGGCGCACGCAACCTCCGCGTCTGGATCCAGTGCCCCGCTGGCCGTCTCGGCGACGTCAACGCGCGCCTCGACGCCGTCCAGTGGTTCACGGCGAACCGCCTCGCCCTCGGCGCCTTCCGCGACGCCCTCGGCCCTGTCCGCGACCTCGAGCGCCTCATCGCCCGCATTGGCTCAGGACAGGGCAACGGACGCGACCTCCGCGCTCTGGCCACCTCGCTCCAGGCAGTCCCGAACGTCGCCAACGCGCTCTCGGCCTCAGACTCCACGCTCATCCGCGATCAGGCCGCCCGCCTCAACTCTCTCCCCGATCTTGCCGGCCTCCTGATCGAGGCTCTTTCCGACAGCCCGCCCGTCACCATTCGCGAAGGCGGCATCATCCGCGACGGCTACAGCGCCGAACTTGACGAGCTTCGGCAGATGTCTGGCGACGGCCACGCCTGGCTCGCGCGCTTTCAGGCCGAGGAACAGGAACGCACCGGCATCAAGACCCTCAAGGTCAGACACAACAAGATCTTTGGCTTCTACATCGAAATTTCAAAGGGCCAGAGCCATCTCGCGCCGCCAAACTACGAGCGTCGACAGACTCTCGTCAATGCCGAGCGCTATGTCACCCCCGAGCTCAAGGAGTACGAGGCAAAGATATTCGGTGCGCAGGAGCGCGCCCAGGCGCTGGAATACGACATTTTCAACAACCTCCGCGCCAAGGTCGTCGCCGAGACGGCGCCCGTGCAGGAGACGGCGGCCGCCATTGCCGTTCTCGACACCCTCGGCGCATTCGCCGACCGCGCCCTTGCCCTCGGCTACGTCCGCCCCGAAATGCACGCGGGCGACGAACTCGACATTGTGGCTGGACGCCACCCCGTGATCGAGCAGCTGCCCGACGCCGAGCGCTTTGTCCCCAACGACACGCGCCTCGACTGCACACGGAACCAGATCGCCATCATAACCGGCCCGAACATGGCCGGAAAATCCACCTACATCCGTCAAGTCGCCGTCATTGCCGTCATGGCCCATGCCGGCTCCTTCGTGCCCGCCGCCAAGGCAAGAATCCCCGTCATCGACCGTGTCTTTACGCGCGTCGGCGCAGGCGACGACCTCGCGCGCGGCCGCAGCACCTTCATGGTCGAGATGCAGGAGACGGCCAACATCCTTAACAACGCCACGGCAAAAAGCCTGATCGTCCTCGATGAAATCGGGCGCGGTACCAGCACCTTCGACGGCATCAGCATTGCCTGGGCCGTCGCGGAACACCTGCACAACACGCCTTCCGTGAAGGCCAAGACACTTTTCGCCACGCACTACCACGAGCTTACAGACCTCGCGCTCACGCTCACGGGCGTCCGCAACTACTCCGTGCAGGTACGCGAACAGGGCGACTCCATTGTATTCCTGCGCACCATCGCCCCCGGCCCCGCCGACAAGAGCTACGGCATCCATGTCGCGCGCCTTGCGGGACTGCCCGAACCCGTCGTCGCCCGCGCGCGAGAAATCATGCGCAACCTTGAGTCAGACGAGCTCGACGCCGCTCTTCAGCCCAAGCTATCTCGCCGCGCGAAGAAGGCCAGCGACAGCGATGGCCTCCACACCCAGCTCTCCCTCTTTGACAATTTCGGCGTTTAGTCCGAAGCCCTGGGGCTTTCGAGGCCCTTTGACGCGCTACGCCGCGAACGCCTTCCTTGCGGCCCCTTCCGGACGTGTCCGGTGCCCGTTCTGCTCGCAGGCCTCGTGCCGGAAGCACGGTTGGCGGAATGTAGGATGATGGCGCATCTGGTGTCCCGTCAGAAAAGTCCTGGCCTACTTGCTTGTCCTGCTTCCGCAGGCTTCGTCCTCGCCTTTCATCGCGGATACGTGCGCCGCGCGCCTCTTCCTCGCCTGACGAAGGCGGCCCTGCGCAACGAGGTCGGATTTGATTAGTACGGAAAACTAGCGCGGTCGACGGCAGAAGAACGCAATGAGGCGGAAGGAACCGGCGGCGAGGACGGCGAGGCCGATGAGCGTACCCAGCGTCGCAACGGCGGTTTCAGGCTGGCGCAGGATGCCGACGCCCAGCAGTACGCCGCCAATGCCGAGCCCGCATGCGAACTGCCAGCCGCCGGTTCCCGCACGGCGCAGGGAAAGGGCCTGGACAATGAGGCGGAGGCTTTCAAAGACAATCCAGAACGCAAAGAGAACCGCCAGCGAAACTGCCAGAAGAATTCCGTTGCAAAGAAACAGGAGGCCGAGGACGATGCGGAAGATCGCGCAAAGGGTCCGCGTTCCCGCATTTGGCAGAAAGGCCTCGGCCCGGAGGGCGAAAAGAAGCGAGGAGACGCCCGAAGCGAGCGTTAGGAGCCCGACGATCCAAGCGACGGAGGCAAGGGCTGCGCCAGGCTGGGCGATGCACAGGACACCCAGGACCACGAGAATTCCGCCGGAAAGGACAGGCCAGTGCCTGAAGCGCATGGGGGAATACTCCTTTCTATCCTTTCAACTCGGCGACTTCCTGCGCGGTGAGTTCGCGCCACTTTCCAGGCTTGAGGTCGCCGAGCCGAAGGTTGTCAAGGGCGACGCGCATAAGCGAGACGACATTGAGGCCGACAAGTGCGCACATCTTGCGGATCTGGCGGTTTCGCCCTTCGCGAAGGACGAAGCGAAGGAAGGTGTGCCGGCCCTCGCGACGGAGGAAGCGAACGCCGACCGGGCGTATCTGGTAGCCGTCAATGTCCATCGGTTCGCGGAGACGCCTAACGGACTCGTCGTCGCATGGTCCGGAGACCTCCACGATGTAGACTTTGCGGTGGCCGTAGCGCGGGTGCGTGACCCGGGCGACAAGATCGCCGTCGTCGGAAAGGATGAGAAGCCCGCAGCTGTCGCGGTCGAGTCGGCCGACGGGAACAAGACGGGAGGGGATGTCCGCGACGAGTTCCGTGACGACGCGGCAGCCCCGGCGGTCGCTTGCCGCGCTGAGGTAGCCGACCGGCTTGTTGAGCATGACGGTCCAGTGGCGGCGCGCGGATGCAGGCAGGGGGCGTCCCGCCACTTCTACCGTGTCGGCAGCGGGGTTGACGCGCGTCCCCATTTCGGTGATAATCTTACCGTTCACACGGACGAGCCCGCCACGTATCATCTCCTCGGCGTGGCGGCGCGAAGCAATCCCCGCCCGGGCAATGGCGAGCTGAAGGCGGATGGAGTCCGGTCTTTCAATCATACTCTTGTCATTCATGGAGCTTTTGGCGATGGGTTTGTCCGACAGAGACTACATGCGAGGCAGGAAGAAAGCCGTTCCGCGGCCTTCCCTTTGGGCGCGGCTTCGCTTCGCCTTCTGGCTTTTCGGGAAATGGATTAAAAGTCGTTTTTCGCAGGGAACGCCTACTGGCTGAGCATCTCCGGCCACCCGCGGCTGACGACGGCAAGGGCCACGATGACGCCCGTTACAAGACCGGCAAAGACTTCGAGCCGCGTATGGCCGAGGAGCTCCTTCATCTTCGGGGCGTTGAAGTGCTGGTCCGTGAAGAGCTCCTCGACGATCTGATTGAGAAGCTTGGCCTGCTGGCCGGCGGCGTTGCGGACGCCGGCGGCATCGAACATGGTGATCGTGGCGAAGGCCAGCGAAAGCATGAAGACGGCGGAGTCGAATCCCTCGGTCAGGCCTATGGACGTCGCAAGGCCGGAAACCATGGCGGAATGGGCGCTCGGCATGCCACCGGTGCTCACATAGTATGAAAAGTCGATGCGATGCGTTCGGAGAAGCTCGGTCACGAGCTTGATCGTCTGCGCGATCGTCCACCCGAGGAACGAACTCCAGAACCAGGGCATGGTGAAGAGACTGAAAAAGGAGTTGGACATCAGCAGGCGTTGCGGTATGTGAAGAGGGTTCGGACGAGAATCTTGAAATCGAATGCGAGCGACCAGTTCTCCAGGTAATAGAGGTCGTACTTCACGCGCTCGGCAATGCTCGTGTCGCCACGGAATCCGTTGACTTGGGCCCAGCCCGTGAGACCGGGCTTGGAGACATGCCGCCACATGTAGTGTTCGATTCCGGGTGTGAACTGCTCGACGAAGTAGGGGCGTTCCGGACGTGGCCCGACAAGACTCATCTCGCCCTTTAGGACGTTCCAGAACTGTGGAAGCTCATCGATGTTCCATTTGCGGAGAAACGCGCCAGAGCGGGTACGGCGAGGATCGTCTCCGACCGTCCAGCCGGGCCTCCCCTCCGTTTCGGCATCCTGCCGCATCGTCCGGAGCTTGTAGATGCGGAAGGTCTTTCCGCGCCGTCCGCAGCGTTCCTGCGCGTAGAAGACAGGCCCCTTCGACTCGCATGTGATGACGATGGCCGCGACAAGGACGAATGGAACGGAAACCAAAAGGCCGACAAGGCCGCCGGCTATGTCGACCAAGCGCTTGAGCATCCGATTCCAGACCTGGTCGAGCGGCCAGCGTCCGACGCCCACCACGGGCACGCTGCCGATCATCTGGAAATCCATCCGGCTCGTCATCATGCGGAAAAGGTCGGGAATCATGCTGAAGCGCACGAGATGCTGCTCGCAGAAGACCACGAGGGCTACCGTCTCGGCATGTGAGAGCACGTGCGACGCCAGAACCAGCATGTCGATCGAGGCTTCCCGGACGATTTCCTCGAGGTGGGCGCTGTCGCCTTTCACGAGGTCGGCGGGAATGGCCTCGCTGCGCTTCTCGCCGCCTACCGGGACGACAGCGACAATGCGCGTGCGCATTCGGGGATCGCACGCGACGGCGCGGAGGAAAAGAAGTGCGTCGTCGTTTGCGCCAAGGACAAGGGCGCGGTGGCAGGGCGGGACGAGACGGGCGAAGGCAAACTCAAGCCGGAACATCAACGCCCGTTCGGCCAGAACGAGAACCGTGACAGTCGCGAATGAAAGGAGAATTGCGGCGTTGGAGATGAATGAATAGTTGAAGTCGTTCTTGAGGAGGCCTGAGCAGACAAGGACGCCCGCACCTCCAAACAGGCAGGCTCGGACGAGACGGGGAACCTTGCCCGTAAACGTGCCGTTCTGCGGACGCGTGTAGAGCTTGAGAAGCTGAAAGACGGCAAGGTAGATGGCAAGAGTGTAGACGCATACGACCGCATAGCGGGAATAAAGGCCGAGTTCACGCGTGAAGCGGAGAGGAATCCAGCCGCTGTCGAAGCGGATCCACACGGCCAGCATCTGGCCAAGCCAGATGGCCGCCATGTCCGCCAGAACGGCAAGGACCGTCGTAACGGCGTCGTGTGAATCCCTGTCGCGCATCGCATGCATGGCGGCGCCCCTTACCGCAGGTCCACGCGTCGGATTTTTCCGCTGAAAGTCTTGGGCAGTTCGTCGACAAAGTCGATGATGCGCGGATACTTGTAGGGCGCCGTCGTGCGCTTGACGTGGTTCTGGAGTTCCTTCACCAGCGCCTCGCTGCGTTCGTAGCCCGCCGCCAGAACGACCGTCGCCTTCACGACGATGCCTCGCTCGCCCTTGGGGTCGGGAACGCCCGTGACGGCGCATTCGACGACGGCCGGGTGTTCCTGGAGGGCGCTCTCGACCTCGAAGGGGCCGATGCGGTAGCCGGAGCTCTTGATCACGTCGTCGCTGCGGCCGACAAACCAGTAGTAGCCATCCTCGTCGCGCCAGCCGATATCGCCCGTGTAGTAGCAGCCGTCACGCCACGCGGAAGGATTCTCATAGGTCTTCATCGAGAAGCCATAGCCGTCAACGAGACCGCACGGCATGTGGCCCTTGCCACAGCGGATGACGATGTTGCCTTCGATGCCGGGGCCGCAAGTCGCGCCATTGTCGTCGATAATGTCAACGTCAAGGCTTGCGGCAGGCTTGCCCATTGAACCGGGCTTGGGCTTGATCCAGATGAAGTTTCCAACGATGACGGGAGACTCCGACTGGCCAAAGCCCTCGTTGAGCTCAAGCCCGGTCAGTTCCTTGAACTTGTTGAAGACCTCGGGGTTGAGCGCCTCGCCGGCAATGGTGCAGCGCGTGATGCTGGACCAGTCGTACTTGGAAATATCCTCCTGAATCATGAACCGGAAGACAGTGGGCGGCGCACAGAATGTCGTCACACGGTACTTGGAGATCACTTCCATCACGTTCGAGGCATGGAATTTGTCCATGTCGTAGGCCATTATGGCGCTGCCTGAAAGCCACTGCCCGTAGAGCTTGCCCCACGCGGCCTTGGCCCATCCGGTGTCGGAGAGGGTGAAGTGCAGGCCGCCAGGCCGGCAGTTCTGCCAGTAGCGAGCCGTAAGGATGTGGCCGAAGGGATAGAGGAAGTTGTGGCGTACGATCTTCGGGTTGCCCGTCGTGCCCGATGTAAAGTAGCAAAGCATCGCGTCATCATTGCAGGTGGCCTGGTCGTCCGTCGGACGAGGAAAGGTGTCCGGATATCTCTCCAGTTGCTCGTCGAGGTTCAACCAGCCTTTCGGCGAGGGGCCGCCGCAGTTCACGAGGAAAGGCACCGGCGTCTTTTCCTGCGCCGCCGTGACAGATTCGATGACATGCGCGTTGTGGCTCGTCACAATCATCTTGACATGCGCCGTTTCGACGCGGTAGTTGATGTCGTGGGGCTGAAGCAGGTTCGATGCGGGAATCGCCACAGCGCCGAGCTTGTGGACGGCCATCAAGACCTCCCAGTAGCGATAGTGGCGGCACATGATCAACATCACGACATCGCCCTTGCGGATGCCGAGCGAACGGAACCAGTTGGCGATTTGCGCGCTTGAACGGGAAATGTCGCGCATCGTAAGAACGCGCTCCTCGCCATGGTCATTGCACCAGACGAGCGCGCGGCGATCCGGGTCGACACGGGCGAGCTCGTCAATCACGTCGTAGGCGAAATTGAAGTTTTCCGGAGTCTTCAGCCGATAGTTTGACTTGAAGTCCTCATAGGACGAAAATTCCGTCCGTTCCAAATATTTCTCCAGCAATTCCATAGTAGAACATTCTATTCGAAAAAAGGGGGCGTGTCAAACTTTCGCGCGCGCCAACCTCGTTTTGAAAAACAAAGTTGCATCTTTTGGAAAAGACTGGGATAATATCCACGATGCGATATTGGTGGGCCAATCAGAATCAGTACACCTATAGGGTAGAAGTAGCTGGCGGCTACCTTTGGAGTCCCCGTCACCGTTCGAACGGCTCTCGAAATCCCTTTTACGACAATCTACGCCTCGCCCAGCCCGGCGACATGGTCTTCGCCTTTCACGAGTCGGCGATTCGCGCGGTCGGCATCATCGTTGAGGCCGCGACGGAGGCGCCGAACCCCGAGATGCTCCCGCCTCCGAAGAAGGGTGAGAGAACATTGGATCCGGACATGCCGGGCTGGTTGCTCAACATCGCCTGGCTTGAGCTCCGCGAGCCCTTCTTTCCCGCGCGGCACATGGCTGTACTGGAGCCGCTTCTGCCCTCAGCCCATTCGCCGCTCACCCCGGCCGGACGCGGCATTCAGGGAGGCCGTCTACTCGAACTCCGCCAGCATCTCGCCATTCCTCTGCTTCAGCTCGTAAGCGGCCGCAATCCCGACAAGCTCGTCCAACCCGCCTGGCGCCCGAGCCAGCTGAAGTTCATGTTTGACTGAAGGATCCGATTCCCATGACGCGCATTATCGTTCCTTTCCTCGATGCGAACATCCCGGATGTCACGGTCGTCAAGTGGTTGAAGGGGATTGGCGAAACGGTTCGCGCAGGCGAAGTCGTCGCCGAGGTTTCGACCGACAAGGCGGCCTTTGAAATCGAGGCCCCTGCCGACGGTACGCTTCTCCGGGTCTTCGCGCCGGAAAAGAGCATCGTCCCCGTCAAGTACGTCCTCGCCATCGTTGGCGCGGATGGCGAAGAGGACGCATCTGCCGTGGCGGACAATGCCACACTGATGGATGCATACCGCGCGGCGGCCTCCGCGTCCGCAGCCCTCCCTTCTGCCACCGCCATGCCTCCCCTCCCCGCATCTGCGACGCGCGTTGCAACGGGCGCAAGTCACTTGCGGGCCACGCCCAAGGCGCGCCGCTACGCGCAGTCGAACGGAATCGATCTCGCGGAAGTCGCCAGGGCCACAGGCGCCACAATGATCACTGAAGCGGTTCTCATGAAATATGTGGAGGCGCGCAGCTGATGCGGTCTGTCGCCTGGGTCAGCGGCGCGTCACGCGGCATTGGCCGTGCCATCGCGATCCGCCTTGCGGACGAAGGCTACGATCTCGCCCTTTCGGCAAGCAAGCCTTCCGCAGCTCTGAAGGAGACGCTGACCGCCATTGCGGGAAAGGGCGTTTCCTCGGCCATTTTCCCCGCCAATCTTGCCGATCCTTCCGCCGCCGCCGCCGCGCTGAAGGCCGCAGCGGATACCCTTGGCGACATTTCAGCCTATGTCGTCTGCGCCGGAATCACCCTCGCGCAACCGATTTGCACGACATCGGCTGACGCATGGCACAGGGTTGTCGCGGCGAATCTCGACTCTGCCTTCTGGCAAAGCAAGGCGGCCGCCCGCGCCCTCATGCGGCGACGCGGCGGATCCCTTGTCTTCATTTCGTCTGTCGCGGCATTCATGGGCGACGCCCTTCACGCAGCCTACAGCGCATCAAAGGCTGGGATTCTCGGCCTCATGCGTTCGACGGCCCGTGAACTCGCGCCTTTCGGCGTTACGGTCAACGCCGTCGCCCCCGGACCCGTCGACACGGACATGACGGCCTGCCTCGCCGAACCCGCGCGCACGCGCCTGGCAGCGGCCATTCCCATGGGGCGCTTTGGCCGCACCGAGGAAGTCGCCGCCGCGGTCGCCTTTCTCCTTTCGCCGGCCGCCTCGTACATAACCGGCCAGACACTTTGCGTCGACGGAGGGCTCTGCTAATGCCAATGGTTTTTTGCATGCCGCACCAGATTGCAGCCCTGCCCCTGCTTCCCCTGCGCGTCATCGCCTTTGCGGGCGTGGCCCTTCTGCTTCTTGTCCTCGTCGTGAATCTTGTGGCGGTCTGCATTCTCAACCGCTGCATGTTCCACCCCGGTCAGGCCACCTACACGGCGCACGATCCCAACCTGACATTGCTTTCGGATCCCGCAGGCGATATCGCCGCCTTCTGGATTCCGCGCCCCGAGACACGACTGGCCCTTCTATATCTGCACGGAAACGCCGAGGACCTCGGCGACATTCTACCCGTATTGAACGGCTTTAGTGAGTACGGACTCTCCGTTCTGGCCGTCGACTACCCGGGCTACGGCCTCTCACCTGGGAAGCCATCCGAACGCGAAGTCTACCGGGCCGCCGAGACCGCATACCGATTTTTAACGGATGAAAAGCATTTTGCCCCCGGTGACGTCTCCGTCCTCGGTTTCTCAATTGGCACGGGACCCGCATGCTACCTCGCGGAGAGACACCCGGTCCGCGCGCTTGTTTTCCAGAGCGGATTCACAAGCGCGCCGCGAACCCGCACGCGCATCCGCCTGCTCCTCCCCGACCCCTTCCCAAACATCGCCCGCATACGCAATGTGAAATGCCCCAAGCTCTTCCTTCACGGAACCGATGACAAAATCGTCCCCTACGCCCTCGGCTTCAAGGTCTACGAGGCGGCTAAGGAACCCAAGCTTTTCACTGGCGTTCCAGGAGCCGGCCACACCCGTCTGCAGGAGGGCATGCCCCCCGGAGCCTATGTGGATGCTGTCGGGAGTTTCATCCGAAGGGCGACGTCAACCCCTGACGCGCAGAATCCCACTCCCCAGAACCGACCGGAGACCTGCCATGGCCACTGAAAAACAGGAAACAAGCGCTCCCGTCCGCGGACTTGTGCTTTTCGCCGGAGCGACGCCGGCCGTCGCCGCTGCGTCCGCCTTTCGTCTCATCCGCCTCGGCGGCCTGGACACCGTCTTCATCTACCATACCGGGAACTGGGCCGCGAAGGCCGAAAAACTGCGGCGCTTCTTCTCGCGCCAGTGGCCCGCATTGAGAACCGTCGTCGCCTGCGAACCCGGACTGGAAACGCCCATGTCCCTCGCCACGCGCCTTCGAGACTGGCGCCTCATGCGCAAGGAGGTCACGGACTGGACCTATGATGTCTCTGGCGCCTTGCCGCCGTTCTACGCCGCCGTCTCGCGCATCGTATGCGAATCGGGCGGCACCATCGTCGCCAATGTCGAGAACCGCGCCGGAACACCCTGGACATGTTACCGGGCCGACTCTGGGGGACGCATCATCCCGGAGAATGCCCACGACTGCCTGCCCCGGACCGACGAGGCCGATGAGGCCGATCTCCCCTCCGTCCTCGAACTGCTTGCCGAACGGGATGCTGAAATCGTCTGGCATGGCAGTCGTCAGCCCGTCCCACTTGCGCCGCGTGAAATCTCCGCCATTGCAGCGGCTGGCACGGAAAACAACTGGTCGTGGCGCGAAAGCTTCCACGCCGCCACCGGCAAATCCGCACCGGCAACCTGGGATTTCGAGGACTACATCGCCTCCACGCTCGTCGCGATCGGCATCCGCAACGTCCGCGTCAATGTCGCCGTCCGAATCACCGGCAAGCCCCCCGCCGAGCAAGCCTACTCGATCGTCGCCCTGCACAATGGCGAGGTTTGGACTTTCGACTGCCGTACCGACGCCAATTTGTCCGAAGCCCTCGATACGCGCCCATGGCGCCTGTTCGGGCAGCGCGTTGTCGCCCTGCGTCCCGCCCGCCGCGCAACGGCGACGGAAACGATTCTCGCGACGAAACGCCACATCCTGCTTGACGCCAGAGACTGTCGCTCCCTCTTCGATTGCCTGGCCTCGATGATGTCCGTGATGCTGCCTCACGAATTCGACCAAGTCGAGCGCCGTGCGCTTTCGGCCAGGGCTACGGGGCAGCTTCCCGTCTTCGCTCCCGCGTCGCAGCCTCGCCAGTTCAGCGAGGCGATTCACATGGCGCCCGGCGTTTTCGACATCCCCAAGGGGGCCGCATGCGACTTTGGCGGCAAGGAGCCGCCCTGGCGCGCGGCTCGCCTCGCGGAGAGTCTCTGGAGCCTCGGCGGAACATTGAAAAAACAAGTCACACTTGCCGAAGGACGCAGGCGTTTTGACGCCACCCTCCAACGCGCGCGACTTGGGCTCCAGACCGTCTTTTTTGAAGTGGCGGAAAACAAGCTCGACTGGTGCGCCATCGTTCGCACCTGCGATGCCGCCGCCTTCGCCAAATGGCTTGCCAAGTGGGAGAACCTCCCCCTCTTTACCTAGTGTCCCGTCCGATAAATTCCGATCTCGTTGCGCAGGCTTGGTTTCGTCAGGCGCGGACGAGTCGCGAAGTGCGCTTTTCCGCGCTGACCGACGCGGACGAGGCCTGGCGGAATCAGGACTGGCAGGCAGGTCGGAAGCTTTCGGACGGGACACCGGGCCCTGCGGCGTTCCACCCGAATATTCCAAGCCCTTTCGCCGCCTCGCGCATCTCCGTGGACTGACGACGGGAAGAAAGCGGAGATGACCTTGCGCGGGTGCGGATCTTTGCCGGCCCTGCCGTCGCATTCTGATTCCTTGCGCGAAAATGCGAAACACATTGAACATTCTTGGCCAAATACATATAATAGTACGAACAAGTTTGGATGGTGTTGCCCATGATCGAGTACATACTTCTTGTTCTTAGCGCGATTTTGGTAAACAATTTCGTGCTTAACCGTTTTTTGGGAATATGCCCGTTTCTTGGCGTGTCCAAAAGTCTCAAGACCGCCATGGGAATGTCCGGCGCGGTCATCTTCGTCATGACGCTCGCCGCCGCCGCTACCTGGTGCCTGCAGCATTTTTTCCTTGAGCCATTCCATCTTGAATATCTCGCCACCATCGCCTTCATTCTCGTCATTGCCACGCTTGTGCAAATTGTCGAGTTCGTCCTGAAGCGCTTTCTCCCCCCCCTCCATGCAGCGCTCGGCATCTATCTCCCGCTCATCACGACGAACTGCGCCGTTCTCGGAGCCGCCGTCATGAATGTCGACAAACACCATTCCTTCGGCAAGTCGGTGGTCTTTGCCCTTGCAGCCGGATGCGGATTCGCGCTTGCGCTTGCGATTTTCTCCGGCCTCCGCGAGAAAATCGATCGGGCCGATCCGCCCCGCGCCTTCCGCGGCGTGGCAATCGCCCTTGTTACAGCAGGTCTTCTCAGTCTCGCATTCATGGGCTTCAGCGGGCTTGTCAAATGAGAGCGGCGCCATGAACGAGATTCTACTTCCTGTCCTTTGGCTCTCTGCGGCGGGTCTTCTTTGCGGTCTCGCCCTTTCGCTCTGCGCCCGCTTTTTCGCAGTCAGTGAAGATCCGAGAACCGAAAAGATCCTTTCCCTGCTTCCCGGTGCCAACTGCGGCGGGTGCGGTTTTCCCGGCTGCGCCGGCTATGCGGCGGCCGTCGCCACAGGCAAGGCGCCACCAAACCGGTGCACAGCCGGAGCGGACGCGGCTGCAATCGCAGCCGTCATGGGCGCTCGTACATTCGAGGCCGACGCCGCCATTTCGAAGGCGGCCGTCGTCCTCTGCGGTGGAACGTCCGCCTTCGCGAAGCGTGCCTTCCGCTACGACGGACTTGTCGACTGCGCCGCGGCAAATGCCGTCGCGGGCGGAGACAAACTCTGCAAATACGGCTGTCTCGGCTACGGTTCCTGCGTTCGCGTCTGTCCCGTCAACGCCATTGCGATACGCGATGGCGTGGCACATGTCCATCGCGACCGCTGCATTGCATGCGGCAAGTGCGTGGCCGTCTGTCCACGCCATGTGATCGAGCTTGTGCCGCGCGACCACGGCATACATGTCTTCTGCAAGTCGCCCGACCCCGGGGCGCTGGTCCGCAAGTACTGCTCCGCCGGCTGCATCGGGTGCCGCATCTGCGCGCGCAAGGCTCCGGGCGCCATCCTGATCGACGGCAATCTCGCACATGTGAACTACGACGTCCCCTTCCCCGAATCCACCGTGATTTCCGACTGCCCGATCAAGTGCCTGCGGGAGGAACATGCATGAAGCTTCTGGCGCATCTTTTCAAAGGCGGCATCCATCCGCCCGACTCCAAGTCTGCCACGGCGTCGCGGCCCTTGGTGAAGCTTCCCGTCCCAAAGATGCTGACCCTCTCGATGTCGCAGCATCTCGGCGCACCGGCCATTCCATGCGTTGCCGTCGGCAGCCGGGTTAGGACGAATCAGGTCGTAGCCAACCAGAAAGGCCCCGTTTCCGCCGACATCCACGCCCCCTGCTGCGGCACGGTCAGGGCCATTCTCCCCGCCGCTCCCACGCCGAGCGGACGCACCGCCCCCGCCATCGTCATCGAAACCGATCCGGACGATCCGGCCAGAGACGAAACCCTCCATCCCCTTCCCGACTGGACGCGGCTCTCCCACAACGACCTTGTTGATCGCATTCGTGCGGCCGGAATCGTCGGCATGGGCGGTGCCGGATTCCCAACGGCCGTCAAGATATTCCCCCCTGCGGACAAGCCCATAGACACCGTCATCCTTAATGGTGCCGAATGCGAGCCCTATCTCAACGGCGACAATCGCCTGATGATGGAGCGACCCGACAAAATCCTCACGGGACTTCTTATCATGCGCCAGATTCTCGGCGCGAAATTTCTTCGAGTCGCCATCGAGGAAAACAAGCCAAAGGCCATTGCGGCGATGGAGAATGCGCTCGATGGCGCAGGGGGCGATGCCGCCGTTGTCCCCCTCGCCCCCCTCTACCCGCAGGGATCCGAAAAGCAGCAGATATTCTCCGTGACAGGACGAACCGTGCCGATGGGCGGACTCCCGATGGATGTCGGCTGCGTCGTCGAGAACGTCGGCACGGTCTTCGCAATATACGACGCCGTTGTGAACGGCAATCCCCTCACCCACCGCACCATCACTGTCGCCGGTGATGCCGTCGCCTCCCCGGGCAACTTCATCGCGCCTGTCGGGACATCCTTCAATGACCTGGTCGAGGCCGCGGGAGGAACCAGGGGCCCCGTCGCCAAAATCATTTCCGGCGGACCCATGATGGGCTTTGCCCTTCCCTCGCCCGACATTGCGATGACCAAGACCTCCTCAGGCCTCCTCCTTTTCGGGCCATCTCAGGCAGGCGTCTTTTCCTCTGCCCCCTGCATCAACTGCGGCCGCTGCGTCGAGGCCTGCCCCCTCCGTCTCATGCCCAATGAAATCAGCCTCGCCATCGAAGCCGACGACATCGACCTCGCCGAGCGCCGCAATGTCATGGACTGCTTCGAATGCGGCGCCTGCACCTTCGTCTGCCCTGCCCACCGTCCCCTTGTCCAACACCACCGCCGGGCCAAAGCCATCATCGCGGCCCGCCGTCGCGCCGCTCAGTCAGCGGCGCGGAAATAGACTTCGACACACCCATGAACGACACGACACACATGATCGGCGGTCCGCTGCTTCTCGTCGGCCCCTCGCCGCACATTCATGCGCCGGGAGACATCTCCACCATCATGCGAGACGTCCTTATCGCTCTCGCGCCAGCCTTTTTCGCAGCCTCGTTTTTCTTCGGCCTGCGCGCCATCGCCCTCGTCGCAACCTGTGTCGCCACCTGCGTGCTCGCCGAATGGCTTTGCCGACGCGCCATGGGCCGCTCGAACACCCTCGGAGACCTCAGCGCCGTTGTCACAGGACTCCTTCTTTCCTTCAATCTGCCGCCGACGCTCCCCTTCTGGATGGCCGCAGTCGGCTCTCTTTTCGCCATTGTGGTCGCCAAGCAGGTTTTCGGCGGACTGGGCTACAATCCCTTCAACCCCGCGCTCATTGGCCGCGCCTTTCTGCTCATCTCCTTCACCGGAGCGATGACGACCTGGACGGCGACCGCCCCGCTCGCGGCTGACGCCGTGACGACCGCGACCCCCCTCGGCCTTGCCAAGGCCGCCCTTAGAGCCGACCTCCCCCCCCCCTTCGCAATGGACGACTCCACTCTCTGGCGATTCGTAATCGGAGACATCAACGGCTGCCTCGGCGAAACCTCCTCCCTGGCCATCGTCCTGGGCGCCTGCTATCTTCTCGCCCGCAAGGTCATCACCTGGCACATTCCCGTCGCCTACCTCGGTACCGTCGCCCTCTACGCAGCCTTTCTACGCTTCGCCTTTCCCGCGACGGCGATGCCCGTCAACTTCCATCTCCTCGCCGGAGGCCTCATGCTTGGCGCCTGCTTCATGGCGACGGACATGGTGACATCCCCCACGACCCATGCCGGCAGAATCATCTTCGGCATCGGGTGCGGCATTCTCACCATGATCATCCGTACCGTCAAGACAGGAGCCTACCCCGAGGGGGTCAGCTTCGCCATCCTGATCATGAACGCCTTCGTCCCCCTCATCAATCGAGCCACCGCCCATACCGTCTTCGGCCGTGGCAAGCCACGGGCCCCATTCCAGCTCCCGTCTCGCTAGACCGCATAATCCCGCCACCCCTTCTCCCTTCCCATTTCCAGCATGTTCGACATCATAAAACTCACCTTGAAGCTTACGCTGACCGCGGCGATCAGCGCGGGCATTCTCGCCTTCGTATCGGCCAAGACCCTCCCCGCACGGGAACGCGCCGCAGAGTCAAGGCGCCTGGATGCCGCCCGGCAGGTCCTCCACCTCGCCGCCGACGAAGCCTTCCGCCGTGACAGCGCCAGCGGCGCCTTTCTTGCCGAGAAAGGCGGCCATGCCACGAAAGCCGCCGTCGAAAGCGCCTCGGAACACGGCTACGGCGGCCCCATCCGCGTCATGGTCGCCGCCGATGCATCAGGCGAAATCATCGACTTCGCCGTCATCGCCGCGTCCGAAACCCCGGGGCTTGGATCCAGGATCGCCGGCGCACCATTCATCGCCGGTCTCCGCGGCAAGGCGCTCGATGCCAACTGGCATGTCCGGCAGGACGGCGGCGACATCGACGCCGTCACATCCGCCACCATCTCCTCCCGCGCAGCCTGCGAAGCCATAGCGGCAGCTATTCCGCGCCTCAAGGCACTGCTGGCTGTCCCCTGACCGTTCATTTGCCCAGTCGCCCATCTTCCACTCTCCACTTTCAACCCCGCACATTCAATTTCCAGTCATGTCCTTCCTACCCGACCTCGCCCGCGGCATCATCAAGGAAAACCCGACCTTCCGGCTCGTCCTCGGCATGTGCCCGACCCTCGCCACAACGACCTCGCTTGAAAACGCCATCGGCATGGGTGCTGCAACGACCTTTGTCCTTTGCGGCTCCAATGCCGCCATCTCAGTCCTGCGCAAGTCCATCCCCGCGCAAATCCGCATTCCATGCTTCATCATCGTCATCGCCACTTTCGTCACCGTCGTCGACCTTCTCATGCAGGGTTATCTGCCCTCCCTCCACGGCAAGCTCGGTATTTACATCCCGCTCATCGTCGTAAACTGCATCGTCTTCGCCCGCGCCGAATCCTTCGCGAGCAAGAACTCCGTCGGCCGCAGCCTTGCTGACGGCCTGGGGATGGGCATCGGCTTCACTCTCGCCCTCTCAGTCATCGCCTCCATCCGCGAACTCGCCGCCACGGGCGCCCTTACTGTCTGGGGCGATATCAAATTCGCGCTCCCCGCATCGCCCGCAATCGTCCTCTTCATCCTCCCTGCCGGCGGCTTCATCACGCTCGGACTGCTCCTCGCGCTCGTCAACCATCTTCAGGCCCGCGCCGCCGTCAAGTCCGGACGCGAACTCCCTCCGCCCCTTCACATCGACTGCCGCTCCTGCTCCATCTGCCACTTCGGCAACTAGGCACCCCGCAGAAAGGACTCCGCCATGAACGCACCTCAAATTCCCGGTCTCACCGACCTTCAGCTTCTCAGCGAAGGCAATTCCTTCACTGTCTGGAAAGCTCGCCAGTCCTCCCTGGACCGCCATGTCGAGATCCGGCAGATTTCGCCGTCGCTCACAACCGGACAGGTCTCCCACCACATTCGCATCGCGCGCCTCCTCGCCAAACTCAATCATGCGGCCATCTCGCGCATTTTCGATGTCAACCCCAACTCTGCGCCTCCCTACATCCTTGCCGAGCACATTGACGCCCCCTCCCTATCCGATCTCGTCGAAACACGCGGGGTCTTTTCCGCCAAGGAGGCCCTGCAGGTTGCCGCCGGAGTCGCCGAGGCCCTTGCCTATGCAGGAACCCAGACCCCGCTTGTCGTCCGAAACCTCAAGCCCCAGAACCTCCGCATCGACAACACCGGCACACTCAAGATCGCAGACTTCAGCCTCGCCATCATCGCCCACGACCCCGTTGACGGCCCCGCCATCGATGGCGAAGACCTCGTCGGAACCCCGAGCTTCATTTCCCCCGAACACGCAGCCGGTTCCGCTGAAATCGACCCGCGATCCGACATGTACTCCCTCGGCATGGTTCTCTACTACCTGACAACTCGCAAGATACCCTTCGACATGCCGGATCCGTTCAAGACCTTTGAGCTCCAACGCGTCGGACAGCTTCCGAACCCCCGGGAGATCAACCCCGCCCTTCCCCAATCCTTCGTCGCCTTCCTCGCTCGCTTGACGATGAAAGACCCGCGATACCGCTACGATTCCTGGGGCGACGTTCTCGCCGACGTCCGCAAAATTCTCGCTGGAAAATCCGTCTCCGTACGACATGTCCCCCCGACCGCCAAGGCGACAATCGTCATCGCCAACACCCGTGTCGCCGGAAAATCCGCACATGCGAAGACCGAATATGCCGCAGCCCCTGCCGCTCCTTCGAAATCCGGCTTTCGGCAGCTCGCCTGGTTCGGCCTCGTCGTCTGGCTCGCCTGGATCGCCAACTGCCGCCTTGACAACCCCCTCCACCTCCCGGAGAAGTTCGCCCCACGCATTTCCCTTCCGGCCCTCGACGCTCTCGTCGAAAAAGCCGTTGACCCAACCGACCCGGACGAGCTGCCCGCATCCGCGCCCGTCCAGACCGCCCCAAGACATCTCCGGCAAGTCCCGCCCAACCCCCATGCCAGAATCCGCGAAACGAAAGATCCGGCCTCTGGCGACACGCTCGAAGACCGCGCCCGGCCAAAACCCCATGAGACCGCCCCGGCAAACCGCCCCGCCCCGCAACTGCCCAAAGCCGCAGCCAGACCGTCAGTGCCGGCCACCACCCCGGCGCTCGCCGCCCTCGCCGACGCCGTCGGCGATCTCGTCCGGCAAGGCAACTTCGCCGCCGCCAAGGACAGATGCGAGGCTCTCGGCTCACCCGAAGCGAAAGCCGCCGCCGCCCTTCTCGACAAAACTCCTTCTGCCGACCAGGCCATCGCCGCCGCCATCCTCTCCATGCGGGGAAAGGCCATAAGCCTCACCTACATGGGCAAGGAACGCATCGTCACACCCATGCGCATTGACGGCTCCACCCTTTTCGTCAAATTCTCCGATCCGGTCGGCCTCATGCGCGAAATCCCCCTG
>JAEEGL014609300.1_pt1 | contig 19956 bp, 18 predicted proteins | sample 9134231 | NCBI WGS metagenome assembly JAEEGL01 (sample SAMN16246548, study PRJNA631951) | gut metagenome | biome: gut microbiome; feature: rumen; material: fiber-attached | host: Bos | place: Iran: Karaj | collected 2018-10 | reverse complement strand
CAGAAAAATAGACACAAAACTATATTCTCCAGATTCGATGAGGGATGATAAGGTGAACTATTATATTTACAAAAACTTTCTTGGAGAGGATATTTCTTCTGTACATCCTTCATTGGCAAAAAATCTATTTATATGTAGGCTTTCAGAATTGATTCCTTTTGAGATAGAAAAAGACAAAATCTTTAATAGGTTTATCTACACAAATATGCCAGAAATGAATCGATTGCTGGATATCAGCTCTCGTTATCCGGTTGAACCTATTAGAAAGATACTTCCGAATAGCATCAGGAAAGGTGCAACAATAACACAGGACAAAACCACACCAGGAGAATACAAGGTTGTTGCAGGAGGCAAAACCCCCGCTTATACACATAATACATATAATAGAGAGGCGGGGGTAATAACAGTAAGCGCAAGTGGGGCTAATGCAGGTTATATTAATTACTACACAGAGCCTATTTTTGCTTCAGATTGTTTAACCATTGAATCAGAGGATAAGACATTGCTAAAATACATATTCTATGTTCTAAAAGCCAGACAGAATGATATATATGTATTCGCTAAAGGCAATGGGCAGCCTCATATGTATGACACCTCTATGTATAAGATGCGTATTCCCATGCCAGATAACCGAGATGTTGTAAATGATATTATTTCAGAATGTGACATTATTATGGCGATGACTGATCTGAAGGAAGAAATTAGAGACTCGCGAATAAAGAAAATTGTTGACACAAAACTTGAGGTTAAGTATAACTCTTAAATCGTTCTCAACCTCAAAACTACGTTTATGAGAGCAAATAACTTAATAGTACTCCTTGTGCTGCTCTTCGTCTCTTGCGGCAAGCCGGAGGAGGAGCGGACGGAAGAGTCCTTCGACAATCACCCCACATGGACGGACAGCAACCCCGGCGCTTTCTGGGACAAGCAACAGGAGGAGGGTTTGCTGCTAGATTCCACCTGGTGGGGCGACACAACAATTATTTTTCTTACACGATGAAAATACTCCTAAAATACCTGCCCTCGGCGCTGCTGGCGCTGACATTCGCGGCCTGCGACAACAACCTCGTTTCCAGAGCCGATTATGACGCTGCTGTATCGCGCGTCGACGAACTCGAAGCCCGCAACGACTCACTCGAACTGGAACTGTCGGATCTGAAGATGTATGTCGATTTCCTGACCGAGGAGAACACCCAGCTTGTCAACGAGCTGAACAACAATCCTTGCGACCTGCAATAATGGATTTAATATGGCTGTGGGATGGGACGATGAAAGGGATGGATTGTAAACGGCTGTTTGACTGCATTTCTTTTACATTTCTTTTACATTTCCTTTAGAATTCTAAAAGAGATGCAAAAGAAATGGTGTGAAACGGTAGGGAAAATGCCGTTTTCTGGAGGGCGTCGTTAAGGGGACAGGTTGTTTTTTTACCTTTGCTACAGCAGCAACAACAGTTTGGCCAGGAGGAATCCGACGTAGGTGCCGACGGCGTAGCCGAAGAGGCCTACGGCGATGCCGGGACCGATGACGGCTTTGTTTTTGACGGCTCCGGCCACCACGGGTACAAAGGGTGGCGAGCAGATGAGCGAGATGCTCGACGCCAAGGTGGTGTCGGTGTCGATGCGCAGCAAGGCGCTCAGCAGCACATGCATCAGCAGCGAGCCGAGGGTGCCGATGGTGATGAAAAGGAAGATGCGCGGGTCGATGTTGCCGAGGGTGCCGGTGGTGACCTGCGAAGCCACCGCAATCGAGAAGACCAGTATGAGGTAGGTGCCGGCCTCGAAGGTACGCTCCATTGTGCGCACCCGCTTGAAGGTGGAGGCTATGATGGCCAGGGTGCTGATGCCGAGGATGAAGACGGTCTGGAACATGCGCTTCGGACAGAGCAAGGCGATGCCGGCGCCAAGGGCGACGATGAGGGCGGTCAGCAGCAGCGCCTGGGCCAGGGTGCGCAGGTTGCTGCGGTGGAAGAGGCCATAGAAGAGCTCGTGGTCGTGGTTTTTGACGGTCACGCTGCCGGCGGGTTGCACCTTGTCGTGAGGGAAGTCGGGCAGGATGAGGCGCAGCACCCGCTTCCCGAAGAGGATGACGAAGAAGAGGTAGACGGCGCTGAGCAGGGTGCTGTAGGCCGAGGTGACGATATAGGTGGTGTCGTCGACGCCGAGGGCCACCTTGATGGAGGCGAGGTTGGCGTTGCCGCCGGTATAGAGGCCGGTGAGCATGCCGCCGATGGAGGCGAAGGTCTCACGGTCGTCGCCGGCACATATCAGGAAACCGACGACGATGGCGATGCAGCAACCCGCGATGCCGAGGAGGGTGGACTTGATGAAGGCCGGAGCCAGTCGCGTCCACGACCGCAGGTCGGACGAGAAAAGCAACAGCGGTATGGCGAAGGGGATGGTGTAGGTGGCTATGTCGGTCTGCACCTTGTGCACCTCGGGGGTATCGGGGATGAGGCCGGTGAGTCCCAACAGACAGCCGATGACGTAGGCAATGATAATGGTGCCCACCTTGTTGAGGATGGGGAACCGCCACGTGAGCCACAGGATAAGCAGTGGTGTGAAGAGGCAGATGGCGATGATGGCGAGGCTCATGGCTTACTGCTGTTGCAGCCATTCGTCGACGTGGCCGAAGACGATGTCGGCACGTGTGGCGAAACTCTCCTCGGTGGCGAAGGCCACGTGTGGGGTCACCAGACAGCGGTTGGTGGAGAGCAGCAGGTGGTCGATGGGCAGGGGGGGCTCTTGCTCGAAGACGTCGAAGGCGGCGCCGGCGATGCGGCTCTCGACCAGGGCTTTGCCTACGGCGGCAATGTCGCACACCGGGCCGCGGGCGGTGTTGATCAGCATGGCGGTGGGTTTCATAAGAGCCAGCTCTTTCTCGCCGATGAGGCCGCGGGTTTCGTCGCACAGTGGCACGTGCAGCGACACGATATCGCTCTGCTGCAGCAGGGCTTCCAGCGACATGTATTCCACACCGAGGGCTTTCACCTCGGGGCGTTCGGTGCGGCTCCAGGCAATTACCCGGGCGCCGAAGGCGACGAGAAGGCGTGCAGTGGCGATGCCGATGGCGCCGGTGCCCACGATACCGACGGTCTTTCCGCGCAGCTCGCGTCCCAGGAAGGTACCGCGGCTGCCGCCCTGGCGTATCTTCTCGTTCAGGGTGACGATGTTGCGCAGCAGGTCGAGCATCATGCCGACGGCCAGCTCGCTGACGGCGGTGGTGCTGTAGCCGGCGGCATTCTGCACCTGGATGCCGTGTTCGCGGCAGTAGGCGAGGTCGATGTGGTCCAGTCCGGTGAATGCCACGCTCAGGTATTTGAGGGTGGGGCACTGGCTGAGTACCGATGCCGGAAGCTTGATATTGCTTATCACGACCACGTCGGCACCCTGCATGCGCTCCACCAGCGATGCTTCGTCCTCGCGGCGATCCATATAATAGTTGAAGCTATGACCCAAGGAGGCATAATGCTCTTTGAGGGATTCGAAGCGCTCGCGGCCAATGCCGAGACTTTCTACACAGACGATATTCATAGTCAGTACTTATGTTATTTTCGTTTTTTTACGCTGAAACCGAAGCCACCGATGCGTTCGCCGAGCGAGTAGTACTTGCCGTGAGAGAAGGCGAGCGGACCGGCGTGGTTGAGTTGGAACTGGCCGGTGCTTTTGTCGATGAGACTCTCTTCCGCATCGACGGCCATCACGTTGGCCATAAACATGTCGTGAGTGCCCAAGTGTTTCACCTCGCACACGCGGCATTCGATGGAGAGGGGACTCTCCTTGATCAAGGGGGCTTTCACCATCTGGGCTGGCTCGGGGGTGAGATGCATCTCGCGGAACTTGTTGAATTCGCGTCCGCTACGCACGCCGCACCAGTCGGTGGCGCGGGCCAGGTCGGTGGTGGTGAGGTTGATGACAAACTCGCCGGTACGGCTGATAAGGGAGTGGCTGTGGCGTTCGGGCCGGATGCTGACGTAGCACATCGGAGGGTCGCTGCAGAGGGTTCCCGTCCATGCTACGGTGATGATGTTCCAGTTTTCGGGAGCATCGCCGCAGGTGACCATCACCGCCGGCAGCGGATAGATCATCGTACCCGGCTTGAACGCAATCTTCATTCGCTCAGTTTCTTCTCCAGCTCCTCGACCAGGTTGCGCATATAGCGGTCGGTCTGACGCAGGTTCTCAATCTGCTTGCAGGCGTGGAGTACGGTGGCGTGGTCTTTGTTGCCGCATTGGGCGCCGATGACGGCCAAGCTCGACTTGGTGATTTTCTTGGCGAAGTACATGCTCAGCTGTCGAGCCTGCACGATCTCGCGCTTGCGCGACGTCAGCTGGATGGCGTCGACCGGCAGCTCCAGGTGGTCGCACACCACTTTCTGGATGTAGTCGATGGTGACCTCGCGCGACGAGCTCTGCACGTACTTGTCGATCATCTGCTTCGTGAGCTCGAGGGTGATCTGCTTGCGGTTGAGCGAACTCTGCGCCACCAGCGAGATGAGGGCGCCTTCCAGCTCGCGGACGTTGGTGTTGATGTTGTAGGCGATGTGTTCGATCACCTCGTCGCTCATCTCGATACCGTCGTTCTTAAGTTTCTGACGCAGGATGCGTTTGCGGGTTTCCACGTCGGGAGCCTGCAGGTCGGCGTTGAGGCCCCATTTCAGGCGCGAGATGAGGCGGGGCTCCAGGCCCTGAAGCTCGCCGGGCGCCTTGTCGGAGGTGATGATAATCTGGCAACTGTGCTGGTGCAGATAGTTGAAGATGTGGAAGAAGGTCTCCTGGGTTTTGGGGGCTTTGTTCGACCAGAACTGGATGTCGTCCACAATCAGCACGTCGATCATCTCGTAGAAGTGCATGAAGTCGTTGGTACGTCCGTCGCGGCCGGCTTCGGCATATTGGGCCATAAACTGCTCGCTGGTGACGTAGAGCACGGTCTTGTCGGGGTGCAGCTCCTTGGTCTTGAGGCCGATGGCGTTGGCCAGGTGGGTCTTGCCCAAGCCCACGCCGCCGTGGAGCAGCAGGGGGTTGAACGAGGTCTGACCCGGACGTTCGGCGACGGCATAGCCGGCCGACCGCGCCAACCGGTTGCAGTCGCCCTCGACGAAGTTGTCGAGCGTGTAGTTGGGGTTGAGCTGCGAAGGGATGCGGGTCTTCTGGATGCCGGGGATGACGAAGGGGTTGGGAAGCTCGCGCGAACCATCTTTATTAAGGTTCACGGGCAGGTCGGTCAACGGGTTGCGGGTGGCCATGCGCTGCTGCGAGGGCAGCTGGGTGGTCAGGGGCTCGGTCGGGATGGTTTGATCCATCACGATGCTATATTTAAGCATGGCCCCGGGGCCAAGCTGCATGCGGATTACACGGCGCAGCTGGTCGATATAGTGCTCCTCGATCCATTCGTAGAAGAACTGGCTGGGCACCTGCACCAGCAGCGTCGACCCCTCGAGCTTGAGGGGAACGATGGGGGTGAACCACGTCTCATAGGCTTTCCTGTTTTCAGGGCCCAAGATATCCTTGATTACTTCCAGGCACTCGGCCCACACTCTCTTGTAGTCTTCCTCTATCATATTATTGTATTCCATAGTCATTTTTTACTTGTTTTGTTCCCGTTTTCATGTTTCCCGTTTCACATTGGGGGACAGGGTGCAAGCACTTCGTTTTCAATCGGCAATTTTCGTTTGCGCGAAGAAACTTTGCCTCCGTTCACCTTGCAAATATCACTCCATTTTTGTGCACAGAAAATGAAAAATAAATTTGGAGATATCGGAATTGTTTTGTAAAGAAACGGCGGTTTTGAAGACCCTCGTCAAAATGCCTTTTTTCTAAATTGTTTGTTTTCAAAATGAAATTTGAATTTTAACATTTCAGAGCCCCTAATAAATATACGATTTTTTTCTCGACCGAAAAAAAATTTTTTAGTTAAATCAGGGGTGTCGACGCCATTTTGTTCACAACTCGGTAGCCCCTTGAAATATAGAATTTTGGTTGTTGATAAGTTTTTCAGGTACTTGAAAAGCAGATTGTTGCAATAAATATTTGAATATCAACCACCCTTTTTCGAGGGTTCATTTCTAACCGCTTGTTCTTGTGTTTTTTCGTCAGGTTATGCACCGAAGTTAGTTAAAAAAACTTTCTCTGGAGCGAGAAATTTTTTTTTGAAAAATCAGGATTCGGGTATCGGAGCGTGTGGGAAGCCGATGCGGCGACCTCCCTCGCCAAGCCACCGGGAGGAGCTGGGCGCAGAAGGCTGCCGCCAAGGTGAAGAAAATGAGCCCAAACACCGGCTGTTTTACGGTTGTTTTACGCTTGTTTTACGGTTGTTTTACGCTTTAAAAGCGTAAAACAACCGTAAAACAAGCGTAAAACAATTGAAGAAATGCCGTACTTTTGGCGGTGTTGAAACGGGGGTGATGCAGACTTTTTTTAATTATTTTATATTCTTATTTGGAGGTTTGAGGAAAAGTGTGTATCTTTGCATTTTACTATTGTACAAAAATTTTAAAGCAATATACTGATTATGAAATACAACATGATTGTTATCGGCAGTGGCCCCGGAGGCTATGTGGCTGCCGTCAAAGGAGCCCAGCTGGGGCTGAAAGTGGCCGTTGTCGAACGTGAAAACCTCGGCGGAATCTGCCTCAACTGGGGTTGCATCCCCACCAAGGCGCTGATGAAGAGTGCCCAGGCTTACAACTATGCCAAGCATGCCGCCGCCTACGGTGTCAAGGCCGAAGGCGTCGAGGCCGACCTGAACGCCATGGTCGACCGTTCGCGCGGTGTGGCCGCCACGATGAACAAAGGCGTGGAGTTCCTCCTCAAGAAGAACAACGTCGACGTCATCAAGGGTACGGCCCGTGTGCTCCCCGGCAAGAAGGTGAGTGTGGACGGCACCGAGTATGAGGCCGACCATATCGTTATCGCCACCGGTGCGCGTTCGAAGGTGATGCCTGCCATGCCGCAGGACGGCCGTCGCATCATCGGCTACCGCGAGGCCATGACCCTCCGCGAGCAGCCCCAGCGCATGCTCGTGTGCGGCAGCGGCGCCATCGGTTCGGAGTTCGCCTACTTCTATCAGTCGATTGGCACCCAGGTGACGCTGGTCGAGTTTATGCCACAGATACTTCCCAACGAGGACGAGGAGACGGCGGCCCAGATGAGCCGTTCGTTCCGCAAGATGGGTATGAAGGTGATGCCTTCCTGCTCGGTCGAGAAGGTCGAGATCGAAGGCGAGGTGTGCCACGTGACGGTCAAGGATATCAAGAAGAACACCGAGACGGTGATCGACGTCGATGTGGTGCTGAGCGCCGTTGGCGTGGTGACCAACCTGGAGAACCTGGGCCTCGACGAAGTGGGCATCAAGTACGAGCGTGGCAAGATCGAGGTCGACGACTACTACCGCACTTCGGTGCCTGGCTACTATGCCATCGGCGATGTGGTGCATGGTCCCGCCCTGGCCCATGTGGCCTCGAAGGAAGCCATCTGCTGTGTCGAAGCCATCGTCAAGGGCGAGGCACAGAAAGTGAACTATCAGAATGTGCCCGGCTGCACCTATACGGTGCCCGAGGTGGCCAGCGTGGGCCTGACCGAGAAGAAGGCCCTCGACGCCGGCTACGAGGTCAAGGTGGGCAAGTTCTTCTTCAAGGCCAGCGGCAAGGCCACGGCGGCCGGCGCCACCGACGGCTTTGTCAAGATTGTGGCCGATGCCAAGACCGACCTTATCCTGGGAGCGCACCTATGCGGCGACAATGTCACCGAGATGATTGCCGAGCTGGTGGCCGCCCGCGAGGCTGGTCTCACCGTGCGCCAGCTGGCTTCGGCCATCCATCCCCATCCCACGATGAGCGAGGCGGTCATGGAGGCTCTCGAGGCTGTTCATGGCGAGGCTATCCACGGTTAAACGACCTGTCATGACGCTTTGGCGCTATAAAAGGAAGAAAATCGGAGGCGGCGTGTCGGTGAAGGTCGACAAGCACTTCTACTACTCCGACTTCGGGGTGCGCGACTACGACGAACCCGGCCGCTACGGCCGTCGCTACGTCTGTGCCGGCACCCCGGGCACGGGATTTATCGAGCGCGAGAGTGAGAGCAGCAGCTACCACGACTATGTGAACAGCTACCCCTCGTTGCATCCTTCCACCTATTGGGACCTCCTGTTCGACCGCGAGCCCAACTATGACCGCGAGATTGAACGTGCCGGCAAGTTGCTGAGTACGGTGACCGACCCCCGCAAGCGCGAGTTGGTCGACTGCTACTGCAATGCTTTGGCTGTGGGCCGCATCGAGGAGGAGATACAGCGCATCATCGTTGCCGTAAAGCACAAAATCAAACGTCATAGCAGCAAGCATCTGGTCAGCGTGGTGAGCCATTTCAAGCACAAAATCAACTTGCTGGAGCGCGACATGAAAGCTGTGCAATACCATGTGAAGGACCATTACACCCCCGAGGTTTATGAGGCCTACCAGCAGGTGATTGACGCTTTTATCGCTATGACCAACCGTTGCCGCCGCATATGGCATCACAACGAGCGTGTCGACGGCAACTTTGCGCAGGTGTTCTTCGACATGGGTGTCTTCGATTTCATCCGCAACGACGATTTTCTGCCCATCATGCGTGACTCGCTCGGGGTATGCTACTACCTTCTGCCCGACGCCGTTATCGTGGCGCGCAGTTCGGTCGACTTCGACCTGGTGCCCCTCAAGACCCTCACCATGGTGTGTCAGGAGACCGCCATCGAGGAGACGACCGACCTCCTGAGCAGCCGCGTGGGCGATGCCGCCTGTATGATTTTGGTGCCCGAACTCAACCTGACATTCTATTTCAACCACGCGCATGTTGTCGTCGACTTTGTGCGCCGTATTGATGAACTGAAGAAAAAGCTTTGAAGAAACGAGAGAAACATACCTACCGGTTTAACCCCCACACCCTGAAGTACGAGAAGGTCTTTGTGTCGCTCCGTACCCGTGTGCGTCGCATCAGCTTCAACGTGCTGGTGGGTATTGTGCTGGGTGTGCTGCTGGTCTTTGTGGGCATGCAGTTCATGGAGTCGCCAAAAGAGCGGGCCATGAAGCGCGAGCTGGCCCAGTACCGGCGTCAGACCCGCCAGCTGAACGACCGTGTGGAACGTGCCGAGCGGGTGCTCGAGAATATCGAGGAACGCGACGACAACCTCTACCGTTCCATCTTCCAAAGTACCCCGGTCAGCGACGCCGAACGTCACAGCGGTATCGGCGGCGTTGAGCGCTATGCCGAGTTCGACCACTTGGGCGACGGTGGGCAGCTGAAAGCCACCGCCAAGCGGGTGGACGACCTCACAAAGCGCATCTATGTCGAATCGAAGTCGCTCGACGAGATATATGAGATGTCGCGCAACAAGAGCGAACGTTTGGCCGCCATGCCGGCCATCATGCCGGTGGCCAAGAACCGCTGCAAGGTGGTGAGTGGCTTCGGCTACCGCTATCATCCCATTCTCCACTACCGCCGTCTGCATTCGGGTATCGACATGACAGCCCCGTCGGGCACGCCAGTCTATGCCACCGGCGACGGTGTGGTGCGTGTGGCCGGCCGCAACGAGCAGGGCTACTCGGGCTATGGTATCGTGGTGCTGGTCGACCACGGCTTCGGTTTCCAGACCCTCTATGCCCACATGCAGGGCGTAAAAGTGAGGGTGGGACAGAAGGTGAAGCGTGGCGAGCAGATAGGTACCGTGGGAAGCAGCGGCATGTCGTCGGGTTCGCACCTGCACTACGAAGTGATGCAGAACGGCAACAAGGTGGATCCCGTTTACTTCTTCTATAACGACCTGACGCCCGAAGAGTACGAAGAGGTGCTCGAGGTGGCGCGTCAGGAAAACCAAAGCATGAGTTAGATGGAGGTGAAGATTGATGATAATGCGGGCTATTGCTTCGGGGTGGTCAAAGCCATCGGAGCGGCTGAGGAGGAACTCGGCCGTAGCGGTAGTCTCTATTGCCTGGGCGATATTGTGCACAACAGCGCCGAGGTGGAGCGCTTGAAGAACAAAGGCCTCTGTGTTATCGACCACGAGCGGCTCGGCCGGTTGTCCGACTGCAAGGTGCTTATCCGTGCCCACGGCGAGCCCCCGTCGACCTACCGGGTGGCCCGCGAGCGTGGCATCGAACTGGTCGACGCCACCTGTCCCATCGTTTTGGCCCTACAAGGCCGTATCAGGCGGGGCTACGAGGAGATGCGTTTGCGTAACGGACAGATTGTTATATTTGGAAAACCGGGCCATGCCGAAGTGATAGGCCTCAACGGACAGACCGACGGCAGCGCCATCATCGTTAGCCGCGAGGATGAACTGGAACATATCGACCTGCAACGCCCTATCCGTCTCTATTCGCAGACCACCAAAAGCCGCGAGGAATACCAGCGGCTGATTGCCAATATCAGTTGCCAACTGCCCGAAGGGGCCGACTTCGTAGCCTACGACACCATCTGCAACCGTGTGGCCAACCGGGCCAAAGAACTTGAAGCCTTCGCCCGTGGAGTCGACCTGCTTCTTTTTGTCGCCGGCGCCAACAGCAGCAACGGTCACTATCTCTACGAGTATTGCCGCAAGGTGCAGCCCTCGACCTACCTCATCGGCCGTGCCGACGAGGTGTGCAGCCAGTGGCTCGAAGGGGCTCATAGCGTCGGAATCAGCGGCGCCACGTCGACGCCACGCTGGCTGATGGAAGAGGTGGCGGAAAAATTGAGAGTTAAGAGTTAAGGGTTAAAAATTAAGAGTTTAGAGTTAAGAATTTAGTTCCGATGACACTCGACAGGCTTATACTCACCAACTTCAAGAACTACGCCGAGGCCGATATCAACCTCTGCGGCAACGTCAATTGCTTCGTCGGCAACAACGGTGCCGGCAAGACCAACCTGCTCGATGCCGTCTACTATCTCTCTTTCTGCAAGAGCTACTTCAACCCTGTCGACCAGCAGAACATACGCAACGGCGAGGACTTCTTCGCCATCCACGGCCACTATGGCGACACGCAGTATGGTTGCATCGTGCGTCGTGGCCAATCCAAGCAGATGCGCATGGGCAAGAAGGTCTACAAGACCCTCATGGAGCATATCGGCAAAGTTCCTTTGGTGATGGTTTCGCCGTCAGACCAGGCTCTCATCAACGGCGGCAGCGACGGGCGCCGGCGTTTTGTCGACGGGGTCATTTCGCAGACCGACCACGCCTATCTCGACCACCTCGTCCAGTACACCAAAGCCCTCGAGCAGCGTAACCGACTGCTAAAGCAGATGTGGGAGGATCGACTGTGGGATGAAGGAATGGTCAGCGTGTGGGACGAACAACTGCTACGTCACGGGGAGTATCTCTACAGCCGGCGCCTGCAGTTCATCGACGACTTCCAGCCCCTCTTCAGCCAATACTACCATGCCATCGCCGGAGCTGACGAGCCCGGCTCCATCGTCTACCAGCACGACCTGCGGCCCTTCGACGAACAACTCGCCGAGAGCCGCCAGGCCGACAAGTACGCACAATACACCACTTGTGGCCCCCACAAGGACGACTTCGTCCTCATGCTGGATGACGAGATGACCGTCAAACGATTCGGCTCGCAAGGTCAGCAGAAGAGCTTTGCATTGGCGCTGAAGCTGGCACAGTTCCAGTACATGAACGACCGTCTGGGTCAGAAACCCATCCTGCTGCTCGACGATATCTTCGACAAGCTCGACATGCTGCGCGTGAAGCAACTCGTCGCCCTCGTGGGCAGCGACCGCTTCGGGCAGGTCCTCCTCACCGACACCCAGCCCGGCCGCGTACAAGCCATCCTTGACGAGCTCCCCCAGTTGGAGCACCGTCTGTTCGAGGTGGAGAAAGGAGAAGTGCATGAATTGGGAAGATAGAACGGCCGACTACTACATCCAGCGCATGCTCCGCCAATGGGACATGGCCGACTACGCCTCCGAGATTGAGGTGGAGCAGGCTTACCGCCGGCTGGCCGGCGACCTCATCATGAGGCTCACACAGCGTGTCAGCTTCAAGAAAGGAACCTTGCGGCTGAAGTATATGTCGGCGGCCCTGCGCCAGGAGATGACCTACCGACGCGAAAGCCTCCGCCAGAAAATGAATGAAGACCTGGGCCGCGAAGCTGTAAAGAAAATTATCATAACTTAACACTAAACACTTAACACTAAACACTAAACACTTAACACTAAACACTAAACACTAAACACTAAACACTGACCATGAAGAACCTATGGCATGCACTGATGATGGTGAGACGATGCGACCGCCGGTCGTTCCGTCGGAGGGTGGTATATGTGCTGCTGCAGAGTGTGCTGCCGTTGGTCAACCTGGTGCTTCTGAAGCAGTTGATCGACGCGGTGGCTTCCGGCATACAATCCCAAGGGTCGTCGATGGCGTTCCTTCCATGGCTGCTGGCGATGACAGGGGTCTTCCTGTTGGGACGTGTGGTGGCGGCGTTGGACCGAGTGAACAACGATGTGCTCACCCAGCGGCTGACCGACTATATGAGCGACATCATGCAAAAACAGGCGGCACGTCTCGACTTGGCCTACTACGACACTCCTTCGTATCACGATACATTCCACCGAGCCCAACAGGAGTCGGGCGCGCGGCCGCTGGCCGTCCTCGACAGTTCTATGGCTGTGGCCGGTGCTGTCGTCTCGGTGGTGGGTGTCATGCTGATGCTGCTGTCGGCTACATGGTGGGTGGTGCCAGTGATGGTGGCAGCTGTGCTTCCCAGTTTCGCTGTGCGACTGGGCAAGGCTCGCAGCATCTATCGTTTCCGCCGTTCCAATACCCAACTCTATCGGCGCACCGCTTATTATAACCACTTGCTCACCTCACGCCAGTCGGCTGCAGAGATGCGCACCTATCGGCTTGCCCCGTGGTTTCGTCGCCGGTTCGTGGACGACCGCGCTCTTTTGGTAGGGCGTCTGCTTGCCATCTCTCGTCGCCTCGGGTGGGCCGACGTTCTGTGTGGTGTGGTTGAAGCGGTGGCCATGTTGGCTGTGGTGGCCTTGCTGGCATCACGCGCCTTGGGTGGCGCCGTTACCGTCGGCTCTTTCGTGATGCTCTTCGAGGCATTCCGTCGTGGCCAGGGTTACCTTACGTCGTTGGTGGCCGGTATCGCAGGCCTCTACGACAACCGACTGTTCCTTTCCAACCTCTTTGAGTTCCTCAGCCTGGAACCCACCATCACCTCGCCCGATGAACCGGTGGCGCTTCCTGAAAATATTGTCGAAGTGGCCCTCCATGATGTCAGTTTCCGGTATCCAGGCATGGACCATGACGTGCTCAGTCGTTTCAACCTCACAGCGAAGGTAGGGGAGGTGACACGTCTGGAGGGAGAGAACGGTTATGGCAAGTCGACGGTTGTCAAGCTGTTGCTACGTCTATATGACCCGCAAGAGGGCACGGTGACTCTCAATGGCATCGATATCCGCCGGTTCCGTCCCGCCGAATTGCGTAGTCGCATGGGGGTCCTCTTCCAGGATTTTGTACGTTATGGTTGTACTTTGAGAGAAAACATCGCATTGGGCGATATCGACCATACCGACGCCTCAATCCTCGATGCAACTTGTCAGGCAGATGTCGATCCCATCGCCCAACGGTTGCCGCAGGGGTACGACACCCTCTTGGGACGTCTCTTCGACGGAGGACAGGAACTCAGTATGGGACAGTGGCAACGGGTGTCGTTGGCGCGTGCCCTGCAAAGCCACGCCCCGGTTATACTCCTTGACGAGCCGGTCGCCTGGATTGACGTCGCCGCCCGTGAGCAGTTCTATTCCACACTTGATAAGCTTAAAGAAAATCACATTATAATATTCATTTCCCATCATTAAAATAGAGTAATTATGTTATATCAACTGGAATCTTTCAAGCCTAAAGACCACATCGGCAACGTCCTGTTCCTTTACGGGGACGAAGTGGCCGACCGTGCGCTTCCCCTCAGCCGCCGTGAGCTGGCGTTGGTGAAAGAACGCCGTGAAAAAGAGCACGACTTTATGCTCACATTCGATAGGCTTCCCTATCATCTCTATCTTGTGTCGTTCGATAGCGAACGACCCGCTCCCGAATGTCAGGAGAAATTGCGTCGCCGTGCCGCCGACATGATCAAGGCCTTTGAAGACGACAAGGTCGAGGAGATTGCTCTTACCGGCGAAGGAGTCCTTCCAGAAGAGCTAATGGCTATGATAGAGGGCCTCACCTTGGCCGATTACAGTTTCGACCGTTATCGTAGCAAGGAGTCCTACCACCTGGGAAAACTTCTGATAGACAACCGTTATTTGAAATCAGACGAGCTGGAAAGTGCACAACGTCTTTGGAACCGTATATACTGGTGCCGTGAGTGGGTTAATTTGCCTGTGCAAGACCTCAACGCGGAGGCATTTGCCGACGAGTTGCAGTGTATTGCAGCCGATATGCCCGAGGTGAAGTGTACAGTGATGGATAAGAAGAAGATAGAGAGTCTGCGTATGGGTGGATTGATGGCCGTTAACCGTGGTTCGGTCGACGAGCCCCGTTTTGTTGTATTGGAATACAATGGATGTTCCAACAAGCATCCAATATGCCTTGTGGGCAAAGGAATTATGTATGATACGGGAGGGTTGAATATCAAGCCGGAAGACTATATGCAGGAGATGAAGTCGGATATGGCGGGCGCCGCCATGATGGCCTCGGTTCTCTTTGCAGCTGCCGACAACCATCTGCCGGTGCATCTTGTCGCCCTGCTTCCGCTCACCGATAACCGCCCTGGTTTTAATGCCTATGCTGCCGACGACATCCTTACGATGTATGACGGCACCACGGTCGAAGTGGTCAATACCGACGCCGAAGGTCGACTCATCCTTGCCGACGCTATCGCTTATGCCGCTCGCAACTACTCACCTTCGCTTATTGTCGACGCTGCCACCCTTACCGGTGCCGCCGTGCGAGCTATCTCAACTTTCGGTATCGCGGCAATGCAGCAGCATGCGACCGACCAGCTGACGATGCTTTCCTTGGTGGGTAAGCAAGTGTATGAGCGCTTGGTGGAGTTCCCGATGTGGGAAGAGTATGACGAGCTTATCAAGAGTGATTATGCCGACCTTCGCAACTGTGGCACCACGCCCCAAGCAGGTACGATCACTGCAGGTAAGTTCTTGGCCCACTTCGCTCATGAGGTTCCTTACATCCATCTCGACATTGCAGGTGTTGCCTATTTCTCGAAGGCGCAGCACTATTTCCGTCCCGGTGCATCGGGCTATGGTATCCGACTGCTCTATGCCTTCCTTCAGATGCAGGATATGATGAAATAATAAACAAGCTCAATATATAGATACAAAGATGAAAGACGACAAAAAAATAAAAGTAGCCATTACCCACGGCGATATCAACGGTGTGGGCTATGAGGTGATTCTTAAGACTTTCGCCGACAGTCGAATGTTCGACTTCTGCACGCCTATCGTATATGGCTCCACAAAGGTGGCTTCGTACCATAAGAAACTCCTGACCTCGATGCCGCAGGAGATGACCTTCTCTTCGGTCCGCGATGCAGCCGATGCTCAGGACAACAAGTTTAACTTTGTCAACCTAACGCAAGACGAAATCAAGATCGACCTAGGTAAGAGTACCGACCTGGCAGGACGATTGGCACGCGAAAGCCTCAGCCGTGCTTGTGCCGACCTCAAAGCAGGCAAGGTCGATGTGCTTGTAACTGCTCCTATCAACAAGCGCAATATTCAAGCGGCCGACTTCGATTTCCCGGGTCACACCGAATATCTCTCGCACCAATTTGGTTCGTCGAGCCTGATGCTTATGGTATGTGACCGCATCCGGATTGGTATTGTGACCAACCATTTTGCCCTCAAAGATGTCCCGGGGGCACTAACACACGATCTCCTTCGCGAAAAGATCATTATGCTCAACGAAAGCCTAAAGCGCGATTTCGGTCTCACCAGACCTAAGATTGCCGTGCTGGCTCTCGATCCCCATGCTGGCGACGATGGAGTGATTGGCGATTTCGACAAGCGTGTTATCCGCCCGGTAATCGACGAAGTCCAGTCCGAAGGTGTGCTGGCCTATGGCCCGTTCCCCAGCGACGGTTTCTTCGGAAGCTCCGAATTCAATAAATTCGACGGTGTCCTCGCCCTCTATCACGACCAGGGCCTCATCCCGTTCAAACTCATGTCGTTCACCGAAGGTGTCAACTATACGGCGGGCCTTCCTTATGTGCGTACCAGTCCCGCGCACGGCACGGGATACGACATCGCCGGAAAGGACAAGGCCAGCGAGCAGTCTTTCCGCTCGGCTGTCTACCTGGCCTGCAATATCCTCCGCAACCGAAAGGAATACGACGAACTTAACGCCAACCCATTGAAATAATGTTCAGTGTTTAGTTGGCAGTCATTGAACACTAAACACTGAACACTGAACACTAAACACTGAAAATGAAGAAACTCCTCCTGATCGATGGTATGGCAGCTGTGTATCGCGGTTACTATGCCCTCAGCAACAACCCACGCGTCAACTCCAAGGGATTCAACACCTCGGCGGTGCTGGGGTTTACCATGTCGCTCTACGACCTCCTAAAGTCGCAACGGCCTACCCATGTAGGTGTGGCTTTCGACCTCTCGAAGCCCACTTTCCGACACGAGATGTATGCCGACTACAAGGCTCATCGCGACCCGATGCCCGAGGAAATCGAGTCGAACCTGCCATGGGTACATCGTGTCATCGATGCGTTCCGCATCCCCACTTTGACCTGCGAAGGGTTTGAGGCCGACGACATCATTGGCACGTTGAGTCATGCTGCCGAGAAGGCCGGGTTCGACGAGGTGCTGATGGCCACCCCCGACAAGGATTTTGCACAGCTTGTCACCCCCTGTATCAAGATGTATCGCTATGGCCGAGGGAAAACACCTGATGTTATTCTGGGTGTCGACGAGGTGAAAGCCAAATATGACGTCAGTGACCCTCGTCAGGTGATCGACCTGCTGGGCCTTTGGGGCGATGCCGTCGACAATATTCCCGGCATTCGAGGAGTGGGAGAGAAAACCGCCAAGAAGCTCATCGCGCAGTTCGGCTCGATCGAGCAAATGGTGCAGCATGTCGACGAGATAAAAAACGAGAAACTGCGCGAGAACGTGCGTGAGCATGGAAGCGACGCCATCTTCTCGAAACAGTTGGCTACCATCAGTCTCGATGCACCAATTCCTTTCGACGAGGTACAGCTCAGACGCCAGGAACCCGACTACGCTATGTTACGCGAAGTGTGCGACGAGTTGGAATTCCGCCAATTCGCACGCCGTGTGTTCACCGACCTCTCTGTGAAGGACCCCTCCCAGGCCATGTCGTGGGGAACCACCAACCAGCCCGCCGCTCCTATTCCCGGCCAGTCATCGGCCCAGGCATCCCTTTTCGACATGGCTCCTGCGGCCCCGGAACAGCCTACGGTCGCCACCCACGTGCTCACCTCCGAAGTGATGGAGAAGCTGCAAGGAAAAGACCTCGCCATCCTCTTCGACGGCCCGACATTCTTCCTAGCCACCGACGCCGACACCGTCTACTCCACCACCGTCGACCAACTGGTCGCTTCCTTGCCCCGGTTGTCTTCTCTGCTCAACGACCCGGCCACGACCAAGCTCTGCTTCGACCTCAAGAATGTCAAATACATCCTTGCTGAGTTGGGGATTGGTATCGAAGGCACCGTGTTTGACGTACAGTTGGCACACTACCTGCTTGACGCCGAGATGCGCCATACGTTCGATTATGTCTGCTCATCGATACTGGGCTTCGAACCCAACAACAGCGCGGCGCAGGCAGCTGCTCTTTGGCAACTTTTCCCCATCATGGCGGCGCGGATGAAAGATGCCGAGCTGCTGGATATCTATAACGAAATAGAACTTCCTCTGGTCGACGTGCTGATTGACATGGAGAAAGAGGGCGTGCGTATCGACGTGGAAGCATTGCGTCAATATGCCGCCAAGCTTACAGAGGAACGCAACGCTATTGAGGAACAGATTTACACCCTTGCCGGCGAACGGTTCAACATAAGTTCACCCAAACAGTTGGGCGAGGTGCTCTATGAGAAACTGAAAGTCACCGACCGTCCGCCGCGTACCGCCACCAAACAGTACAGTACTGCCGAGGATGTGCTGCAGAAGCTGGCCGACCGTCATCCCGTCATCCCCCTTATCCTCGAATACCGCTCCATTAGCAAACTGGTGGGCACATATCTCGACAGTTTCCCCAAGCTTATCAACTCAGCCACCGGACGCCTGCATACGGTCTACAACCAGACGGTCACGGCCACCGGTCGCCTGTCGTCGTCGAACCCCAACCTTCAAAACATTCCTATCCGCACCGAACGCGGACGCGAGATAAGGCGTGCCTTCGTGGCCCGCGACGAGGATCATCTGTTGCTTGCCGCCGACTACTCGCAGATTGAGCTTCGCATCATCGCCTCGCTGGCTAAGGACGAGCACATGCTCCATGCCTTCAACTCGGGCTTTGATATCCATGCTGCAACCGCTGCCAAGATCTATCACCTGCCGATGGAGGAGGTCAGCAAAGACCAGCGCCGCAACGCCAAGAGCGTCAACTTCGGTATCGTTTATGGCATCTCGGCATTTGGCCTCAGCGAGCAACTCGGTATTCCACGTAAGGAGGCCGCCGCCTTGATCGACGAGTATTTTGCTCAGTATCCAGACATACTGGCCTTTATCGAACGCAGCAAGCAGTTTGCCCGCGAGCATGGCTATGCCCGCACCCTGCTGGGGCGCCGGCGCTACCTGCCCGACATCAACAGCCGCAACGCCTCGGCACGCTCCTTTGCCGAGCGCAACGCCGTCAATATGCCCATCCAGGGCACTTCGGCCGATATGATCAAACTGGCCATGGTGCGTATCCACCACGAACTGCAACGCCGCAAGCTCCGCACCAAGATGATTTTGCAGGTGCACGACGAGTTGGTGTTCGACCTCTATCGCCCTGAAGAAGCGGAGGTGCGCGAGCTGGTGGTCCGCGAGATGCAGCAGGCCCTACCCCTCGACGGTCTCACCATCGACGTCGGTATCGACGTCGGCCCCGACTGGTTAAGTGCACATTAATTAGTTTCAAAATAAAACATAAAATATTATGAAAAAACTTTTTCTTATTTTGAGCCTGCTGTTAATCACAGGCGTTGCCATGTCGCAAACGGAAAACACACGTCGCTGGGTGGAGGTCGATGTATCGATATCGCCTAACGTAAAGCCTGTATTCTATGATGGTGGCTGTATGTCAGCCGATGCTGCTGTCCGTTTCTGCTTCTCGAAACATTTTTCGGCCGGTTTGGGCATAACCCCGTCCATGTTCTACTATGATTATCAAAACGGAAATGCCGACCGCTTCGCATACGTACCGTTCTATGTATCGCTGCGCTACGAGTTTAGTGAGGGGAGGAAATTCTCGCCCTATGTGATAGGCAATCTAGGCATGTCGTTCCTGCAGTTGGCCGACTATGCATATCAGCCCCGTCTCGGACTGGGTGTAAGCACTTGGATTACCCCCAAGACGCGCATGTTTGCCGAATTGAGCCTGGCCTTCTTCGACGATATCTACACCCTCTATGCCCCGCTGTCGGTGGGCTTCCGGTTCTGACAATCCAAATGATAACAAATAGCGAGACAGGCACTCCATCGGAGTGCCTGTCTCGCTATGTATGTGTTGATGTTTACAGCGCCATCGTCTGCAGGAAGCGGACGCTGGAGTGGATGTGCTTGTACATAATCTCGTCGATGTCGACGAAGTTGACCTCCTTGCGGTATTCGGCCACCATCTGCTCGATCTTCGGGCTGCTCTTGAGGCCTTCCTGATGACGGAAGTCGAGGGCCTGGGCGGCGTTGAAGAGCTCGATGGCCAGCACGCGCTCGGTGTTTTCGCACACCTTGTAGCACTTGGTGGCGGCGTTGCCACCCATGCTCACGAGGTCTTCCTGGTTCTGGCTGCTGGGGAT